>JAABUZ0100007816.1_pt1 | contig 12787 bp, 15 predicted proteins | sample 5562091 | NCBI WGS metagenome assembly JAABUZ01 (sample SAMN12813069, study PRJNA571459) | rock metagenome | isolation source: Antarctica rocks | place: Antarctica: Victoria Land, Linnaeus Terrace sud | collected 2015-12-21 | reverse complement strand
AGCCCCGTCGCCGACCACCAGCAGGTCGCCGAACGGGCTGGGAAGCACCGTGTAGAAGGTGCGCGACCGGGCCATGGTCGTCTCAGCGTACTGCATGCCGTCCCGGCGCGAAGCGCCGCCGGCGTCGCGCCCGAGCCGCGGCAACCCGGCGCAGGGGACGGGTTGTTACAGCGCTCCAGCACTCCCAAACATCCACCCCGACTCCCCGTCATACAGTTGACGGGTGATCCAGGCGATCCAGCGCTCGGCGGCGGCACGCTCACCGAACGTCGTGCCGCGGCGGAGCCAGGCCCGGAGAATGGTCCGCCACAGCCTATGAACGACGGCGAGCCGCCTGCGCCCCTCCAGAGTGGCGTGTCGCCGGCCGACCAGCGCGCGGGGTCGCCCCGATTCCGAGGCTGGTCGGCCCGTCGCGGAGTGACTGTCGCCGCTTGCGGGCTCGCCCTGCTCGGCCTGGTCGGCACTGTCCGCAGCTACATAGCTATGGGGACCTCGATCAGGCGGAGACATCATTTGCGGGCAAACCCCCGCTAAGAGCCCTGGCCTGGCAGACCCTTCTGGAGTCTCAGCGATGCAGTACCTGCACGCGACTGTTACCCGCATCGGCGACGTACAGCGAGCCGTCATCCAATACGGCCAGGCTCAGCGGTCGATTGAGCTGAGCGTTAAGCGGCGGACCGCCTTCCCCACTGTCGCCGGCTGAGCCTGTGCCCCAGATTGTCGAAATCGACCCATCCGAGAGGACTTGCCGTACACGGTGATTGAGGGTGTCTGCGATGAACAACGTGCCGTCGCGCCCGATGGCAACGGCCATCGGCCGACTCAAGCGCGCGCTGCTGGCCGGTGCTCCGTCGCCCGCGAAACCGGGTAGACCAGTCCCAGCTACGACGTCGAGTGCACCGTCTGGTTCCATGCGAACTACGCGGTTGTTTCCAGGGTCGGCGATATAGAGGCTGCCGTCCGGGCTAAACGCCAGCCCGGCCGGAGCGCGGATTTGGCTCGCCTCGCCGAGCAGGGCCTTCGACTCTGGCGGCCATACACTCCGCAGAAGTGTGGCAAACTCACCGGTCGCCTCGAGCCGAAGGACTGCATAAACGTCGTTGGTCTTTCCAGATGCCGCGGCTGATGCATACAGCTGGCCGTGCTGGTCGAACGCGACAGCCTGTACGCGCCATGTCGTACTGAGCAGTTTCTCGATCCGGCCATCGGTGCTGATTTCTCGTATCAAGCTGCCGGGCGAGGAGGGGTTGGTGATGTCCTGCTCTGCCAGAACGAGGCGGCCATCGGCTGCGATCGCTATCGAGAACGGCGCGGCGAGGCTGGCCAGGGCTACCAGACCGCCGTCGCCCAAGGATTTTCTAAGGCCGGTGCCAGCAATGGTTTGCACCGTGCCGTCGCGACGCAGTCGGCGCAGCAGGTTGTGGCCGGAATCGGCGATGAGCAGGTTGCCATCCGGCTGGACGGCAATGGACATTGGGTAGCGCAGAGCGACCGCCCCGCCGGGCGCGTCCTGCTCGTTCAGGCTCTGGCCGGCGAATGGGCGAATGCGCCCGTCGGTAGTGATGGCGCGCACGCGGTGGTTGCCCTGATCGAGGACGTAGAGGGTTCCGTCTGTCCCGAGGGCCAGCGCCGATGGCTGTAATAGCTGAGCTTGCAATGCGAGGGTGCCGTCACCCCGGTCACCACCCACCCCGGTTCCCGCAAATGCCTCAATGTGACCATCAGGCCTGATGCGCCGGACTCGGTCATTGCCTGAGTCCGCGACGAGAATGCTGCCATCAGAGGCGACCACTAATCCAGCCGGCGCCGACAGACGCGCGTCAAGCGCCGACCCCCCGTCACCGTCATTACCTGCTTTCATGCTCGGCGCACCAGCGACTCGAACGATCTGTCCGTCGGAGCGGAGTCGGAACAGAACGTTGCGCGCGCGCTGCGTAATGAGCAGCGAGCCGTCCGCGGCGACCGCCAGCCCACCAATACCCGCCAGCGCTACGTCACTCGCAGCGCCCTCGATTGGCCCTTCACTGCCAAGGTTGTTCGACGTGCCAGCCGCCCGGTCGAGCGAACCGTCCGTTTTCAGCCGATACAGCTGGTACGCGTCGGCTGCGTACACGCTGCCGTTCGGGGCGACTGCCAGCGCTCGAGGGGACAACTGCGCTGGGGCTGACTCGGGCAGGATTCGCCGCGTTCGCGCGATGTACGTTGCATACCCGCGCGGCGTGGAGTGCCAGAACTCATCGAAACCTCCGACGTACATCGATCCGTCGCCGGTCGCTGCGAGCGCGTCCACGCTGTAAAGCTTCGTGTCGACCGTGGAGCCATCTCGGTGCCCTCGTCGTGCGACCAGGATGTGCTGAATACCATTGGGGTCGATCGCCACCACGCTCACCTGACAGCAAGCCAGTGCGACGTAGAGCGTGCCGTCGCTGCCGAGGGCGATACCCTGCGGACCGTTGATCCCGGTTTGAGCGGCGGGCATACTGTCGCCAACACTGCGCTGGCCCGCGTTGCCCGCGAGGACCGACAATCCGCCGTCCGGCGCTAGGCGCAGTACGTACGGATCGCGCTCATCGCCGACCACCAAGCTGCCGTCCGCCAGAAGCGCCAGTCCAGTTGCCTCGATGGCCTCAAGCTCGAGCGGAGTACCGTCGAGCGCGAGGGCCTGCATGTTCGCATGGATGACGGGAGTCACGCTGCCATCAGTGTCGATGCGCCACACGCGCCCGAGTGAGCTGCGCTCACTTACATAGAGCGTGCCATCCGCTGCCACCGCAACGTGCGACGGAGAGTTAAGCTGTAGGGCAGACAGTTGCGTCGGCTCCGGGTTGTTATACGGACGCACCTGACCATTGCCGGCAACCGTCGAAATGACGCCGTCGGTGTCGACGCGGCGAATGACCCGGTTGCCGCGATCGGCGACGAACACGCTACCATTCGGGCCAATCGCCAGACCTTCGGGTTTGTCGAGCGCGGCGTCAACCGCCAGTCCGCCATCGCCGGAATAGCCGGCCCCACTCCCACCCGCGAAACGATGGATCACCCCATCTGGAGTGACAACTCGAACACGGTTGTTCTGCGTATCGGCAATGAATAAGCGCCCGGAGCTGTCGAGCGCGATGTCAGTGGGACCTGACAGCAACGCCTGGTCCGCGGGACCGTCATCCCCAGCGTCCGAAGGACTTGCCAGCGAGCCGTACCTGGCCGCGTTTGTGCTCGCATCGCCAGCCCCGGCGACCGTCTCAATGACATTGTCGACAGTCACGCGCCAAACGCGATTGGTCTCTGTGTCGGAGAAAAAAATAGCTCCATCAGTGGTAACAGCTATCCCCGTGGCCTTACGCACGTCTGCCTCCGTAGCACGCCCTCCATCGCCGAGAGCTGGTAGGCCCATAACGGTGCGAATGCGACCGTCGGCACCCACGCGCTGCACCAAGGCGTGCGGCAGTGGGCTTTCGCCGATGTATACGGCTCCATCAGCCCCGACTGCCAGACTGGTTGGCTCATGCAGGTCGGCTTCGACCGCAGGCAGGCCATCGTTTGGCCAGGAGGCCGGGTGGCGACCCGCCACGGTTTCGACGCGAGGTGTTGCCGCACTTGCTGTGTCCAGGAACAGCGTCAGACCGACCAGTACGAATAGCAGCCGGAACGGACGCGCCACAGGGCGGCGGAACAGCACGGGGTCAGTGTCCATCAGACACACAGCCAGTCTGCACGCGCACGATGGCGGCTAGCAATCTGAATCTGGCGTACACGCGCGATGGCACGACACCCACGTGTCCTCGATGTGCCCGCGACGGCTACCGCCACGACTGCCCGGGACGTATCACCCAACCAGGCTTGCACACGACTGATCGCCTTCACCCCACCGTCGGCGCCACGCTTCCGCGAAAAGAACAGCGGTGCCTGAGGACTGAGCCCGTGCGCGTTAGCCCATACCAGCAGGGCGCCAGGCAGGTCTGCCTGCCCCGCGGGCAGATAGACGCGCTTGACAGTCAGATTCGGATTCTTCCGATTGGGTAGCACCAGGTGATCGCGCTGGACGTCCATTGGACGAAGCGCCAAGGCCGCAGAGATGCGCGCGCCGGTCGCCCACAACACACGCAGGAGTAATTGGTCGCGCTCGCACCCAGCGGCGTCGATGACTGCCTTCATGTCATCCGGGGAAAGCCCCTCGGGCGGGTGCCAGTGCTTCTGAGTGGATCTAACAGATCGCGTCGCTCGTCGCGAATCTAACCGAACGCGTTCGTCGGGCAGCACGAGGGCGGTCGATCGTTGAAATGTAGCCATGAGTCGGGAGACCCTCTTTACTGACGCGAACCTATCAGAAGACTCATTGTGATAGATTCGCCCTTCGCATGCCACAGCCTGCCGCGCACCGCTTGCTGGCCGGCGCCGAGCGGGTCGCTTGGTAGCCAAGACGCCGCGCCTACTGACGCCTGAACAGCGGGACCAGCTCGTCCGCGTTCCCGCTGAGCTCTCGGAGCGCGACCTCGGTCGCTACTACACCTTTTCCCCACGCGACCTCGAGATCATCGGCCGCCATCGTCGACCCGCTAATCGTCTGGGCTTCGCCGTTCACCTCGGCCTGCTCCGCTTTCCCGGTCGCACCCTCGCCGACGTGACCGAGGTGCCCGAGCGGATGGTGCGCTACATCGCCCAGCAGGTGGGCGTCGATCCGGTTGCGTTCCTCGCATACGGCGAGCGGGAGAACACGGTTTTCGAGCACCTCGATGAGCTCCGCCGCGCGTTTGGCTACCAGAACTGCGGCTGGCCCCAGCTGCGCGCGCTCGGGCGGGAGCTGATGCCGCTGGCCCTCGAGAGCGATCGGTCACTGCCGCTGATCGAGGCCGCCGTCGAGCGCCTCCGGGCCCAGCAGATCATCGCGCCGGGCATGACGACGCTGGAGCGCCTGGTCTGGACGGTGCAACGTCTGGCCCAACGTCGCGTCGAGCGCTGGCTCCTGCACCCACTCACGCGCGAGCAGCGCGCGCGCCTGGACGGCTTGCTGTCGGTCGACCCCGAGCTGCGCACGCGGACCCGCCTGGTCTGGCTCCGCGAGGCGCCCGAAATCCCGTCGGCCAGGAGCCTACGCAAGGTCCTCGACCGGCTGGCGTACCTGCGCGCGCTCGCGGTGCCCACGCCCGATCAGCGCCTGCATCCCAACCGGCTGCGACAGCTCGCCCAGCGCTGCGGCCAGTACGCGGCCCAGCCGCTGGCGCGCTTCGCCGACGATCAGCGGCACGTCTTCCTGGCAGCATGTCTCCCCGATCTGGCCGCCAGCTTGACCGATCAGGCGCTGGACATGCTGGACAAGATGCTCGGCGAGCTGCTGCGCAAGGGCGAAAAGAAACAGGAACGGCACTTCCAAGTGAACGTCCGAGCCCACAACGCCAACCTCGTCGTGCTGACCGCCGCCAGCGACGCCTTGCTCGGCGCCCGACGCGACGCCGTGGAGCCGTGCACGGCGGTCTTCGAGGCGGTTGGCGGTGAGCCCCGTCTGGCGGCCACGGTCGAGTCGGCCAAGAAGCTGGTCCGGCCCTTAGATCTGGACGCCCGCGACTTGATCCAGACGCAGTACGCATTCATGCGCGGCGCGCTGCTGGCGCTCTACGCCGCGCTCGATGTCCGCGCGGTGCGCGGCACCGATTCCGCGCTGGAGGCCCTGGACTACGTGCAGCGGCTCGACGCGCGCGGACGGCGGGTCACCGCTCGGCGCCAGCGTCTCGGGGGTGAGCCGCTGGAAGCACCCCTGGGGCACGTCACGGAGCGCTGGCGGCGGTTGGTGTTTGACGGCGCAAACACCTCAACGCCAGCCTGTACGAAGTTGCGGCATTCGAGGCGCTCAACGACGGCCTCCGCTCCGGCGACCTGTACGTGGTCGGCAGCCGCCGCTACCAGACCTTCGAGAGTTACCTGCTCCCGAAGGAGCGCTGGGCCGAGCTCAAGGCGGCGGGACAGACGCGGCTAGGTCTCGGGGGCACGGCGGAGGAGTACCTCGAGAGCCGAGGACAGCGCGTCGCCGACTTGCTGGCCGAGCTCGCACGGGACGTGGAGCGCGTGGAAGCGGTGACCGTCGACACCAAGGGAGAACTGCACCTGACGGCGCTGGAGGCCGCTGTGCCCGAGGCGGCCAAGCAGCTCCAGCGCCGTCTCGAACGGCGGGTGCCGCTGATCCCGCTCGCCGACTTGCTCAACGAGGTGGACCGTTGGACCAATGGCTTCCGCCACTTCACCCATTTGGTGACCGGCGAGGTGCCCGAGGGTGAGCGCCGCCAGATGCTGCTGGCCGCCATCATGGCGCTCGGGATGAACCACGGGCTCGGCAAGCTCGCCCGCTCGACACCGGTCAGCTACCGCCAGCGCGCCTGGGCCGCCGATTGGCACATCCGCGAAGACACCCTCCGACCGGCGCTCGCCGACTTCGATCAGTTCGTGCTTCACCAGCCACTAGCGCACCACTGGGGCGATGGCACCCGCTCCTCCTCCGACGGCATGCGCGTCAAGGTTGCCGTCAAAGCGGCCAATGCCGACCGCAACGCTGCCCACTTCGGCCCGGAGCATGGCGTGACCATCTACGGCCACACCGCCGACTTCCGTCTGCCCTACCACACCCAGGTCATCAGCACCAACGACCGCGAGGCGCTGTACGTCATCGATGGCCTGTGCAACCACGAGACCGACCTCAACATCCACGAGCACTACACCGATACCCATGGCTATACGACGCACGTGTTCAGTTTGTGCGCGGCCTTGGGCTTCCGCTTCGCTCCGCGGATGCGCGACGTCCTCGACCAACGGCTGTTCACCATCGGCCGCCCCGAGCAGGACTACGGCCCATTCACCCAGCTTCTGACGGGCCGCATCAACACCCGCCTGATCACTGAGAATTGGGACGAGGTCCTGCGCGTCGCGGCGTCCATCCGCCGTGGGACGGTCTCCGCCGCGCTCATCATGCGCAAGCTGGCCGCGTACCCTCGCCAGAAACCAGATCGCCCGCGCCCTCCATGACATGGGGCAACTGGAGAAGACCGTCTTCATCCTCGAGCTCCTGTTGGACCCGCAGCTACGCCGCCGCCAGGGGCGTGGGCTCAACGATGGCGAAGCCGTCAACAGCGCCGCCCGCGCCGTCTTCGCCGGCCAGCGCGGCGAGTTCCGCGATCGCGCCTACCAGGACCAGGTGCATCGGGCCAGTTGCCTGCATCTGCTGATCGCGGCGATCGGCGCCTGGATGACACCCTACCTGGCCGATGCCGTTGCCGCCCTGCGCGCCGAGGGCGAAGACGTGCCCGACGACCTGCTGGCCCATCTCTCCCCCATCGCCTGGGAGCCGGTGAACCTCCTCGGTCAGTTCACCTTCGACCCCGCGAGCGCACGGCCCTTCGAGGATCGGCGGCCGCTCCGGAGCAGCTCGGACGACGTGGACGAGACACCGTAGCGGGGGTTTTCCCGCGAATGATGTCGGCTCCCCTACTGCAGAGAGACGTATTCTCTGATCAGATCGGCGCGCATGGAACAACCTGCTCGCTCGGCCAGAACTGGATGAGCCTCGCTTCGATATGATCCGCTGAACCGTGGATCGATTGGGCCGCTACACGCCCGCGTGCATGCACGCGCATGGTGTACTGGCCGGGGCCGGAGGGCAACCGGAGAACGTCGCGGGCCTCCGCCTCCTGCGCGGGGCCCGGTCTCCGCGAGTCCCAGACATGCAGAACCGTGACCGCGCCGGTCAGTGACACATAGGTCGTACTGACGACCTCGTCCCAGTCGGGAGGAAGGGCTGGAGGCGTGGGATGCCACGCCTCCAGCACCACCGTCATGTGACCGGTATGCGCCCCGGTGAGGAGGACGGCCCCGCCCGACCACGCAGCAACGAGGCCCTGACCCGCACCACGAGCCTCTGCCAACGCCTGGCGGGGCACTTCCGTGGGGTCGAGGCCGGCGTCCCCAAGGCGCACAACGTAATAGTGATAGAACGCCTCGCACTCGACCCGCTGCGTCAACACGCCCGTCAGGTCGTGATCAGTGCATAGAACGGGTCGCCGTTGATGATGCGCTGCGTCAAGAAGAATCCATTGCGATCACTGCCGGCCTGCTTGTTCTGATCGGAAGGCACATGCGCTGTGCTGTACCGACCCGGTCCGACGAACGCAGCACCCTGATACGTTGATGCAAACGGGTATTCGTCACAACTGTCTCCCGGACCGTTGGATACAAAGCCAGCACAACTCGCCTTCCTATTCGCGTCTATATCAGCTTGATTGGTATCGCGAATTAGTGGGTTGTTGGCGCCTGGTACACCGAACTGATCGGGCAAAGGTGGTGTTGTGCTTGTACCGTACTCAGCATCATAGATGTGTTGAGCTACTGTCTGCACTGAAGGATCACTGAGAGACAGTGTATAGTAGTTCGAGCTGAAATCTGGATTCACGCAGCCACCTTCAGCGAAGTTCCTAAGCGTGCTGTCACATCGCTGATTCTCTGCTGAGCTATATAGCGCTGTCAGGCTTGGTGGTGAGAGATCCGAATTGGTTGTGCTCAGTGTAATATTCAAGCCCATAGTTGGAAGTCAATATTTGAGTTTGGGCTTGAAAAGCTTGCCTCACCACTCCAGGAGGTACCTACGGGGTCCATCAGTGCTTGTTGTGTCTGAAGTTGGTAAGCGTACGACGTAATAATGCAGCTCCTGGACGCTGCGTCAGAGCATTGGACTGGTGCAGTAATGGACGTGTTACCTGCCACAGCTCCAGACTCATTCGTGACTATGATGTACACTTCCTCGGTCCACGAGCGAGCGTTGTTCGCCAAAGTCGTCCAGAAAGCGTACTGGAAATCCACTTCGCCGATGATAGCCCCACTGTTGTTGTCAATGGCGACCGCGCCCGTGGTTGCCTCGGTACACTGGGAGAACCGGGTGAAGACGGTCTGCCCGTCTTGGCACAACGCGTCCGGTCCGGCAGCACTCGACGCCAGAGGCTGGGCCGGTGCTGTTCGGGTGGGGGGACGGATCGGTGCGTGCGCCGCCGGCGCCGGCCGCGTGCAGAGAGTCCGCCTGCTGCCGCGAGCCAGCGCCTGCTGACGTACTTCTCGTGTCACCGCCTGGCATGTGTCCCGTCGCTGCATCGGTTTGGTGAGGACCGGCTTCCGGTTGATCGTTGATGGTGCCGGTGGAGTGACACGTGATCTCGGAGGAGCCGACGAAGAGAGGGGGCTCGGTGTGGGTATGGGTATGGGTGCAGCTCCGGCGTCAAGAGCAGCAGTGCTGATGGCCAGAATACTCCCGAGAGTCACGCAGATCGCTCTACTGCGCAGGGACCGCATCAATGCCTCCTCCCAGAGCTTGATCGAGCACCTGAAGTGCTCGGGCCGAGTGTACTGGGAGCACCCGTACCCGGGCACCGGCCGAGGGTCAACGTCCGGACACCTGACCGACTACTGGTCGTGCAGCACCGCAAGCTGAGCGCCGCGACTGGTCCCGTCGGCCGCTATGTCACGCCTACCGAGCTCGCGCCCTGACCACGCGCGTTCCGCTCGCTGCGCGCGCCCGGCAGCTGCACCTTCTATGCCCGCGGCGGCGCGGGGGCAAAGGCCATCACCAGGCCCTCCTCGCCCTCGCCCGGCGCCGTGCCGACGTCGTCTGCGCCATCTCAGGGCTGACCCAGGGTAGTCACTCTCCAGGAGCAGGGCGCTGTCAGCCTCCGCCTAGCGAGCCATGCGTCACTCCAACTGCACGTATGTGTAAAGGATGTTCTGGCGAGGTTTGCGCGTTCCTCGCCCAACTTGGGTACGAGCGCGCTGCTGGACCGATGATCCTGCCCGAGTCGACGCGCGAGATGCTGCGCCGCACCGACATCAGCGAGGCAGAGATCGCCGCCACGGAGCAGACGCTGCGCGCCAGGCAGCCGCGGCGCTGGGTCGCGCTGTACTGGCAGCCGGCGGGTGATGAGCTCGCCTGGGACGATGGCCAGGGCAGTGGCGCTGGCCAGCTCAACCACTGGCTCTATCTGGCCTTCCTGCACGAGCTAGGACCCGGCCGTGGCAGCATCTACGGCTGGCTCACCGAACACGCGGTCGACCTCGGCAGCTCCGAGGAGCCGGCGACGCACTGGCTGGTCGTCGACCGCACCGAGAACCGGGGCTATGTCGCGCCCGTGTCGATCGCGCGCGCCGTCGTCCGCGCGCAAGATCTGGAGGCTCGTCCGTGACGCTCTTGCGCGATACCGAGCATAGCTACCGCGACTGGAAGAGTGCCGAGGGCGTCTGCCGTATCAGGGTCTACGCCCCGACCGCGGCCTCTGACAGGCTGCCGGTTGTCATCCTGACTGAGCTGGACACCAACCACGGGCCGTCGATCACCAGCATCGTCGAGCAGCTGGCCGCGGAGATCGCCACCCGGTATTTGCCCGAGATGGACGGTCTTGAGCCCCCCGCGGTCTTCATCGAGCATTACCCCGATAGCGGCTGCCAGCATGATCGTCTCGGCGCCGAGCACTTCGATCTGGTGACGTTCGCCCACCACGCCGGCCGCCCGCACTTTGTGCCCGTGCGCCGCGGCATGCTCCAGCCCTTCGGCAAGCTCGACTGGCGCCGCATCAGCCGCGCCGACGTCGAGCAGGTCATCGGCCAGGAACTCGGCGAGCCGACGTGCACCTGCCAGGTGTCGGGAGCCCAACCATGACGGAGCCACGTCCCCGCTGCGATGCCCGACGTGCAACGCTGACCTTGGGCCAGCGCGGCCTATGCCGGTCGAGTGGGACCCCGTGTGTCAGCATCCCGACCCGTCCGACCCGTTCCACGACGTTCCCGATCCCAACCAGCTCTTCCACCCCGATCAGTCGCGGACGCCAATCCGCGCGTTGGACCGGGAAGGCCAACCATGACTGACTGCCCCTCCTGCCACGCGCCACACGACGGCCCAGCCGAGAGCCCACCGTGCTGCCCTGGCTGTGGTGAGCAGCTCCCCAATGAGCGCTGGTCCGAGGACGGCCTCAACTGGTTCAAGGTGTGCCCTGACGGCGCGCCGTTCTGCCGTCCCTGCCACCGTCGGCTCACGGCGCCGTTCCGCTGAGCCGTGAGCACCTGCCCGTGCCGCCCGTCCACCCCCTGAGCTCGGAGGACCGATGCGCTACGCTCTGGAAGAGTCCTCCGTCCCCGCCCCGCCTCTCGACTGCTCGCGCCCTGGCACCCTGCTACTGGTGCACCGGGCCGACCCGGAATGGTTCGTCGACCACGAGGAGCGGTATATCTGCCGCGCGTGTGCGCCCGAGGCCCGCGCGCACCTCGCCGAAGGCCGCAACTGGTACGACGACGGGGCCGCCGTTACGCTTGACCCACGCGGCCGCACGTAGTGTCTACAGTAGGCGCCGCGGCCAGGTGAGCCGGAGTGGCGCGATGAGCTGGTCAACTACTGCTGGGGCCAGCTGCGCTCCCTGTACGGCCGCGAGGGCGCGGGGGGCCGCTGGTCCAAGGTGGCTGTCCTCTGCACCCGTTGCGGGACGTTTTGGCCATCCCCCGAGGCCTTGCCTGGATGGACCTGAATGACCGCCAGCGGGCCTGCCTGCTGGCCATCTTCGAGACGGACCAGGTGATGGAGGTCGCGATACGGGCCATCCCGTACCGACCCTTCCAGCCCAAGCCGAAGGCCTCGGAGTGGCGCTGGCTGGAGTACTCGGAGCCGGTGCCGGAGATCCAGAAGCCGGCGTCGAGGCTGTACGCCGCGATCAAGAAGGCAGCGGCCATTGACCAGGGCACCGGCTCCACGTTCGCTGCTCTCGCGGATCGCGAGCTGGTCGAGGTCGACTGGCGAGACCCCCGACATCTGGGGCAAGGCCAAGCCCTATATCCGCCTGACACCCGCCGGCCGCAAGCTGGCCAGGTTCTGGACCGGCCAGACGGCGTACAAGGCTCCGTCGGCCGGCACTCTGCGAGAGTGGCAGTGGCGCGCCCTGGCAGTGAGCTACGCCGCCAGCGATGCCGGCCTGGAGGGCAGCTACGGTGAGTACGCCGGCATCGGCTGGGGCACCTGGCTCCGCCTGCGCGACTACCGCGGGGGTGGCCTGGTCGAGGAGCGCGGAGGAGTTGGCAGGTACCGCCTGACTATCACCGCCGCTGGCCGTCGGCTGTACGAGCGGGAATGGGCGCGCTACCAAGCGCTCTACCCCGACGTGGAGGCGCCTGAGCCTGTAGCGCAACCGTAGCGCCGCCACGGCCGTCCTCCTGGACGTCCACCCGACAGTCCGCCGCTGGCTCAACCCGTACTCCAGACCGAGGCGCGCGTGGCGCTGGTGGACGGCTACCTCGCCGGTGCGGTCCTCGGTAGCTTGGTGCTCAACGCGCTTGTCGGCTGGTGGTGGGCTGATCCGCTGGCCGGCTTGGTCATCGTCTACTACGGCATCAAAGAAGGGCTGCAGTCCTGGTACGGCCTCGAGCGCTCACTCAGGAACCCGTCGACCCCCAGGATGAGCGCGCGAGGGCGGACGGCATCGAGCTCACAGTATTTGGCGTAGCCATGCCGCATCAGCCTGGAAGCCCCAAAACCGCCCGACCTTCCGTCGCCACGGCAAAGGCAATCCACGGTGGCGGACCTGGTGTATGTGTCGGTAGGAGCGCGACGAAACAGGAGCTCCACGAATCACTCCACCACAGGGAAGGCGGGGAGTGGCGATCACGATCCCGCTGCCGGGATCGGTTTTGTTGTTCCGCACGTTCCACGCGGCTCTCGGCATGACCGACGAGCTGTAATTGGAGGAGAGAACCGATGGCTTCCATCATCAGCCGGGTGTGGTCGTGG
>JAABUZ0100007814.1_pt1 | contig 12789 bp, 8 predicted proteins | sample 5562091 | NCBI WGS metagenome assembly JAABUZ01 (sample SAMN12813069, study PRJNA571459) | rock metagenome | isolation source: Antarctica rocks | place: Antarctica: Victoria Land, Linnaeus Terrace sud | collected 2015-12-21 | reverse complement strand
TCGTGGACCGGGTCTTTTCACGTTCTTGGCGTGGGCTCTGGAACAACTTGCAACTGAAGGTCATTCATTACAACCTGTGCCACGCCGGTATCCTCCCGGCTTGAGCAACTCAATACTGGAGTTAACTTAGGGCAAACTGGCGGCGCGGAGAATGTAACTCTGCTCCAAACGCAAATGCCGTCTCATTCTCACAGCTTCGCTCCTGGTTGTAACAGCAGTACATCGGCGAACACACTGGTAAGTCCTGCTAACGCCTATACCGTCGCACTGGATGCAGAGAACTTTGCCGCAACGGCGAACGCCCAAATGGGCGCGGAAAATACTCAGCCCGTCGGTGGCAATGCGCCTCATGAAAACCGCGCGCCCTTCATCGCCATGAATTACATCATCGCGCTCCAAGGCGTGTGGCCCACTCGGGACTAAGCAACCGTTCCTTAGCCATGAGGTCCGGGAACGCAACAAGATGTCATGCGCTTTGTTGCGCTCCCGTGCATGACGGCAGCCGCGCGGGAACAACATCATTCTCGCGGCTGCCGTCGGCATGCCTGATAAACTAACGGCCTTCCCGGTGACTTGTCCGCTTTCCCTTGCTATCCCCCTCCCAATCCGCTACACTTTCTGTAAAGCAAAACAATTAACCTCTGAGCGTTTGCCTTCCCGGTAAACCAGGCCCTCCTTGAGGTGTATTCCCGGTTGATATTGATTCCCTGTTGAAGTTCTGTAGCCCTGCGCGGCTGCGCGCGGTGTTTTGCAAAACCACTGTTTAAGGAGTTCAGGGGTGTCTTCAACCAGATTTCATTACGGTCTTTTATCGTTTCTTTTAGCTGCTTCCCTTTATGCGCAGTCTTACCAAGGCAGCGTGCGCGGCACGATTACCGATGCGCAAGGCGCGACCATCACCAATGTGTTGGTCAAATTAACGGATCAGGCCACCAACGTGGCGCGCAGCACTGTGACCAGCGGCGCCGGTGAATACGTGTTTACCGCTGTCGATCCCGCCACTTACTCGTTAACTGTGGAAAGCCCGAACTTCAAGAGATTTCTGCGCCGCGACCTGGTTGTGCCCACGCAGGAAACCGTGACCGCCGACGTCAAGCTGGAGCTGGGCGCGACCACGCAAACCGTGGAAGTCAGGGAAGAAGTCCCGCTGCTCGAAACCGGCAACGCTTCCAACGGCCAGGTGCTCGATTCGCAAAAACTGACCGACCTGCCGAATCTCGGCCGCAATCCGTTTCTTCTTTCCCGGCTTTCCACCAATGTCGTGCCGGTCGGCGATCCGCGATTCAATCGCTTTCAGGATCAAAGCGGCTCCTCCGCCATCTCCATTGCGGGCGGCCCGATTCGCGGCAATAACTATCTGATTGACGGCGTTCCTATCACCGATTCCGTGAACCGCGCCGTGATCATCCCGTCCATTGAAGGCACCCAGGAGATGAAGCTGCAGGAGAACACTTATGACGCCACCATGGGCCGCACCGGAGGCGGAGTGTTTAACACTCTCCTGCGATCCGGCTCGAACCAGGTTCACGGCTCTCTACTCGGCTATACCCGGCAAACCGACTGGCTCGCCAACGGCTTCTTTTATAACGCTTCCGGCAAAGCGAAACCGGATCAGCCGTTTTACAACTGGGGCGGCTCCATCGGCGGCCCGATCGTGATCCCGAAGGTTTACAACGGCAAGGACAAAACATTCTTTTACCTGACAACCGAGAGCTACCGGCAAAAGTCGCCGCTCACCGACGGCTATACTCTGCCGACCGCCGCCGAAAGAGCAGGCAATTTTTCCGCGAGCAAGAACATCATTTATGACCCGCTGACCTCTCGCCCCTGCGCGCCCGCCGACAACTGCCCCGCCAACGTTTCAGTTGTACGCAGCCCGTTCGCCGGTAACATCATTCCTTCCTACCGGATCAATCCCATCGGACAGAACATTCTCAATACTCTTCCCAATCCGCAAACCGGTGTGGTCGATGGAGTGAATTTCACGGGCGTTGATACGCTGACGGACCGCGCCGATGAATACACGGCAAAGCTCGACCAGGAGATCCTTTCCTGGTGGAAGATGAACGCCTCCTATCTCCACTACAAGAGCCGCGAGCCCGGCGGCAATACCCTCGGCTCGATCCTGGCCGCCAGCAACGGAGCGCCCTATTTGCTGTTTCGCAAGGTGGACGCAACGCAAGTCAACAGCATCATGACGCCGAACCCCACCACGGTTCTCAGCCTGCGTTTCGGCTTCAATCGTTTTCCGAACGTCCAGAACCCGTACAGCATCGGAACCAGTCCGGCCACTTTGGGCTTTCCGTCCAGCTACGTGAACTCGCTCCAGGCCCAGTATCTGCCGGAGATTGACTTCAGCAGCAACAGCAACAATTTCAGCAATATCTCGCCCAGCAACACCGTGTTTTATTCGCGCAACTTCCTGGCTAGTGTGTCGAAGTTCGTGGGCCGCCACAGCCTCACCTTCGGCTTCGACTATCGCGCCATCCACACTGATTTTCTGAATCTCAGCAATGCCGCCGGTGATTTTGCCTTCAACGGCATCTTCACCCAGCAGTATCCGACGAAGACGAACAGCACAGGCCTTGATTTCGCCGATGCTCTGCTGGGTTATCCGGCATCGGGAAGCGTGAACACATCCACGAAACTCTACACGCATGTGAACTACTGGGCCGGTTATCTTCAGGACGACTACCGGGTCACGGATAAGCTGACTCTCAACCTGGGACTCCGCTACGAGTTTGAGACCGGAATCTATGAGGACCAAGACAAGTGGGTGGTCGGCTTTAACGGTGCTGTCACGAACCCGCTTGCTTCGAGTGTTACCGGCGTCACGCCCAAGGGAGTGATTCAATACGCCCGAACCAACGGCAACGGCAGCATGTGCTGCAATCCTTCCGTTACCAAGTTCGGACCGCGCATCGGCTTTGCTTATCAGCTTGATCCCAAGACAACACTGCGCGGCGGCAGCGGCATCTTCTACGCTCCCACCCGCTTCGCGGATGATCCCAGCCTCGCCCTCGGCTACACGCAAACCACTAGTTATGTGGCGAGCAATGACGGAAACGCCACCCCCGCAAACTCGCTCAGCAATCCTTTTCCGGGCGGTATTCTGCAACCCGTCGGCAAAAGCCAGGGCGCGCTGACCGGCGTCGGCAACAGCTTCAACTTCCTTGACCAGAACCGCAGCTCCGGCGTTGTCTATCAATACTCGCTGGATCTTCAGCGGGAAATTTATAAAGGCGTGGTGCTCGAAGTCGGCTATATCGGTTCCCGCTCCACCCATCTGCAAACCAGCTCGACTTCGGCGGGATCTTTCAATATCAATCAGGTGCCGGACCAATATCTTTCGCTCGGCTCCGCGTTGGGCAACTCGGTACCGAATCCTTACTACCGCGCGGGCGGTCCCGGCTTCTTCAACTCCTCTACCGTGCCCGCCGCGCAACTGCTGAAACCCTACTCGGAGTACAACTCCATCGGGATCTTGACCAACCCAAGCTCGGCCCGGTACAACTCCATGATCGTGAAAGCGCAGAAACGGCTCTCGGCGGGTCTCACCTTTCTGTCGGCTTTTACCTGGTCCAAAAACATGGATAACGAGTTTGCCAGCGGAAATTTCTTCAGCGGCAGTTCCGGTTCTCCCCAGGATGCTTATAATTTAGCGGCGGAGTACAGCCTGGCCGTTGCCGATACGCCGCTGCGCTGGACCAACACCGTTTCCTACTATCTGCCTTTCGGCAAGGGCAAAATGCTGCTGACAAACGCGAATAAGTTGACCGACTTGGCCATCGGCGGCTGGCAGATCAACTTCACCAACGTTTACCAGACCGGTTTCCCGCTGGCCATTTACCAGAGCACGAACAATAACTCGATTCTCGGCACAGGCGTGCAACGGCCGAATGCCACCGGAGTTTCGCCCGTGGTCTCAGGCAGCGTGGAGTCGCGGCTCAACGGTTACATCAATCCGGCGGCTTTTTCGTCCGCTGCCTCGTATACGTACGGCAATCTGGCCCGAACGATTCCTTATCGCGGTCCCGGCATGAAAAACTGGGATATATCATTATTCAAGAATTTCGCCATCACGGAACGCCTTAACGCGGAGTTCCGCGCCGAAGCGCTGAACGCTTTTAACTCGCCACAGTTTCCAAACCCCAACACCCGGTATGGAAGCGCCAGCTTCGGGACCATCACCAACCAGGTGAACTTCTCCCGCTTGCTTCAACTTGGCGTTCGCTTCTTTTTTTAGATATCATGAACGGGACCATGTCCGTCTCCGTTTTGGTATAGGGCCAATCAGGAATCACTTACTCAGGAGAGGAAATGTCTGCTAACTTAAATCCAGCCTTGCGCGCCGATTTTGTACGGCGCGGTTTTACGCGCCGGAACTTCGGGCGAATCGCATCAGTGTTAACCGCCGGAGCCGCGCTCCCGTTCTATAACGAGCCCGCCTTGGCTCAATTGTCGATGGTGCGCAACATGCCCGCCGACGCGGTCAAAATCAACGCCAATGAAAACCCGCTCGGGCCGTGCCCGGAGGCCGTTGACGCCATTTACAATGTCGTCAAAAAAGGCGGCCGATACATGTACGAAGACACGTATGATTTGGCGGAAACGTTGGCTGGCGTCGAAGGCGTAAAGTTCAACTACAAGCCCGAGGAAAGCTATATTGACGTTTATCCCGGATCGAGCGCGCCGCTGCATCAGGCCGTGCTGGCCTACTGCTCGAAGGACCGTCCGTTTGTCAAGGCCGATCCCGGCTATGAAGCAGGCGAAAGAGCCGCTAAATTCATCGGCGCAAAGACTGTCAACGTCCCGTTGAAGCAGGGCACCTGGGATCACGACGTAAAGGCTATGCTGGCCGCCGCGCCGGACGGTGGTCTTTATTACATCTGCAACCCGAACAACCCAACCGGCACTCTCACCAAGCGCGCCGACATTGAATGGCTGGTGGCGAACAAGCCGAAAGGCGCGGTTGTTCTCGTCGATGAAGCCTATATTCATATCTCGCCGAACGCCGTCCCTTGCACTGACTTGGTAGCGCAGGATAAGGATGTTCTTGTTCTCCGCACTTTTTCCAAACTTTACGGAATGGCGGGTCTCCGCGCTGGCGCGGCCATCGCGCGCCCGGACATTCTTGAGAAGATCAAGCCTTACAGCGCCGGTGCCATGCCGATTACGGGCATGGTGGGCGCGACCGCCAGCCTGAAAGCGAAGGATCTGGTGCAGAAGCGCCGCAAGATCATGGGCGACAACCGCGAGGATACGTTCAGCTTCCTGACGGCCAAGAACGTTGAGTTTATTCCTTCCGAAAGCAACTGCTTCATGATGAACGTGAAGCGTCCGGGCACCGCCTTTGCCAAGGACATGGCCGCGCAGAAAGTCTATATCGGCCGCGCCTGGCCGATCTGGAAAGACTGGGTCCGCGTGTCCATCGGCAGCAGGGACGAGATGGCCAAGTTCAAGGAAGCTTTCGTAAAAGTCTACAGCGTCTAGGCGTTGTAGTTCAAATCATACTCAGGGTGCCGACTCTTCCGGCACCCATCCTTATTTATAGGCGGAAAACCCCGTTCGTTCTACCCGCCTAAGGTAGAACTTTTGACTCTCCCACGACTTAAATACGACTGGCGTACCTTTGGAGGCGACCTCTCCGGGGGCATGATCGCCGCGCTCATTGCTTTGCCTTACGGGCTGGCCATGGCAAGTTTAATGGGCTTGCCGCCCGTTTTAGGCTTGGTCACTTCCGTCGCTACCGCTCCTATTACCGCCCTGCTCGGCCGCAACCCGCTGCTGATTGGTGGAACCGCCAGCGCTACCGTTCCCTTTATCGCGCAAGCTGTCCACTCGCAAGGCGTCGGCGGAGCCGCGAAGGTTTGCATGGCTGCTTCCGTTTTCATGCTGGTCTTCTGCGTCATGCGGCTGGGCCGTTATATTCAACTGGTTCCGCAATCGGTGGTCACCGGCTTTTCCTGCGGCATCGGCGCTATGATGTTCCTTTCCCAACTCGGCGTCATGCTGGGCGTGAGAGCCGTGGTGGATCGAACCTCCAACAACATGCTGTATCAAAGTTGGCAGGTGCTATCTCGGGTCGCCCAGACGCAATGGAGCGCCGTTATCATCAGCGCCGCGGTAATTCTTGTCGCTCTCCTGTGTCATTATCGTTTTCCCAAAGCCCCGGCGCCCTTGATCGGCATAGCGGTGTCCGTGGCCATCGCGCACCTCTTTGGCCTGCATCAGAGGACCGTAGGCCGGTTGCCCTTGGAGATGCCCAAATTCGCCGGTTTCTTCTGGACGCCCACCGACGTGCTGAACGTGGTTCCCGCTGCTTTCGGCCTCGCTTTCGTTTCTTCCGTCAATATCCTGATTACCTCCCGCGTCGTCGAGCATTTCCGGGGACGCCATAAGCACCTGAAACGCGCCGACGCGGACGCTGAACTGGGCGCTTACGGCATCGCCAACATGGTGGCGGGAGTATTTGCCGCTCCCATGAGCGTCGGCATTCCGGCCCGCAGCCTCGCCAGCGTGCGATGCGGCGGTTCCACCCGGATGTCCAACCTCTTTCATGCGGGCTTTATCCTGGCGTTTATCGGATTGGGCGCGGAATACATCTCGCACATTCCAATCCCCGCGCTGGCCGGCGTAACCGCTTACATCGGTATCTGTCTGCTTGAATGGAGCACGTGGCGTCGCTTACACCGGATGCGCCGGACGGACGCTTTGGCGTTTCTGTCCACAGCCGCCTCCGTACTGGTCGTCAATGCCGTCCTGGCAGTCGCCATCGGCTGCTCTTTCCATCTGGTCCGCTACGTGTACTGCCGAATCAAAAAGGCGCGAGCCGGAGAAGAACAATTGATGAAAATTGCCGTGGGCGCGCGATGAATCCCCCTACATCACCGCCGTGACTTCACGCCAGGTTTTGCCTTGCGACTCAGCAACAGCAGCATAAGTGATCTCCCCGCGATAGGTGTTTACGCCTTCTTTAATGGCGGGACTCAACTCACAAGCTTCCTCCAATCCATGGTTGGCCAGCGTCAGCAGGTAAGGCATTGTAGCGTTCGTTAAACCAAAGGTGGATGTGTGCGGAACGGCGGCGGGCATGTTGGCTACGCAGTAGTGCAGCACGCCATCTACGTAGTAAATAGGATCTGTGTGTGTCGTGCCATGAGCCGTTTCCACGCATCCGCCCTGATCAATCGCTACATCCACGACCACGGCGCCCGGTTTCATCTGTGAAATCATGTCGCGGCGCACCAGCTTCGGAGCCGAAGCTCCCGAGATCAGCACCGCTCCAATCACCAGATCAGCTTGCCGAACCGATTCCCGGATCGTGTGACTATTCGACGCCAATGTTCGAATGGAGTTGAAATAGATATTGTCAATCTCGCGCAGGCGGTTCAGATTACGGTCGATGATTGTGACGTTCGCCCCCAACCCGCAGGCCATCTTGGCGGCATGCTGCCCCACGACTCCGCCGCCGAGCACAACCACGTTGGCGGGAGCCACGCCGGGAATGCCGCCGATCAGGATGCCTCGTCCGCCGTTGGGCTTTTCCAGGTATTGCGCGCCTACCTGCACCGCCATGCGGCCTGCTACTTCACTCATGGGCGTCAGCAGCGGCAGCGAGTTGTCGCGCTCGCGAATGGTCTCGTAAGCAACCGCATTCACGCGCGCCCGGACCAGCGCCTCGGTCAGCTCCGGCAAGGGAGCAAGGTGCAGATACGTAAACAGAATCAGTCCCGGACGGAAAAGAGGATACTCGGACGCTTGCGGTTCCTTTACCTTCACCACGAGGTCGGCTTTGTTCCAAACCTCGGCAGCATTGTCCAGAATCATTGCGCCTGCTTCGACGTACTCCTCGTCAGCAATGGAGCTTCCCATGCCTGCCCGCGTTTCAACCAGCACCTCATGCCCGTTTTCCCGCAAAGCTGTGACGGTGCTCGGCACGCAACCAACACGAGTCTCGTGATCTTTAATTTCCTTCGGTACGCCGATGACCAAATGCGGTCTCCTCTTCCTACAATTTTATGGATGCGGCGGTTCCGGAGGAGGTGTACCGGCAGGTGTAACCACGGTAGGGGAGGAGTCGGGCGCTGGCATAGGCACTGCGCTGGCCGTGGAGCCGTCGTGACGCGGACCCAGTCCCAAGCCCGTCAAACTCAACGCCGTGATTTTGCCGTCATCCGGCAGTTTCTGATCAATCTGGAATCTACGCAAGGCGTCGGTCGAATCATCCCCCCACGCGCCATTCGTCTCGCCTTTGAAATAGCCACGATCCGCCAGCGCCTGCTGAATCTGCTGATAACGCTCCGGGTCGGGATGCAATTGATAGCTCGGCGGAGGCGGCACTCGCGGGGCGCGGGCAGACACCGAGTTGCGGCCTCGAACTCTTCCTGCTCTGAGGAAACGGGACGACCTGCCGGCTGACGCCTTGGGTGAAACTTTCCCTGCTGCTTTGGTTGCCTTAACGGTGCCTGGACCCTGCTTCGACGCAGCCTTTGTCGGATGCTTGGGACGACTGACAGGAGCGCCCGTCAACGCGGCTGTTCCTAAAAAAGCAAGAAACAGTAGCCGGTGCATAGGAAACCTAATTTTATCAGCAAATGGAGCAATCAATACGTCCCGTTTTCCGCAGAAGTCAGGTCCGGTTGCGGATGCTCTCCCCAAATGTATTGGCTGAACCACTGGTAGTTATGCTCCATAACCGCGCGCTGTTGCTTGGGCTTGTTGATCGGGTGTCCAAAGCCTTTGTAAAGGATCAGTTTGCACGGAACTCCGCGATCACGAAGAGCCTGGTACAGCTCGAAAGCGTTGGGCGGCGGAACGCGTTTGTCCTGGTCGCCGTGTTGGATCAGCGTCGGCGTTTTCGCATTTTTCACGTAAGTGATGGGCGACGTTTTGCGGTAAATTTCCGGATCGTCCCAGGGAGTGGCTTTCAGGTACTGACGGGTAAACGGATGGATGTCGGTATTGACGTAGTAGGTCATCCAGTCCGAGATGCCCGCGCCCACCGAGACAGCCTTGAAGCGGTCACTGTAAGTGGTAATAAAGGCTGAAATATAACCGCCTTGGCTCCAGCCCATCGCGCCCACGCGATCCTTGTCGACTAAACCTTTCGCAATCAGCAAGTCAACTCCCGTAATCACGTCCGCGTAATCTCCCAAGCCTAAATTTCTGACATTCAGCGAGCGGAATTTCTCGCCGTAACCAGCCGAGCCGCGGTAGTTGGGCTTAAGAATCAGCGCGCCTTTCGCGGCGAACTCCTCGACGGGGTAGGTCCGGTCCGCTGTTCTGGCAGGCGTGTCCACACCGGTTGGACCGCCATGAATTACGACCAGCAGCGGATATTTGCGAGTTGAATCATAATCCGCCGGTTTGATCAGAATGCCTTCAATCGTCGTGCCATCTGATGATTTCCACTGAATCACCTCACGGGTCGCCAGATGAAACGGCTTCCATTGCGATTCGAAGTCCGTCAACTGCCGCGGCGTGAAGCTGTCGACGGAAGCAAAGTAAACCTCGGAGAAACGGTTGGGAAACGCCGCGGTGAATGCCGCCGTCCGGCAGTCTTTCGTGAAAGCGACAGCGTTGAGCTGCATGTGTTCCGGCGAACTGATCCGCTCCGTGCCTGCTGTTTCCGGGTTGAGACGAAACAGGTGGGCATCCGTTTTCTGGCGCGCCGTGAAGTAAATGCCGCTATCGCTCCAGACAAGGAGATCGGGATCTTCATCGAATTTTTCGGTCATGATACGCGGCTTGCCGCCTTCCGCCGGAACCACCGCGATGCGGGCATCGGCGTAAAAGAAGAACTCTTGCGCGTTCGATGTAATAAAAGCAATCCGCTGTCCGTCGGGCGACCAGACAGGATGCCGGTCTGGACCTTTGGTGTCAACCAGGCGTTTTACCAGCTTGTCCGCAACATTGACTACATAGATGTCGGTCGTATCCTGAGATCCGAGATCAGGATCGCGAGCCGCGCTGAAGGCGATGCGCCGGGAGTCGGGCGACCACGCAAAATCGCCGATGCTGAACTGATTTCCGGTCGTGAGCGCTTCCGCTTTGGGCCGTCCTTTCGGATCATTGGGAATGATGTCCGGCACGCCGATCAGGAAAAGATGCTGCATGGTGTAGTCGCCGCCGATCACTTCGTAATCCCCGTATTGATCTTTCCGGTCCTTCATGGGTTTGGGCTCGGCGGGCTTTGCCAGAAAAGCGATGCTCTTGCCATCGGGAGACCAGTCGAAATCTTCGACGCCATTTTCCTCCGCAGTCAGTTGAGCCGCTTCGCCGCCGCGCGCGGATATGACGTAAATCTGCGGCTTGCCGTCGCGATCCGAGGTGAAGGCGAGGCGCTTTGAATCGGGAGACCAGCGGGGATTGCCGCTTGATTTCTTGCCGCTCGTCAGTTGGTAACGGTCCTTTGATGTCGTATCCGCTACCGAGATTTGAGTGTCAAACGCGTTCTCGTCCCAGTTCGCTTCCTGAACGACATAGGACACATAGCGTCCATCTGGTGAAATACGAAGAGCGACAGGCTGCTTCATGCTCAGGGATTGTTGAAGCGTCGGTGTTTGAGCAAGCAGCAGTTGCGCGGCAAACAAGATGGATAGAGCACAGGCTGGGCGCGGCATGGCGACATTATAGCCGTAAAACAGGGACTTTGCTGATACCGTATGGTAAGAACAGCCGTGAGGGGCAGATGATTATTTCCATGAAACTTCACTCGACAAAGGCGGAAGTAGACGCCGTTTGCGAGCGTATTCACGAATTTGGCTATAAGGTGCATTCGATTCAAGGCGAAGAGCGCGCCGTGATCGCGGCTATCGGCGTGGGTGACGTCACGGCCTGCCTGGAGTCGCTGGAGTCGATGCCGCAGGTGGAAAAAGCGGTGCGCATTTCCGCTCCCTATAAGTTTGTCAGCCGGGAGTTTCGCCCAGCCAAATCCCAGATACGGGCAAACGGAGTGGAGATCGGCGGCGATGAATTTGTGGTAATGGCCGGCCCCTGCTCGGTCGAGAACGAAAAGCAGATCCTGGACACAGCGCGTTCGGTCGCCAGCCATGGGGCCAAATTTCTGCGCGGCGGCGCTTTCAAGCCGCGCACGTCGCCTTACGATTTTCAGGGTATGGAGTTGGAGGGCCTGAAACTTCTGAAAAAGGCTAAAGGGGAAACCGGCTTGGGCATTATCACGGAGGTGATGAGCGATCGCGACGTGGAAATGGTCGCGGAGTACGCCGATATTCTGCAAATTGGCGCTCGCAACATGCAGAATTTCGCGCTGCTGAAGGCGCTCGGAAAAACGCATCGGCCCGTGATGCTCAAGCGCGGACTGAGCTCTACCATTAAAGAACTGCTGATGTCCGCCGAGTACATTGTGGCGCACGGCAATCCCAACGTCATTCTTTGCGAGCGCGGCATCAGAACCTTTGAGACCGCCACGCGAAATACCTGCGATATTACCTCCATTCCGGTGCTTAACGAGCTTTCGCATCTGCCTGTAGTTCTTGATCCCAGCCATGCCACCGGCAAGCGCAGCCTGGTGCCGGCGCTTTCGCGCGCGGGGGTGGCGATCGGCGCGGACGGCTTGATCGTGGAAGCGCATCCGCAGCCGGAAAAGGCCATGAGCGACGGCGCTCAATCTTTGAATCTCAAGCAGTTCGCGGCCATGATGGAAGAGCTGAAGCCGTATGTGGCGCTCTGGAAAAAATCGCGGATTGCTGAACTGGCGGCAGCCTGAAGGTCCCTCCCTGCGCAACCGTTTGCCAGCAGCGCTGAAGGGAACGGCGCTTGTCTGTTTCATCGTTGTCTTGATCTTCGGCATCGGCTATTACCGGCATCGCTTTGTGCGCTCCAACGGCGATCTGTTTGCTTTGCTTCCGCCGGGTAACCAAACCACGTTCTTCGCGGATGTCGCTGTGCTGCGCAGGGCAGGGATGTTGAAGCTGCTGGAGGGCACAAAAATCCAGCATGACCCCGATTATGAAAGGTTTGTCCGGGAAGCAGGCTTTGATTACGCCAAGGATCTGGATGCCTTGGCGGGAGCGTCGCGGGACGAGCAGCTTTCTTTTCTGCTGCGGGGACGCTTTCACTGGGACCAATTACGCCAATACGCTTCCGCGCACGGCGGCGCGTGCGCTGGCGATTTCTGCAAAGTCCCCACGGCCAAGGCGGGCCGCTGGATTGGGTTTCTGCCGATTCAACCCGACGTGCTGGCTTTGGCCATCAGTTCCAACGCTAATGGCGCGAACCAGCTAAAACCCTCGGGTCACGGACAAAATACGCGGCCACTGCCGGAACAACCCGTGTGGGTCAGCTTGTCGGAAAGCCTGCTCAAGAATCCGGGGGATCTTCCCGTGCCGCTGCGCATTTTTGCGATGTCCCTGCAATCGGCGCATCCCGTGGTGCTTTCCATCGACGCTGCGGCGGAAGGAACCGGAGCAGCCTTCAGGCTCCAATTGGAAGCAGCTTGCCAAACGGAAACCGCCGCCGAAACCATGCGCAGCCAATGGGAAATTCAGACCAAAATGCTGAGACTTGAATTGACGAGGGAACGCCGGCAACCCAATCCGGCGGATCTCACCGGGCTCTTGACCGCAGGCAGTTTCCAAGTAGTCAATCACCGCTTTATAGGAAGCTGGCCGGTGCGCAGCGAACTGTTGCAGGCATTGCAGTAATATTCGGTCGTTTTCACTGGCTCAGGCATTGATTTTAGCTAAATATTTTAGCTAAAATGTTGGTGTGAAGTGCGATGTGCATTACGCCAAGACCAACCTTTCAAAGCTGATCCGGCAAGCG
>JAABUZ0100007813.1_pt1 | contig 12789 bp, 10 predicted proteins | sample 5562091 | NCBI WGS metagenome assembly JAABUZ01 (sample SAMN12813069, study PRJNA571459) | rock metagenome | isolation source: Antarctica rocks | place: Antarctica: Victoria Land, Linnaeus Terrace sud | collected 2015-12-21 | reverse complement strand
CCAGATGACCGCCTGCTGGTAGTCGGTGACGTACAGCGAGCCGTCGGGTCCCCAGGCGGCGTAGTCGGGCATCGGCGGCTGGTCGATCAGCGCCGGTGAGCAGGGCATGCCGGCGGCGACGGCAGAGCACAGCGGCAGGTCGGGGATCCGCGCGTATGTCGTCTGAACGCCGGTGCCCGGATCCAGGCGCAGGATCCGGCCGCTGGTGCGGTCCAGCGCGAGCAGCCGCCCGCGCGCGTCATTGGCCGCGACCTGGACGCCGTGGGGCTGGGAGAGGTCCTGGCCGGTGACGGTGAAGCTGCGCAGCGGCACGCCGGTGGCCGAGTACTGAAACACGCGCGAGGGCAGCGCGTCGCCCTGCGGGTTGGCGTAGGTGCCCTCGTAGACCCGGTCGCCGACGACGTGGGGGAGGGCGGGATAGCCGGGGGTGAAGACGGGGGCGAAGACCGAGACGTCACCGCGGCTGGCGGCGGCGGTCCCGGCCGCGACCAGCGTCAGCAGCGCTGCGGCTAGGCCGGCACGGATCAGGCGCAGGGTCAAGGTCTTATCGCTGGGCCGGCCCGAGCCGCGCGGCGACGTAGGCGTCGATCATCATCCCGGCCTCGGCCAGCAACCACCGATCGCCGTCGGGCGCGCTGCGAAACGCCTCGCGCAACAGGCCGTACCCCGCGATCACGACCATCCGCGCCGCGCCGTCGCGATCCTCCGGCGAGGCGTCGGGCCAGTGCACGGCGAAGATCCGTGACAGCGAGGCGGAGATCGCGATCCGGGTCGGGCGCGTCACGTCGCGCACGCGCTCGTTGCGCAGGCCGCCGAACCACAGGGCGAGAAACCCGGGCCGGCTGCGGATCCCGGCGATCAGCGCGCCCAGCGCGGTGCCGGCGGGGTCGGGCAGAGGATCGCACTCGTCGGCCTCGGCGACACCGCGGACGAGATCCTCGAGCTCGCCCCAGTAGCTCAGCGCGAGCGCCTCGACCAGCGCCTGCTTGTCCTGGAAGTAGTGGTAGACCGAGCCGACCGGCACGCCGGCGGCCGCGGCCACCCGGTTGGTGGTGAAGGCGGCGGCCCCCTCCTCGGCGAGCACCCGGTCGCCCGCCTCGAGCACCTCGGCGAGCCGGCGGCGGCTGCGCGCCTGCACGGGCACATTGCGCAGCTGCGGATGGGAGGCGGCCGAGAGCATGAACTTGAAACCGAGCTTACATTCATGTTAGCGTCGGCGGATCGTCAGCGTCAACGCCTCCCGACTTCAGGCCGAGCGCGCGCGGGTCGCCGCCGCCGCACGCCGCCTCGCCGCCGACGGCATGGTCGCGGGCACGGCGGGCAACATCTCGGCGCGCTGCGGCGCGGTCGTGGCGGTGACGCCGACGGGCGCCGAGCTCGCCACGCTGACCGCCGAGCAGGTCTCGGTCGTCGACCTCGACGGAGTCGTCGTGGAGGGAGACCTGGAGCCGACCTCGGAGCTCGGTCTGCACCTGGGGGTCTACGAGCGCTACGGATCGGCGGCCGTCGTCCATACCCACGCTCCCGCCGCCACCGCGCTGGCCAGCGTGCGCGACGAGCTGCCGGCGATCCACTACCAGGTGCTCGCGCTGGGAGGACCGGTCCGGGTCGCCGCCTACGCGACCTTCGGCTCCCCCGAGCTGGCCGTCCGGGTGCTCGATGCGCTGGAGGGACGCACCGCGGCGCTGATGGCCAACCACGGCGCGCTCACCCACGGCCACACGCTCGAGGCGGCGGTGCAGAACATGCGGCTGCTCGAATGGCTGTGCGACCTGTACGCGCGCGCGGCGGCGATCGGCGAGCCGCGCGTGCTGGGCGCGACTGAGCTCGACGCGGTCCTCGAGGCCGTGACCACGCGAGGCTACGGCGCGGTGCGCGAGCACGAGGCCTGATGCGGGCGATCATGCTCGGTGTGCACGTGCTCGACGTGCTCGTGCGACCGGTGAGCGAGATCCCGTCCGGCCAGGGCGGCCAGCTCGTGGAGGAGATCCGGATGACCGCGGCCGGAACCGCGGGCGGGACCGCGGTCACGCTGGCCAAGCTTGGGGCCGAGGTGCGCAGTGCCGGCGCGGTCGGGACCGACGCGCTTGGCGACGCGCTGATCGCGCTGCTACGCCGCGCCGGAGTCGACACCAGCCTGCTCGTGCGGCGCGACGGGGTGCAGACCTCGGCCAGCGTGTTGCCGATCCGCCCTGACGGCTCCCGTCCCGCCTTCCACGTGATCGGCGCCAACGCCACCTACGGGGCCGACGACGCACCGTGGCGCGCGATCGCCGAGGCGACCCATCTGCACCTCGGTGCGCCCGAGTTCATGGGCGGCGAGCAGGCCGCCAGGATCCTCGCCTTCGCCCGTGAGAACGGCGTGGTGACCTCGGCCGACCTGCTCGCCCAAGGTGACCAGGCGGGCGCGATCCGCGACTGGATCGCACCGGCGCTCCCGTATCTGGACTACCTGCTTCCCAACCACGAGCAGGTCCTCGGCCTGACCGGTCTGGCTGACCTGGCGCAGGGCTGCCGGCAGCTGGTCAGCGCCGGCGTCGGCTGCGTGGCCGCCACCCGCGGCGCCGACGGCGCGCTGGTGGTCACCGCGTCCGATAGCCTGTCGATCCCTGCCGTCGCGATCGACGTGGTCGACACCACCGGGTGCGGTGACGCGTTCACGGCCGGCTTCCTGCGCGGCCGTGCGTGCGGCGAGGACCTGGACGCCGCCGCCGTCCTGGGCTGTGCCACGGCGGCGTTCGTCGCCGGGGGCCTGGGCTCAGACCACGGGGACTTCGACCTGCGCGCCGCCGAGGCGCTTGCCGCCAGCATTGACACCGTGATCCCGACCAGGAGGCCCTGACCGCATGAACCCGAGCACCCCGGACGACCCCGAGCGCGAGCAGGTCTCCCCGATCCCGGATGACGCCGAGGGCGAGCAGACCTCGATCACCCGCCGGCGCTTCGTCGGCGGGGCGATCGCCACCGGCGCCGCCGTCGGTCTGCCCGCGGCCGCTGAGGCCCGGGCGCGCCGTCACAGGCCCTCCAAGCCCAGGCACCACAGGCCAGCCAAGGCGCCGCGGCACGCCGACGTGGTCGTGGTCGGAGCCGGACTGGCCGGGCTGAGCGCGGCTCGGGCGGTGCGCGCCGCGGGGCGGTCGGTGATCGTGCTCGAGGCCCGCAACCGCGTGGGCGGGCGCTGCTACAGCCGCCCGCTCGGCCCTGGCGTCAGTGACGTGGCCAATATGGGCGCAACCTTCGTCGGACCGACCCAGAGCCAGACCCTCGGGCTGATGAGCGAGCTGGGGATCGGGAAGTTCCCGGTCTACGCCGACGGCAAGCTTCTCTACTACCAGAACGGCAAGGCGACGCCCTACACCGGGACGATCCCGCCCGACAGCGATCCGGTCGCCGTCGCCGAGCTGGGGGCCAGGACCCTGCCGGCGCTCGACTCGATGGCGCAGACGGTCCCGCTCGACGCCCCCTATAACGCGCCCAACGCCCAGACGTGGGACTCGATGACCGTCGAAACCTGGTCTGAGCAGAACATCACCAGCGCTGACGCGCGCAAGCTGTTCGCGCTCGCCGTCGAGGCGATCCTCTCGGTCGAGCCGCGCGACATCTCCTTTCTCTACTTCCTGTTCTACATCCACTCGGCCGGCAACACCGAGGTCCTGATCGCCAACGCCGGCACCGGCGGCGCCCAGGACTTCCGCGTCTCGGGTGGCACCCAGGGCCTGGCGATCGCCGCCGCGGCGCAGCTCGGCCGCGGGCGGGTGCTGCTCAACCAGCCGGTCCGCCGGATCGCCCAGCACGCCACGACGGTCACCGTCTACAGCGATCGCGCGTCGGTCACCGCGCGTCGGGTGATCGTGGCGATCCCGCCGCACCTGGCGGGCCGGATCTTCTACGAGCCGGGCATGCCCGCGGTGCGCGAGCAGCTCACCCAGCGGGTCCCGATCGGCTCGCTGATCAAGACGATCGCCGTCTACGACACCCCGTTCTGGCGCGCGCAGGGCCTCAACGGCCAGGTCACCAGTGATCAGGGCCCAGTCAAGGTGATGTTCGACGCCTCGCCGGCCAGCGGCACCCCCGGCGTCCTGCTCGGCTTCATCGACGGCGACGACGCCCGCGCGCTGGACGACGCTTCCGATTCAGACCGGGCCAAGGCGGCGCTGCAGTCCTACGCAAACTACTTCGGCGAGCAGGCTCGCGGGCCGAGGATGTACCTCGACGAGGTGTGGGCCAAGGAGGTCTACACCGGCGGCTGCCCGGTCGGGGTCACCCCGCCCGGCGTGCTGACCGAGTACGGCTCGGCGCTGCGCGCGCCCGTCGGGCGTGTCCACTGGGCCGGCACCGAGACCGCGACCGTCTGGTGCGGTTACATGGACGGCGCGATCCAGTCCGGCAAGCGCGCTGCCGGTGAGGTGCTCGCCACGCCGTAGCCGTGCCGGTCACCGACCCCACGAGGAACCCCCCTATGACCACTGTTCGCCAAGCCACCTTTGACCTGTTCCGTGCCCACGGGATGACGACGATCTTCGGCAACCCGGGCTCGACCGAGCTGCCGATGCTGGCCGAGTTTCCCGAGGACTTCACCTACGTGCTGGGGCTGCAGGAGCTGGTGGTGATGGGGATGGCCGACGGCTATGCCCAGGCGACCGGACGCCCGACCCACGTCAACCTCCACACCGCCCCCGGGGTCGGCAACGCGGTCGGCGGCATCTTCAACGCCCAGGCCAACAAGTCGCCGCTGCTGATCACCGCCGGTCAGCAGGTCCGGCCCCAGATCACGATGGAGGCCAACCTCACCAACCGCGACGCCGCCGTCGGGCCCCAGCCCTACGTCAAGTGGAGCCACGAGCCGCCGCGCGCACAGGACGTTCCGGCCGCGCTGGCCCGGGCGATTCATCACGCCACGCTGCCGCCGCGGGGACCGGCCTTCGTCTCGATCCCGATGGACGACTGGACCCAGGAGGTCGACGCCGACCGCACCGCCAACGCGCTGGCCCGGCGGGTCACCGGACGCACCGCGCCCGACCCCCGGGCGCTGACCGCGCTCGCTGCCCGGCTGTCGTCCGCGCGCAACCCGGTGCTGGTGATCGGCCCCGACGTCGACGCATCGGGCGGCTGGGACGCCGCGGTCGCGCTGGCCGAGAAGCAGCGCCTGCCCGTGTGGGCGACGCCGGCCACCGGCGGCTCGAGGATCGGCTTCCCGGAGAGCCACCCCCAGTTCCTGGGCGCGCTGCCACCGGCGATCGGGCCGATCGGGGAGACGCTCAAGGGCCACGACCTGATCCTCGTCGTCGGGAGCACCGTGTTCCCCTACTACCCCTACGTACCCGGCCCGCTGCTGGCCGAGGGCTCGGAGCTGGTCGCGATCACCAGTGACCTGGGCGAGGCGGCGCGGGCGCCGATGGGCGAGGCGATCGTTGGCGACGTCGCGCTGGCGCTGGAGCGGTTGGGCGAGCTCGTGTCCGAGTCCGATCGGCCCGTCCCCGAGCCGCGTCCGGCGCCCGCCGCGCCGGCCGATGCGGACCCGATGAGCGGCTCGCAGGCGATGGCCGCGTTGGCGCAGGCCTGGCCGCAGGACGCGATCGCGGTGCTCGAGGCGCCGTCGTCGACGCTGGCGTTCCGCAACCGGTTGCGGATCTCGCGCCCGGGCAGCTACTTCTTCTGCGCCAGCGGCGGCCTGGGCTACGGGATCGCGGCTGGCGTCGGCGTCCAGCTGGCCAGCCCGGATCGCCCGGTGGTGTGCGTGCTCGGCGAGGGCTCGGCGCAGTACGGGATCACCGCGCTGTGGACGGCGGTCGCCTACAGGATCCCGGTCACCTTCCTGATCCTGCGCAACGAGGAGTACATGATCCTCAAGTGGTTCGCGACGCTCGAGCAGGTCACCGGCGCGCCGGGGCTGGATCTGCCCGGGCTCGACGTCGCCGCGATCGCGCGCGCGTACGGGATGCCCGCACGCGAGGTGTCCGATCCGCAGGAGCTGGTCGCGGCGCTGCACGAGGACATCTCAGCCCAGGACGGCCCACGGCTGATCCAGGCGCGGATCGCGAGCGGGATGTGGCTGGACTGATGGCGACCACGGTCCCCGCGCCCGCACTCGCCCCGACCGATGACCGCGCCCCCGATTGGGTGGCGACCGGGACGCCCGCACCGCTGCGCGATGCGCTCCAGGCGGCGCTCGGGGCCGAGCAGCTGCTCGGACGCGCGACCGATCTGGTGCGCTACGCCTCCGACGCCAGCCCCTACCGGCTGATCCCCCAGGCGGTCGTCCGGCCCCGGAACGCCGCCGACGTGACGGCGCTGCTGCGTGCCGCCGCGGCTCTGGGCAGCTCGGTCGTGTTCCGCGCGGGGGGGACGAGCCTCAACGGGCAGACCCAGACCGACGCGATCCTCGCCGATGTCCGCCATCACTGGCAGCGGGTCCGGGTCCAGGACGGCGGTCTCAGCGCCCGCGTGCAGCCGGGGGCCACGCTCGGCCTGGTCAACCGCCACCTCGCCCGCCACGGCCGGCGCCTGGGCCCCGACCCGGCGTCGACGAACATCGCCTGCGTCGGCGGGGTGGTGGCCAACAACTCCGGCGGCATGCGCTGCGGGGTGACCGCTGACTCCTACCGCACCGTCTCGGCGATGACGCTCGTGCTCGCCTCCGGGGCGCAGATCGACACCGCCGCGCCCGACGCCGAGGAGCGGTTCGCGACCGCGGCCCCCGCGCTCGCCGCCGGGCTGGCCGAGATCCGCGACGAGATCCGGGCCGATTGCGAGCTGTCGGGGCGGATCGCCCGCAAGTTCGAGATCAAGAACACGACCGGCTACCGGCTGTGCGCGTTCCTGGATGCCGACACGCCGCTGGAGATCTTCCGCCGGCTGGTGATCGGCTCGGAGGGGACGTTGGCGTTCGTCGCCGAAGCCGTGTTCCAGACCGTGCCGCTCGGCGCGCACACCGCGCTGGGCCTGGTCTTCTTCGACGATCTTGACAGCGCCGCCGACGCGGTCGGGCCGCTTGTCGCCGCCGGCGCGACCGCGACCGAGCTGATGGTCGCGCCGACCCTGATCGCCGCCGCCTACAACATGCCGGTGGTCCCGAAGGCGTGGAGGGAGCTGCCGCCGACCTCGGCCGCGCTGCTGATCGAGTTCCGCGCCGAGACCCCGCAGGAGCTTGACACACCCGAGGCCGCGGCGGCCGAGATACTCGCCGGCCGGGCCCTGATCGGCGGCGATGACGCGGTCAGCTTCACGCGTGACAGGGAGGAGATCGAGCTGCTCTGGCGGGTGCGGGAGGGGATGCAGGGGCTGCTGGCCGCGATGCGCCCGCCCGGCGTGACGATGATCATCGAGGATGTCTGCGTGCCCCCGGCCCGGGTCGCCGAGGCCGCGCGCGATCTGCAGGCGCTGCTCGGCGAGCACGGCTTCCTGCCCGGGCTGGCCGGCCACGCCTCGGCGGGCAACCTGCACTTCATCCTCACCCCGAACTTTGGCGAGGCGGGCGACCTGCAGCGCTACGACGCGTTCATGCACGCGCTCGTGGACCTGATCGTGGACAAGTACGACGGTTCGCTGAAGGCCGAGCACGGGACCGGCCTGAACATGGCCCCGTTCGTGCAGCGCGAATGGGGACCGCGGGCGACCGAGCTGATGTGGCGGATCAAGTCCCTGGCCGACCCGGACGGGATCCTCGGACCCGGCGTCGTGCTCAACCGCGACTCCGAGATCCACCTGCGCAACCTGGTCAGCGTGCCCGAGATCGAGGCCGAGGCGACCAAGTGCATCGAGTGCGGCTTCTGCGAGCCCGTCTGCCCCTCGCGCGGCGTCACCACCACCCCGCGCCAGCGGATCGTCCTGCGGCGTGAGATGGCCCGCCAGCCCGAGGGCTCGCCGGTGCTCGCCGCATTGCGACACGAGTACGGCTACGACGCTGTGGAGACGTGCGCGGCCGACGGTTCGTGCGCGGCGGCCTGCCCGGTCGCGATCGACACCGGCGCCCTGGTCAAGACCCTACGCCAGAGCACGCACGGCCCGCGATCGCAGCGCGCCGGCGCCGCGGTGGCGCGCCGTTACGCCCTCGCCGAGCGCGCGGCCCGAGCCGGGCTGCGCGCCGGTGGCGCCGCCGCCCGGGTGCTCGGCGACCGGCGGCTGACCGGGGCCACCCGTGCGCTGCGCCGGCGCACCCACACCGAGGACCTGATCCCGGAGTGGAGTCCCAGCCTGCCGGCCGCAGCGCCGTCGCGGCTGCCGGACACGACGCGGGCCGATGCCGCCGCCGTGTACCTGCCCTCGTGCCTGAACCGGATCTTCGGGCCGCCGCGGGGCAGCTGCGCTCTGACCGTGCCGCAGGCACTGGTGACGGTCTCAAGCCGCGCCGGCCTGCCCCTGTGGATCCCCGACGATGTCGCCGGCCACTGCTGCGGGGTGCCGTGGAGCTCGAAGGGCCATCGGGCCGGCCACGGGCTGATGGCGGCCCGCACCGCGGCGGCGCTGCGGCGCTGGAGCGACGATGGGCGGTTGCCGGTCGTGATCGACGCCAGCTCGTGCACGCTCGGAGTGCTCACCGAGCTCGGCGTCGACGGGATCGAGGTGATCGACTCGGTGGCCTGGGTCCACGACCATCTGCTCGATCGCCTGCCGGTTCCCCGGCGGCTCGGCACGGTCGCCTTGCACGCCACCTGCGCCTGCTCCCAGCTCGGGCTCGGGGCCAAGCTCGCCGCGGTCGCCGGCCGGCTCGCCGACGAGGTGATCGTGCCCGCCGCCGGCGGCTGCTGCGGGATGGCTGGTGACCGGGGGCTGCTGCACCCCGAACTGCCCGCCGCGGCGCTGCGCGGCAGCGCGGACGAGCTTGCCGGGCTCCGCCTCGACGCGGCCATCTCCAGCAACCGAACCTGCGAGATGGCCTTGCAGCGGGAGACCGGGCATGAGTATGGCTCGCTTGTCCTGACCCTGGAGGAGTTGACCCGATGAGAGCGGCGTGACGCGGTCGGGTGACCCGCTGGCACAGTCGGTGAGCAGCCTGGCACAGTCGGTGACCGACCTGGCCGCCCATGAGGTGAGATGAGCGCCCCACCCGCGCCCGGGGCGGGGATCTGCGACCGCTGCCGCCACCAGCAGGTGGTTGGCACGACCCGCGGCTCGCGCTTCTCGCTTTGTCTGCGCTCGCGTGACGAGCCCGAGCGCTTTCCCCGCTACCCCCGCCTGCCGGTTATCGCCTGCCCGGGGTTTCAGCCCCGCGAGGGGTCTCCGCCTGGCCCGGGGTTTCCGACTGACGAGGGGTTTCCGCCCGGCGAGGGGTTTCCGCCCGGCGAGGGGTTTCCGCCCAGCGAGGGGTCAGCCGCAGGGCGGCGGTGAGCAGGATCGCCACCGGCAACAGCAGAACCCCGCCGCTGGTCACCAGCACGAGCCCGAGCCCGGCGGTGGCCAGGACCGCCGCCCCGGCGGCGCGTCGCAGGCGGCGGTCCGGACGCGTGACGGCGACCGCCGCCACCACGCTGGCGAGCAGCGGCAGGGCCAGCGGGATCAGCACCCAGGCGCCGGTCCGCTGCACGTAGGTGGCGCTGCTCAGGGTCAGACCGTTGGCATCGGCGCTCGTCTGGCCGTCATAGAGCGGAACCAGCAGCCCGGTCGCCAGCAATCCCAGTGACCACGCGACGCCCCCGCCGGCAGCGCGCAGCGCCAGGCGCCGGCGTCGGGTGCGGGCCTCGGGGCTGATGCCGGGCCCCGATGGCAGTGGGGGAGCTTCCGGCCCCGGCGGCAGTGGACGAGCTTCGCGGCCCATGCTCGCAGCGTAGGCGCATGGCCGCAACCCTGCGCCATGATGATTACGCGCGCCCACCTCGGGTAGACACAGGGGGCACTCTTCGTCGGGGTAGGCCGACGGAGAAACACAGCAGGTAGGGAGATGTAGAAGCGAGCCATCCGCTCTGCGGAGACGGCGCGTCTCCGTGTACGGCCGGCGAGCGTCAAGTCGCCCGGCGCACAACGCCTGCTCGGGCAGCAGGCCACAACCACAACCGCTCAAATCAATCTCTTAGGGAGGATTGCTGAATCTACGCAAATCGGCGATTCTGCTCGCCATCTCATGCTGCGCGCTGCTCGCCGTGCCGGGGGCAGCGGGTGCCGCCACGTCAACGCAGGGAACGTCACTGGTCAGAGCGCCGGTGACCGGCCAAGCGCAGAACGGCAAGCAGTTCACCGGTCAGTTCACGGTCACTCAGTTCGTGACCCGGGCCGGCAAGAGCTACGCCGTCGGGGTCCTCACCGGCCACATCGGACGACGCTCGATCGGCTCGCGTACCATCGCGTTGCCGGCGGCGCTCGTCCCGGCCTCGTCCAGCCCGCCGGGGTCCCCGGCCAAACCCGGTCACGCCACGGCGCTGTGCCCGATTCTGCACCTCGATCTCGGGCCGCTGAACCTCAATCTGCTGGGGCTCAACGTCCACCTCAACCAGGTGGTGCTCGACATCACCGCCACATCAGGCCCGGGCAACCTGCTCTGCTCGATCGCGAACCTGCTCAATCCGGGGACGCTGCCGATCAGCCAGGTGACCGGTCTGCTGAACATCCTTCAGCAGCTGCTCAACAATCCTGCGCTGCTCAACCTGTAGGGAGGAGATCTCGTGCGGGGCGGCCGACCACGGTCGCCCCGCAGTCATCCGGATTGAGGCCTACTGTCGCGCCCACGTAGCGTCTCTCAATCGGTCGGAGGAAACATGTGGCATCAGATCTTCGTCGTCCAGGTGCCCGTCGCCGAGAAGGTCCTGCGGACCGTGCTCGTCTACGCGACGATCGTGTTCCTGTTCCGACTGTCGGGCAAGCGCGGTCTGGCCAGCCTGAACACACTGGACTTCGTGGTCATCTTCCTGCTTTCCAACGTGGTCCAGAACGCGGTCATCGGCAATGACACGAGCGTCACCGGCGGCGTGATCGGCGCGACGACGCTGGTCGCCGTCAATGCGGCCCTCAATCGGCTAATCCTGCACTCACCGCGGGCGGCCCGCCTGCTCGAGAGCGAGCCGACGACGGTGATCGAGAACGGCGCCACGGTTCCGAGCGCGATGCGCCGCCTCGGACTGCGATCCGAGGACCTCGCCCACGCGGTGCGGATGCAGAACGGCGACTCGATCGATGAGATGCAGCACGGCGTGCTCGAGCCCGGCGGACAGCTGATCCTCGACCTCAAGCCCTCCGAGCAGTCCGCGACCAAGACGGACGTCGATCACATCCTCGCCCGTCTGGACGCCATCGACGCGCGGCTCGGACTCGAGCCGCGAGCGTGAGTTAAGTGCTAGCACGGTCGCGCGGTTCCGAGTCATCGGTGAGGCTACGGGTCATGGATACGAACGATCTCGAGCCGGTCGACGGCCGCGCGCGGACCTTGTTCCGGATGGTCGGATGAAAGGCAGATTGACGGCAACGGTGGTCGGATGAAAGGCAGATTGACGGCAACGGTGGTCGTCGTTCTTGCTTTCGCGGTCCTGCTATCTGGTGCCGGTTCAAGAATCGGGTTTGCCAATGCTTCACCGGCGTTGGGCGGATATCACGCAACTGGCGGCATTGCCTTTTCCTTCAGCCTCGCGAACGGTACTTGCCCCGCCCCACCGAAGAACTTCACCAATCCCAGCGCTCGGTACGGCAAGCCCCGTCGCGGCGTGTGCTTCGACAGCATGGCCGACCCTGCCATCAAAATGCGCTGTCCCAACGGCTCATCGCTCGGCGGCCAGCAGGCAGGTATCGGGTCTTTGGCGGGAACGCGGTCGCGAGTGGCGGAACCCTTCACGAGCGTGCCTATGCCTATTCGCAGGGCCCTCATCCTGTCGGCTTCGACGAGATCTATCGCAAGGTCCTGGGGGCACGAGCTTCGGGCTACGTCCGGGTGACCCAGCAGATCGATGCAAACGGCGTTGCTGTCATCTGTGACAGCGGCGAAGTCAAATTCTCGGCGCGGCGACGGTAACTGCGCTTCCTGTTCGCGCTGAAGCGAAAGCGCGTCATGACCAGGAATCACTCATCACCAAGGAATGGCACACGATCGGCCGGGCCAACCTCGATGGCACGTCCGTTCAGCAGAGCTTCATCACGGGACCAAGCGGGCCCACGTCAGTTGCCGTCGATGCCTCCCACATCTACTGGGCAAACCTCGACGGCAGCTCGATTGGCCGTGCGGACATCAGCGGAAGTCCGGCGAGCGTCAACCAGACCTTCATCCCCGCGGCCAGTGCGACCGGAGTGGCCGTGGACGCTGGGCATATCTATTGGAGCGACGCGTACAAGCAGGCAATCTACCGGGCGAACATCGACGGAACGAATCTGGCGCGCTATATCGACACGAGCTACCCGAACGGGGACCCGGGCTACGCGCAGGCGGTTTCAGTCATGCGACCTACGTCTACTGGACGACGGCCAACGGGAGCCAGGATGGAGTGATCTCGAGGGCGAGACTGGGCGACCCCCCGGGCGCCCCTGAACATCTGGTGACAGGTCAGAGGGTTCCCAGGGGGCTTGCCCTCGACGCCCAGGCCGTGTACTGGGCAGACAGCTACCCCGGAGCTCCCCCGACGGATGGGACGATCCTCCGCGCCAATCTCGACGGCACCAGTCCCATCAACTTGATCAGCGAGTCCTCGGCGGTGAGCTATGTAGGAGCCGACGGCGTCGCCGTGGACGCCCTCTCCCCCCGGCCGGCGGTGCGCCTGCGGGCACCGGCCCGCCGATGGCCAGCGGACCGTCCGTAGGCGTCAACGACGCGGGTGCAGTGGTTGCCGGGCAAGCCAGCGTCAGTGGAACCAGTGTGAGTCTTCCACTCACCTGCCA
>JAABUZ0100007811.1_pt1 | contig 12791 bp, 19 predicted proteins | sample 5562091 | NCBI WGS metagenome assembly JAABUZ01 (sample SAMN12813069, study PRJNA571459) | rock metagenome | isolation source: Antarctica rocks | place: Antarctica: Victoria Land, Linnaeus Terrace sud | collected 2015-12-21 | reverse complement strand
GCGACACGGGAGCAGGCAATCGCCGACCACGCCCACCAGCGCCTCGACCAGCTCGACGCTCACACCAACCGGCTCGACCAACGCCAACAGGACCTCCCCAAGTTGGGTGAGGCCGACCTCGTGCGCTATGCAGCGATCACCGCCGAGCTCCACCATCGCGACCGCGTGCAACGCCTCGCGCTCGTTCTCGACCCGCCCGCGCACCTCACCGCCGCCCTCGGACCCATCCCCGAGCGCCTCGACGCCCGACGGGGCTGGCAGCAGACCGCTGGGCGCATCGAGCGCTACCGCGACCACTACGGGATTACGGATCGGGAGCGTGCGCTCGGAGAGAACCCCCAAGAGCTACGCCAACGCTCCGACTGGCGCCAACTCCGGCATGAGATCCGACATGGCCGCGAGTCCCTCACCCGCGAAGCCGACCGCGGCCGAGAACTCGAACTCTGAGCCGCGTGGGGTAATGCTGCCAGTGCCTCTTGGTGGCGGTAGCGAACGTCAAGGCTCCAGCCGGTGATCACGAGTCCGCACTTTTGGTAACGCGACGTCGAAGAGGAATACTCGTCCTCTGAGCCCGTGCGAGCGTCGCGCGATCGTCATGCACTGCTGCGCGGTTGGTCGAGCGGCCCGATCTGCTCTGGCACATGGACATAACTTTGGTCTAGAGCGCTGAGCACGGCTGGAGCTATCTGAACGCGATCATCGACTGCTGCGGCGGTTCTTGAGGCTGCCGTCGCCGAGCGCCAGATTGAGGCTGGGACCCTGGTCCTCGGCTCAACGGCACCGCCTGCACGTCGCGCGCGTTTCGAGCCCGCCCCGGCGAGCTCGAAAGGGGGTGAAGCGCTCCCTCCACTCCGGCGGAGGCGACTGTCCACAGCTGGCTCGTTAAAGCGCGGCCGAGATGATCTGGGCCGTGACCTTGAAGGGCCTCTCTAGGAAGCGAAGGAAGCCTACGAACCTGTGTCGGCCTGGCCAATCATCCTCCGTGAGCCGCGGGAGATACGTGCGGTCGTCCCGATTGGCATTCAGGGCGGGGTCCTGCAACTTGTCGATGCTGGAGACGTCTACGTGCTGCGTGACCGCGAAAGCGACAAGCCATACGACGCGACGAGCTTCACCGGCATGACGGTCGTCCAGTGTCCCCTGTGGGAAGCCAAAGGTCGACGGCAGCTGATCTTCTCAAGCCATAACGCCAACTTGGTCGTCAACGGTGACGCGGAGCTCGTCGCATGCTTCAACTATCGCTCAGCGGGTGATCATTCTGCTGGCCACGTCGAGCTCGAGGGGGCGATCAACGTTCCGTCCATGCGCGAGAAATCACCACCGTGATGGAAGGCGGCAAAAAGGCATTCCGGTTGCGCCAGGAGAAGTACGGGTTTTGCCATTTTCGATGATTCGGCTGATCAGTGTCTCGACGTGACCAGCTCGGAGCTGGCCCCGCGCGACGGCGGCGACCGGCGCTCGCCGAGGCTCAATGAAGTGCGCGCGCTGCCACAGTCTTCGGCAAGCTGTGTTTCGCGCGATCGCGATGCCATGTCGTGCGGAAGCCCCCAACGCAACGGCGTGGATGGCACGTTCCACGGCGACGAGCGGCGATGGTGCGGCGACGAGCGGCGATGTGTGCGGTCCTCGCAAGGGGCGAGGCTCTGCCGGGCCAGCGGGGACGCGGCCAGGGAGGCCGCCTAACATCGGCGGTAAGCATGGTGGTCTTGATGGGGTGTCTCGGGGGCGTATCTGGTAGCCTTGCCTGGTCTACTTATCCCAGGAGCCCAGATGACCACGATCGAGCAGGTTCACCGCCTTGCGGTCTCCGAGGAGATTGCCACCGTCGCTCAGTCCTTGCAGGAGACGCTTGGGCAGAAGCTGGTGGCGTTCGCCGTGGGCATCAAGGATCCCAAGGCCATCGGTAAGTACGCCGGCGGACGACAGCCGCGAGCCGATACCGAGGCTCGTCTCCGTGACCTCTATCGCGTCGCACGGCTGCTGCTTTCGGAGGAGACCCCGGCAACGGCGCGCGCCTGGATGATCGGCGCGAACCCTCAGCTCAACGACGAGGCTCCGATCGAGGCGCTGCACCACAAGAAGACCGCCGCGGTGATGCGCGCCGCCGAAGCCTTCGTGCTCGGCGGGTAGTGCCGGGTTCGCGGCTCGTTGCGGCGCCCGCGACAGGGGTCTACCGCGTCGCCAAGGGACTCGATCCCTTCGTCTTTCGCCCGCCGCGCAGCGCTCTTCCTGACGGCAACGAGCCGGTCTTGGGCGGAAATCGCTGGGATGACCCGTCTGCCCGGTTCGCCTCGCTGTACTGCGCGACGACCGCTGAGGCGGCGTTCGGCGAGACGATCGCCCGCTACCGCGAGGCGGAGGGGCTGATCGATCGCATCGCCGCCTTTCTCAACAGCGACCCTGACCCCGCCTACGACTTCGAGCTTGCGCCCGGACGCGTTCCCCCCGACTACTTCGCCGACCGCTACCTCGGGCACGTGGCCGTCGACCCCGACGTCCGCTTCGTCGACGTCGACCACCGCCACACGCACGTCGCCGCAACGCCGGCCCTACGAGGCCTGCTTCGCCAGCACGGGCTGCGGGAGGTCGATCGGGGGGTCATGTTCCACGCCGATCGACGCCTCACCCGGCCGATCGCCCGGTACTACTGGACCCTCGCCCAGAGCCCAGACCACCGAGACTGGGCGGGTCTGCGTTACGAGAGCCGCCTCTCGGCTGGCTGGGAGTGCTGGGCGCTGTGGGAACCGAGCCCCATCCGCCTGCACGTCTCTGACGTCCACACCGTCACCCGCGCCAGTCCCGACCTTCGGGCGGCGGCGGCGCGGCTCCGCCTCATCCTGTGATGGGGCCCATCAGGCGCGTCTGACATGTCGAGCATCAATTTCTACTCACTCATCGGGGCCGGCGGCAAAGCAGGTGCGCGAGAGGTCTTCGAGCGCCTCGTCGTTCAGCTTGTGCGCCTGCAGCACCGAACGATGCGGATCGAGGCCAACCCCGGCGACTGGGGCATCGACGCGCTCGTCGGCGAGCTCGACGGCGGCACCGTCGCCATTTGGCAGGCTAAGTTTTTCATCGATGGCGCCGGCCAAGTCCAGCAGAGTCAGATTCGAGACTCCTTCGAGGCCAGCATCGCGGCCGCCAAACACGAGGGCCACACACTCGAGGCCTGGACCCTGTGCATTCCCGTGTCCTTCAACGCACCGACCGCGAAGTGGTGGTCAGGCTGGAGGCGCCGGATGACGACCAAGCACGGCGTTCGGATCGAGCTGTGGGACGACACCGAACTCGAGGCGCTGCTCCTCACGCCCGACGCGACGCAGGTGCGTCACGCTTATTTCCACGTTCCAGTTACCCCGCTGCCGTCCCCGCCTGTCAAGCCGCTGCCGGCCGGAATCACCTACGACGAGATGCTGTTCATGAAGCAGCTGCGCGCGGCGAACGTCAACGAGGTCGAGTCCGCCAAACGCCAGTTCTTCAACGCGGATCTGCTCGCCCGCGAAGTAGCGGACAAGCAGGTGCCCGAACACATGCAAGCCCTGGAGACGACCCAAGGCGAGGCCCACGCGCTCTGGGAGACCAGGTTCAGCGCAGCCTGCGCGCAAGAGCCCGCCGACCCTGCCCTGCCTGGCCTCCATGGGCAGGTGATGGTGGCGATCGAGCAGCACCACAACGCCCACCCGTCGATCGCCTTGCCGATGAGCGTCGTCCACCGGCTCGGCTCCATGCATCAGGTCGTCGAGAACGGCGAAGCGGGCTGGGTGCGCCAGTTTCGCTCCATCGCCGAGGGACACCGTGGCTGACCTTCCGTCACGCGACGACTCGGTCCTCGTCCGCAATGGAGCCAAGCCCGCCGACACAGGACCGGTTCCGCTGCGTCCCGACAACCTCACGCAGTTCCGTCTCGCACGGCTCGCACTTCTTCTCGACCTCGCGCCACAGCTGCCCAACGGCAAGCCGCTCGACGTGGAGCGCCTCGGTTACTACGACTTCTTCGCGGCCAATCCGTTCCTGATCGTCAAGGACGAAGATCCGCTGCGTCGAGAGCTCGTGCTTGCTGGCTTTGACTCGCGCAACTTGTCCTATCAGTCATCCGCGCAGCGCTTCACCAGCCGAAGGGCCCGGCTGCAACACGACCTCGCCCTGCTAGTCGCCTACGGATTGGTGCACGCGCACGCCGACCAGCGTCGGGTCGTGTACGCCCTCACCGATGCCGGCGGCGAGCTCACCGGGGCCCTGCGGTCGCTTTACGCACGGGCCTACCGCCGCAGCGTCGACATCATCGTGCGACGCCTGAACCGCCTCAGCGACAAAGCACTGCGCGAAAGCGCTCAGGACTGGCTCGCCGCCGAGGGCCTCCTCATCGACCTCTACGACGTCCAAACCGCGTGATTCGCTTTCGCCGCCTACGACTCATTGGCACCTCGCGCAACTACGGCGTCAGCTTCCTCGACCTCAAGGGCCAGCCACAGGCGCTGTCTGTCATCGCGGGACAGATCAGCACCGGCAAGACCTCGATCCTCGAGTTCATCGACCACTGCCTCGGCGACAGCCATCACCCTCGGCATGTCGAAATCCAGCGCCAGGCACAAGCCGCCCTACTCGAACTCGAACTCGCAGGCGACGTACACGTAATCGAACGCCGACTCTTCTCAGACGACCAGAACGCTTGGGTGCACCGGTGCGACCTAGACCATCTCGAAGAGCCGCACCACAAGGCGCTCGCTGTGCTCGCGCCAGCCGGCGTTCCCGACTCGCTGTCGACGCTGCTGCTTGAGCACACGGGGCTCGACCGCATCCTCCTCAAAGAATCACCGACCCAGGCATCCTCGCGGACCGATCCACTCAGCTTCCGCGACCTCATGTGGCTGTGCTTCTTGCCCAACAGCCGCATGGATAACCAGCAGCTCCTTCAAGAGCACCATCACATGCGAGAGCTCAAGCTGCGTCAGGTCATCGAGGTCGTCTTCGGGGTCCATGATCAGCAGCTGACGACCCTCGGCGACCGACTCAAATTGCTCGAGGACGAACGGCGCGATCAACAAAAGGAGATCGACTCCGTCACGATCTTCCTGCACGAGGACGAGGTCCCCGACCGCCTTACGCTCGAGGGACAGCTCACCGAAGCCATTGCCCGAGAAACGCGCGTACGCGAGCGCTTGAGCTGGTTGAGCGCCAAGATGCAGGCCGAGACGGCCTTCGCCCAGAACCTCCGTGCTACCTATGCGCGACTACGACGTGAAAGCGACACGCTCGCCGCCCGAGTCCGCGATCGCGACACGCTGCTACGACGGCTGCTTCCCCTTCGCGGTCAGTACGCGGAGGACGAGAGCAAACTCGTCTTCTTCGCAGAGGCCCAACAGCTCTTCGACCCCTTGCGGGTCAAGCTCTGCCCGAGTTGCCTCCAGGATCTCCCGACGCCCGCTCACATCGAAGATGATGGCTCCTGTCCCTGTGCCGACAGGATCTCCCCAGCGGCAACGACACGATCGACGTCGAAGCAGAGCGTGCGGCTATCCGACTGCGCCTCCGGACGATCGACGGGTACATCGCCGACGTCGAGGATCAGCTGAGCGACGCCCGCCGCGACCAGCAGTCTGCCGCCGAGCAGGAGTCCCACGCCCAAGCGCAACTAGACAGCGACCTGGCGACCAAGCTCGCCCCCTTCGTCGAGGAGCGAGACACCCTCGTGCGTGAGCGCGAGGCGGCCGCAGGCGCCCGACGAGACGTCGAACGACAGGTGCGCTGGATCGACGGTCTTGATCGCCGCAAGCTCGACTTGCTGCGTCTGAATGAACGCATCGATGACCTCCGCCAACAGATCAAAGATCTCCAGGCTCATCGCCCGAGTCGCGACAGCGTCGTCACCGACCTGTCGCAACGCTTCCGCCAGATCCTTGAGCAGTTCGGATTTCCCAAGCTCGACGATCCCGAGGCGCCGTTCATCGATGATCGCTTTGTCCCGCACGTCCGCGGCAATCGCTACAGCGATGTCGGATCAACAGGCGCAATGACACTTGTCGCCCTCGCGTGGCAGCTCGCCATCTTTGAGGCCGCCGTGGAAGAGGGCCATCCGCACCCCGGGTTCCTGCTCATCGACAGTCCTCAGAAGAACCTCACCCCTCAGGAGGGCGAGGCCACCGACGAGTTCAGCGACCCCGCGATCGTGCAGAGGGTCTGGGATCACCTCAGCTCCTGGTCCTCAGGCTCGGGCTCTCAGGCGCAGGTGGTGGTGGTCGACAATGCGCCACCAAGGAGCGTGGAAGACGCGGTGGTGGTCCGCTACAGCAGTCGCGACGACCAGCCGCCCTATGGCCTCATCGACAACGAGACGGCGTAGACCGCTCTTCGAGGCGATAGCTCTGGCCCTCCCGCGCCCGGCGCGCAGAACCGGGACCTACCGGTTCCGGTTCTTCATGTAGGGCCGGCGCAGCGTAGCCACACAACTCTGCGCACATTCGCTTCGGTCCACGCGGCTAGCACTAGCTCGTGGCCGGGCGACGTGGCATTAGCGTCGGGGCGGCGGCGCTCGCGCTCATCTTGATCGTGATCGCTTTCCTGCTCGGCCGGGCCAGCGCCGGCGGCGGCACGCAGTCCTCGCCGTCCCCGGGCCAAACCGGCGGCCAGGCGGGCCCAACGCGAACCGTGGCAGGCGTGCCGGTGGGCTACGCGCACTCCCGTGCGGGAGCGGTGGCGGCGGCCGCCAACTACGGCGTGGCGCTGGCCGGGCCGCTGTTTCTCGATGACGCGCGTCGGGCGGCGGTGATCCGGCAGATCGGCACGCCCGGCTACGTGGAGCGCACCTTGCCCGCCGCCGCGAGCGCCGTGTGGCAACTCAAGGCCAGCGTGATCGGCCAGGGCTTGCGGCAGGGGGGCCGGAACCGTGTATGAGGGCGCGCCGCTCGCCTACCGCGTGGTCAGCTACGAGACCGACCAGGCGCGCGTGCAGATCTGGGGCCTGGCGCTGCTGGGTAACGACGCCGGCGTGTAGCCGCAGGCGACGTTCGGAACCACCACGACGACGCTGCGCTGGCAAGACGGCGACTGGAAGTTCGACTCCGCCGCAAGCGACGCGGGGCCACACCGGCCCTCTCGCGCGGCCAGACGCCGACGCCCGGCTCGGCGTTCGTGCCGCGGACGCGGCCCCTGAGAGAGTTCCGCTACGCGCCGTAGCGCGATGCTCGTCGCCGTCGTGTTTGCCGTCACCACGGGGCTGAGTCTCGGCGCGCCGGAACCGGCGCGGGCGGACATCTGCCATTCCGGGCCGCTGTCGTTCGGGGGTACTCAACCCGGCCGGTGACCTGTGCAACGTCGTCGGCAATCCGGGTCGCACCGCCCAGCGGGTCGGGCACGCGATCCCCCGCCCCGGTGAGATCGTCGCGGCGCCCTTCAAGGCCGTGGGCGACGCCGTAAGGCAGGGCGTGGTGGACTAAGTCGGCAAGGGCGCCGGCTGGCTCCTCTCCTAGACCGGCAAGCTGATCGACGAGACCACCACGTCCGCTGCGCCGCAGCGAGTTGGGTGCCGGAATCCTCGGGTTCAACGGTGTGGCACTGCTTGACCGGCCTGCATCGATGCTCAAGGACAACCTGCGCCAGCACCGGCGCCTTGGCCTGCACATCGAGTCGCGCATCGCGCTTCGCAATGCCATGGCGCGGTTCTGGGCACGCGGCAGCGCCGACGAGAGTATCGATCGCTCGATACGCCAGCAGATCGAAAATCGGCCGCTAGAGGATCTCGAGTAGGAGCCGGCGGCCTCCGAGGGCACGAGATGACCAGTGGTGGCTGCATGCGTGTCCGACCTCACGGCTCGGGCCACGAGTATCACGCGCCGGACCATCCATTCGCGTCCGCTCACAGTTTGTCCCGAACTTTGTCCCGAACTCCGCGAATATGACCCCATCTCAGCGCATGTGAGCGCACCTCAGAGACCGGAGATAAGCCAAAAAGCCCTGCAAACAGGCGACTCGTAATGAAGGGGTCAGCGGTTCGAATCCGCTCGTCGGCTCTCGTCATCCCGCCCCGCGTTCGCGGGGCTTTTTCGTGCACTGCCGGAACGTCGCCTCCCTCTCGGCGGAAGAAATCAGCGCCGCCGATGTGGTGGGCCTCTCTGGATGACTTACGCTCTTTGCGTGTTGTCAAATCATGTCCGGTTGGAGGGGGGACGTCGCCGGCGAAGCCCTGTGGCGGCGGGTGATCGTCCGGACGGTGGGCGGCTCGCGACGCACTTCGTGCCGGATCGCTCTGCACCTGAGGTTGGGCGGACGCCGCGTGGGGTTGTCGGGGCAACACGGGGTGTTGCGGCTCGACTCGGCTGTCGTTTGGACTGCCGCGCCGCGTGTTGGGCGAACAACCCTTGTTGCGCGTCGGACGGTACGTCGCGCGTGTGTGGGGACCCGGCGGTTCGGCGGTCGCGGTGAGTAGCTCGCCGAACGAGGGTGTGCGCGTCAGGCACCGTATGTCCGGAGTCCGTCTCGGTAAGTGGGACCGCTGGCTGCTGCTCAACGCGCCCGCGAACGAGGCGCCGAGGGGCTTGTGGCTGGATGATGGTGATCGCTCCGTGAAGGAGGGCCGCGGGCGTTCGGCGCGCCGGCTGGCGACGCTCGGTCTTATCGATCTGGAGCGCGCGCGGCTGACTGTGGACGCGAGGTATCGCCCGGGCGAGGTACTGCGGTTTGACCGGCGCGGATTCTGGCGCCGGGAAGACTCGGCGCGGGGGCAGGTCGTGCGGCGCAACGTGGTGTGGCTCACTGCGTTCGGCCGGCAGATCCGCCTGCGTTACGCGCTCGAGTTGGAAAACGGTCTGGCTATCGCTGGGATCCCCGCGAGGTCGAGGAAGCTGTACGGGGGGCGCAGGGTCACTTCCGTGACCCTTTCGTTCGGTATGCCTACCTCGAGGAGCGGGAGCGCGAGACACGCGACGCCGCCCGCGCGCGCTCTCTCGACCGCAGGCGAATCGAGGTTCTTTCCGACATGGTGGACTCAGTCCGGGCACGTGAGCGCTGGTCGACCGCGGTGGCAATCGTGCACGCGCGCGCCGAATACCGCAACGCGGACGACGCGATGGAACAGGCAGCGGACCTTTTCAGCTCGAGCGACGCGGCGCTGCTGGCGGCCAACAACGCTCGCCAGGCGGACCCCAAGCTCTCCAGCAGCGAGCTCTACCGGCGGGCCCCGCGCAGCCTCCTTCGACCTTGACGGGTCCAGCAGGACAGCGTCCGATGGCCGCAGCTACCCGCGCGCTGCGAACGCCTCGATCGTCGCCGAACGGACGCGCGGCGATAGTTGGGCGAGCATCTGCGCGAGGCACGACGTGGGTGAACGCCAGGCGCGGCGGATCGTTCAAGAGCACACGGTCCCGGGGGAGGGTGCGGCCGCCGCGCAAGAGCTTCTCGACGAGATGGTCGAGGCGTTCGAGGCGGGCATTGAAGATCTCGCACTGATCGCGATGCGCTCCAATAGCGACTCCGTTCGCCTTGGGGCGATCAAAGCAAAGCTCAAGCTCATGGAGAAGCGCGCTGGGCTGCTGGGTGCTCCCAGCCTGTACCGGCGGGCGGGTGACGAAGTGGACGCCTGGCGTACCGGTGAGGCGGTCGTGGCCATACTCGAAAAGCACGACGCCTCGTATGAATTTCGGCGGGATCTGGTTGAGGCTATGAGGAACGAACAGCCCCCTCCCGAAGTACGGCAGCGCTGAGGTCGAACGGCGAACTCGGAGTCCGTACATCGAAGGTCGCCGGCCCGACAGATCAGAGGCAATGAAGAAGTCCCCGGTTCGAGTCCGGCGTCGGTTTGGGTCTTCTGCACGGCCCGGGAGCGGGGAGCGTCCTTCGGGCGTCCATTGATGGCCGCGGCGTCCCGCGTCCTCGCCTCGCCGCCCCGATCCGGTCTTTAGCGGCGTCGGCGCGGCGATCGAAGCTCCGGCCAATGCGACTGGCGCTCTCGCGCCATCGGACCTCGTAGCGGCCGGACCGCCTCTTGCGAACGCTCATGTGGGTTAGAGGACGCCGCGAGTTAGCCGCACTGATCATCGGACTCGGTTCCGGTGTCTGAGCTACCGTCCGTGCATGGTCCGAGACGAACTCATTCGATCGGGAGCGCGAGCCATCGCCGAAGCGGCCGGATGCCCCGCTCGCGTGCTCCTGTTCGGATCCCGTGCGCGCGGAGAGGCGGCGCCCGACAGCGATGTTGACCTCCTCGTGGTCATGCGAGAAGTCGAAGACCGGTTCGCCGAAAGCGCTCGACTTGCGCGCTTAGCCGGCGAGCTTCAGCTCCCGGCTGACGTCATCGTGGTGAGCGAGGCGCAAGCTGAAGACTGGGGTGCTGTGAGAGGCACGATGCTGCACGACGCGCTAGTAGAGGGCGAGCTTCTTGCCCAGACGTGATGGGCAGGACCTGGCGCGCGTTCTGGCCGCGAAGGCGGCCGGGGACGAAGCCGCGCTCGAGCGACTTGTGGGCGACGCCAGAGTGCCGGACGAAGTTGTCGCCTTCCATGCGCAGCAGGCCGTGGAGAAGCGCATCAAGTCGGTACTCGCTCATCTCGAGGCGCCCTTCGAACGAACTCACAACATCGCCTATCTGGTCGGCCTCGCAGCGGCCGCGGGATCACGCCCGCCTCATGACGACGAACTGTCAGCCCTCACGCCTTGGGCCGCAGAGTTCCGCTACGAAGAGTCCACGGCCGCCGCGCTGGACCGCGATCGGGCGCTCGAACTGGTGCGCTCAGTGCGCATCTGGGCGGATGAGGCCGGCGCGAGCGCTGCTTGAGACGGCTCCCGCCGCGTCCTCATCGCGTCCGCGTCACGAGCAGCCTGGCGAAACGGGACTTTAGCGCCGCCGCGATCAACGGATCGCGCGCGAGCGTCGCCGGACCCGCGCCTCGCGCCGGACGAGGTGCCGCGAGCAGAGTTCCCCGCTGGTCTGTGATTGTTACTCCCAACCCCTGTCGCTGAGCGAAGCGCGACACGAACGACTGGATCGTGTCGAGCCGGTATGCGAGCACGATGATCGCCAGTCGCCGCCCAACGTGACCAGTTCCGGAGAGTGCTCGGACAACCGCGGCGACGCCGACCACGTTGGCGTGGTTCCTCGCTTGCGTTTGGTAGGCCGCAGACACGTAGGGTCCGCCCGAACGCGTGACGCCGCGATACCAGTCGCGAAACGAGAAGTCCTTCCCGACGATCGACGGGTGCGCGGAACGATGTCGACGAGACGCCCGTCCAGCCGTGCTAGGCAGGCGGTGCCGATCCCCGGCCGAACGTGGCTCAACTCGACGAGGTTGCGTCTAATCGTTGCGCGGTCGTAGTGCCGAGGCCCGCGCTGCAAGGCATGGACGATCACCGGCCGCCGAGCGAAAGACTGGTCCACCTCAGCCAGGCCCCGCAACTCCTGACGCACGTACTGCGCCGCAATCGAGGCTTCGACACTCAGGCTCTCCCTAACGCGATGCCGGACCGCGTCCGAGGACAGCGTCACCGAAAAGTACGTCAGCAGCGCAAGCGGCCCCACGCTCAGCAACGCGAACACCCCCACCAACACAGAACGGGGCAGCTCAGTCAGCCTAGAACGCATTCGGCGCAGTCTCCCTCATCCTGGCCTGGTCCCCGTTGAGGCGTTGACAATTCTAGTGTGGGGTTTCGCCGGATGGCGGAGCCGTCCTGCGGCGCACCGAGCATGGGCCGCTCCGACCAACAGGAGGATCTGTTGTCTGAGCGAAGGCAGTACCGGAAGTTCACGGCTCAGCAGAAGACCGAGCTGGTGCTCGCGGCGTTGAAGGGCTCGAAGTCGATCGCGGAGCTTGCGCGCGAGCGCGAGCTCTCCGAGACGCTGCTGCGGCGCTGGCGTGAGCAGTTCCTGGCTGGTGGCGCGGAGAAGCTCGCGGGCAAGACCGAGCGGGCCGAGCTCGAGGAGCTGCGCCGCGAGAACGATCGCTTGGCGCGGACGCTTGGCCGCAAGACGATCGGCAACCGAGAGACGCGGTAGGTGGCCCGTCGTTCCGTTACCGTCGGGCGCGTGACGATCCAACGCATGGAGCACGTGGGCATCGTGGTCGACGACCTCGCGGCCGCGACGGCGTTCTTCGTCGGGCTTGGACTCAGGCTGCAGGGCGGGGGGCCGGTCGAGGGCGGTTCGGTGGACCGCGTGGTGGGGCTCGAGGGCGTCCGGGCGGAGATCGCGATGGTGGAGACCCCGGACGGCCACGGACGGCTCGAGCTGACGAAGTTCACGCCCCGTCGGACCGGGGCGGCGACCGGAACGCGCCGGCGAACACCCCGGGCATCCGCCATGTCGCATTCGCAGTCGACGACATCGACGCCGTCGTCGCCAGCTTGCGAGCCCGCGGCGCGGAGCTCGTTGGCGAGGTGGAGCGCTACGAAGACAGCTATCGGCTCTGCTACGTCCGCGGCCCGGAGGGGAATCATCGTCGAGCTGGCGCAGCAGATCGGCTGAGGGCTCCGCCCCGGCCGCCAACCCCCTCGCCAGCGCGTCAGTGGTCGTCCCGGGGCAGGGATCCCGCTGCGGTACGGATCATCCCGGCTCTATGGCGGGCTGTCGTCGTGCCGACGAACGCTCCCCGGGTGCTCGGGATGCTTGCCACGACGCGCACGTCGCCTGCTGGCGATCTTGATCGGGTTGCCGGGCCGGACGACATGGCGCTCGTTGCGCTGCCGCGCACGCTCGTTTACGCTGCCGCGCGTGAGCACGCGCGAGGACTACCCGGCCGGGGTGCCCTGCTGGGTCGACACCAATCAGCCCGACGCGGCCGCGGCCGCCGAGTTCTACTCCGGGCTCTTCG
>JAABUZ0100007809.1_pt1 | contig 12792 bp, 11 predicted proteins | sample 5562091 | NCBI WGS metagenome assembly JAABUZ01 (sample SAMN12813069, study PRJNA571459) | rock metagenome | isolation source: Antarctica rocks | place: Antarctica: Victoria Land, Linnaeus Terrace sud | collected 2015-12-21 | reverse complement strand
TGGTCGGTCAGGCGCGTGTACACGAGCACGCCCCCTTTACGGACGCGCAGGAAGAGCGGGCCAGGCTCCTGCCCCCGGATCGCCAGCCAGTCGCCCATGGCCGTGCGCCCCCCGTTGTGGAGATAGACCAGGCGCTGCTTGTGCCCCTTGCCGTGGCGCACCGTCAACGCGCCCGCGTCGCCGCTGTAGGCGGCGTCGTAGTCGCCCAGGTCGAGCGCGACGGCCTCGGAGCGTCGCAGGCCGCCGGCGTAGAGCGTCGCCAGCAGCGCGGCGTCGCGCGCCCCCGAAGCGCTCCCGTCGGAGCAGACGGCAAACAGGGCGCGCAGCTCACCGCCCTTGAGCGCCCGGCCACGCGGGATCGTGGTCCCACGGACCGTCGCCACATCGGACGCCCGCGCCCTGGCTTCAGCATCCATCAGGCCCAGCCGCCAACACTCGGTCAGCACGCCGCGCAGGGCGGCTAGCATGCGATTGGCCGTCGCTGGCGCATACCGCTCGCTGAGTTGCGTGCGCAGCGCCTGCGTGTGCTGATACCCGAGGGCGTGCCACGGCAGCGTGAAGGGATTGGCGTCCGGGCCGGCCAGGAGATGGGCCATCGTGCGCAGGGCGCCGAGCTGCGAGCGCCGGGCGCCCACGGCGAGCCGAGCCAGGTAGACGGCGGCGGGGCGCTGGTCCAGGGGCGCGTTGATCACGAGCGCGGGCTGTGCGTTCACGTCCGGGCCGCTCAGGGCGGTGGTCATATCGGTGGTCATATGGTCCCCTGCTCCTCTCGTATGGTCGTCGGTCGGGCAGCGTCCTGTTGTGCGCCATGCACGGCGACCTGTACGAGGGCGAGGGCGTCGTGGACCGCGGGCCAGGTGGTCTGCGGATAGCGCCGGATATAGCCGTCGATGACACCCAGTATCTCGGTCGTTAGTTGATCGGGTAGAGGCGGGCGCGACGCGGGCCGGTACCGACGTATGAGGCGTATAGCGTCCTTGCGCGAAGGCTGACGCTCACACACCTCTATAGCGAGCGCGACTAGGGTCTTCCCGTCGTCGATGCGGCCCAGTTCCGTCAGGATGCTTGGCTGCCAGGCGCTATCATCGCCCCGCCGCATCCCGTCGATGTCGCATAGCCAGCGACAGGCGGGGATGTCCTTGAGGATGGCGACCGCCAGCAGGCGATAGGCAATGTCCACGAGTCCTCGCCTGCTCCGTACCTCGGGGTATAACTGCGCAAGGGCCGCCATCGTCCCGTCGTCGAATCGCGTCGGCCGGCCCTTGCGCCGGCGAGTTTCGGAAGTCACTTCCTTTTCTCTTTCCGCACCTGCTACGGCGACCACATAGCCCCGTCGCTCTCGGTGAGAAGTCTCCTTCTCATAACTAATCGCTTTCCTAAGCGCCTATTGCGCCCGGTGATGCATGGCTTACCCGCTTTTGCCTTCATCATGCCGTCATGTGGTCGAGGATGTCGGAGGTGTCCCCGACCAGTCGTACGCCTTGCCCTTGCGCATCTGCCCCTCTTGCGCCGGGCGTTCGCGCAGTTTCTCCAGCAACAAGATACGGATAGCGACGGCGGGCTGCACGCCCATCTCCACGGCGATCCGCTCCAGTTGCTCTCCCGCGTCGGGAGGCATCGTGACGGCCGCTTTCCACGTCATCTTCGTGTCCCCCTTCGGTCGTGCCATTCAGCCTCACCTCTACTCTACGTTATACTTAGTTATACTTAGTTTTGATGAGTTATTATATGCTCATTATACGCTGTATCGCCTACGGGGTGCTCCTCACGGCGACGGCTACATGGGAAAGAGAGGGAGGAGGACAGGCAGGGCTATCACTCACCCGCGTCGTCGCGCTCTGTGGGCGTTGTGCCGATGGGCCGGTCGGGGATCGTTTCGCCACGCGCGCGCAGAGCTTCCTCGATCAGGAGCCGCGCCATGTTGCTTAGGGACCGACGCTCACGCTCGGCCACAACGCGCATCACGTTGCCGATATTGTTCGGCATGTGAACCGCTAGCCAGCCGTAGTCATCTGTCTTCTTGCGCGGCAGGGTCGTCTCTCCTTGCGGCTCGATCGTCAGTGCCCTTCGCGGCATTCTACCATTCCCCTCTACTTATCTGAAAATGTGTGTACTCACATGTACTTATGGTATCATACGGATAGCCCACCGCGCTGGCGCGGCTGGCTCGACGTGGGAGGGTTATGGGCGCGACAAGACGACGGGATGTCGTTTCCGGTGGCGTCCGGTGCATGACGAGTAAGGAGTGAGAGGGGGGGGGCGCTATAAGGATGGGGAGAGGGCACGACAAAGGACCGCGGCTGTGTCACCAGCCACGGCCCCGCTGACCACGAACGTACAACGGACCGTTGAGAGACCGTAAACGAAAGGGCCACTACCAGTATGTACGATTTTGTTATCGCTAGCGCCTTCGGGGACGCCGCCACTAAGATCATCGGCTATTTGACCGAGGTGCGCCCGGCGCTCTACGCCATGATTATCTTCGGCGCTGCGCTCGGCGTGGTGTTCGACCGTGGCCACAAAGGGGCCATCTTAGGCTCGGCCGTCCTGGCGATCATCCTGCTGACGGGTTTCACGACCATCGGGGCGCAGCTCTAAATGCCGCACAAGACGCCGCGCAGCCTCAACGACTCGCTGCGGCTCGGTCGCCTGACCGCGCCGCAGTGGGCCGCCGTGGTGGTGGGCGTCGCGTCGCTGTGGGCGTTCTCGGGGTTCGCGGCGCACGTCGCGGACCCCAACGCCCACATACTCGCCGTGGCGCTGCCGACCATGGCGCTCATCGCGCCGATTTTGGTGCTGTGGCGGGGCGGCGTCGAACGCTACCCCGCGCAGCTCACCCGCTACGCCGTGCGGCAAGCCGTGGTCTACACGATCAGGGCCGTGCGGATCGCCGGCGCTCAGGCCGAGAAAGGAGCCTACCATGCCCACGCCCGCCTCCAAGCGGCGGCGCGGCGTCGTCAGCGTTGACGACACCGACGGCGCGCTCATCGGAGCCGGTGGCGTGCGCCACCGGCTTTTGCATATTCCGGGCTTTGCCCTCGATGCCCACGCCCTGCCCGACCAGGAGCGACACGCGGCCCTGTTCGGCCAGCTCGCGGCGTCGCTCCCAAACAAGGCCGAACTATCCATCTACGTGGAGAACCGGCCCGCCGACGCCTCGACCATCATCGCCGGCTTGCGCGCGCAACTCGCGCCGACGCCGCACACGCGCCAACTGGCCGAGGTGGGCGACCGCCTGCTGTCGCGCGTGCAGCGCCGGCTACTGGACCCCCGCGAGCGGCACGTCGCCCGGCTGGACTACTGGCTGCTGGTGAGCCCGTACCCCGCGCGCGACGGCCACCCCGACCAGTCCGAGCCCGCCCGCCTGGCGCAAGCCACCGTTGCCCTGACGCGCCAACTCGTCGCCATGGGCGTCCCCCCGGTCGCGGCCGACGCCGCCACGGCGCGCGCCTTCGTGGCCCGCCACCTGGCGCTCGACTACCGCCATGGGGAGGACACCGGCGCCTATATCGCGCCGGCCGGCGACCAGGCCGACGAGGGTTTCCACACCTACCGGATCGTTGATCCCGCGAACGGCCGCGAGCGGTGGACCCGGACCCTGTTCCTGGTGCATCCCCCCGACGAGACCCGGCCGGCCTGGACGCGCCCGCTGGTGATGCCGGATTGCCCCGCGACGCTCGTGTTTCATCTGCGCGGCCTGCGCCGGTCCTGGGAGCGACGCCGGCAAGAGTGGCGCTTGAAGCTGATGGAGGGCACGGCCGGCCGGAAGAACATCGGGACCACGCTCGCCGCCGAGGATGCCGAGGCGCAGGCGACGGCCCTGCACGGCGCGGGCTATAGTGTCGTGCGCGTGGGCTGCTACCTGCGCCTCGACGGCGAGACCCGCGCGCAGCTCGACGGGCGGGTAAGCCATGCGCTACAGGCCATGGGTGATACGATGGTCGCGGGCGCCGGCTATGGACACGCCCATCAGAAGCCGCTCTACCGCTCCACCCTGCCCGGCTACGGCGACGTGGCGCGCTCGACGTACCGCTGGGATACGCCGACCTGGGGCAACGCCTGGCCCTTCCTGGCCTGCAACCCCGGCACGCGCACGCTCGGCGTCCCCCTGGGCACGACCGACGACGCCGGCGACCTGGTGACGCTCGCCCTGGGCGATCCCGACCTCTACAACAGGATCGGCGTGATCCTGGGCCGCGTCGGAACGGGCAAGACCTCCCTCCTGCAGAAGGTCGCGCTGTGGTTCCTGCTGACCGGCAACTACGCCACCGTGGTCAGTTCCGTGGACTCGTTCGCCGCCCTGTGCGCGATCTCGGGCGGGGCGCGGGCCATGCTCGGCGGCGCGCGCTCGGCCTGCATCAACGTCTTCGACGGGCCGCGCGCGGATCGGGACGACCAGCGCGAGCGGGTGCGCTTCGTGACGGCCGCTGTTGATCTGCTCCTGGGCGGCGTGTCCGGGCTCGAGCCCGCTTTCCTCGACGAGGCGGTACGCGACGTGTATGCCGCCCACCCTGACGGCACGCCGGTCATGTCGGACCTGCACGCGCTGCTTGACGCCAAGGGCAAGGCGACCACCGACACCGAGGATCGCAAGGTGTACCGGGGCCTGGCTTGGCGCCTCACGCCCTACGTAGGGGACGGGCAACACGCCCGCCTCGTCGATGGGCAGACGAGCGTCCCCCTGGCCGCGCCTCTGCTCGCGTTCAACACTGACCCCCTTGCGGAGGAAGAGAACCTGCGCAACTATGCCTACTTCTCCGTGTTTGCCGTCGTTGATCAGCGCCGGGCGCTCGCCCGGGCGCGCAGCCGGGCCGAGAACCGGGGGACCGCCGACCACCTGACGGGACTGGATGAAGCGTGGGGCCTGTTGACCTCCAAGCAGGCGAGGGAGTACATCAACCGCGACGCGCGCAAGGCCCGCCACGGCGGGAACTGTGTGCTGTTCGCCTCGCAGCAGGTCAAGGACCTGGTAGGCAACGCGGACGCGGAAACGTTCTTCACGCAGGCCAGTTTCAAGGTGTTGTATTCCATCGAGGACAGCGGTCAGCAGACCGAGGGCAACCCGAAGCTCTGGCTGCAACGCATGTTAAGCCTGACCGAGGAGGAAGTCGAGCGGGCGCAGCGCATGAGCGGCGTCAAGGGTCTCTATATGCCCATGTTCATGACCCGGCGCGACCGGCGCAGCCCGCGCGATCTGCATGGGGTCGTGCGCGTGGAGCTGACCCCCGAGGAAGCCCTCCTCTATGCCAGCGATCCCGACGATGTACGGGTACGCGACTGGTGGGCCGAGCAGCACGGCGGCGACACCTGGGAGGGCATCAAGGACGCCATCGACAGCAAAGAGCAGGAAGAGAGGCTAACCGCATGACCATGGTGGAGTTCGAGGAGGGGGAGGATCTGGTCAACCCCCACGCGACGCCGCAGCGCCTCGCGGACGCACACCGGCGCCTCGCGCGCGTCGATGGCGCGATCACCGCGCTACAAACGGCTGTGCTAGCCACCTATGGGCCGCTGCTGCGCGACCGCGCTGCGGCGGCCCGGACGGCCGACCTGTCCGAGCGGATCGCCGGCCTCGCGCGCGATGTAGAGACCCTGCGCGCGGACTTCGACGCGCGCTTTCCACAACCGCGCCCGTTCGCGCGCCGCGTCGTCGAGCGTGCGGGTGATGAGCTGGCCCGCACGCTCGACGACGCGGCGCGCGACCTGGGCGACACGCCGTTTCAAGGGAGGTTCCTGTGAGCACGCCCCGGCACTATCTTTCTCCACGTAGCACAGCCTCGGCCTGGCGCACGCTCGCCCGGACCCTGGTGCTGCTGGCCCCACTCCTCGCCGCGCTGGTGGGCGCGGCGAGCGCGAGCGCGGCCGCCCCCACGGCGACGCATACGCCGACTGCCACGCCGACCAATACGCCGGCGCCGACCGCGACCGACCGCCCCTATCCGACCCAGGTACCGTACCCAACGCAGGCGCCGTACCCGACGCAAACGCCGCCCTCCCCGGCCCTGGCGCTCTCGCAGGCGCAGGGCGTGACGGGAACGGGACTCGTGGCCACGGCGACCAACTTCCCGCCCCACACAACCGTCACCGTCTACTGGGACAAGTCCGCGGCCGTCGTCGGGCGCGACGCGGCGGACGACACCGGCTATGCCAGCATCGACGTGACCATCCCGCGCGACGCCTCGGTAGGGGGCCACACGCTCCGAGCCCTGGGCGACCGGCGCACGACCGCCGCCGCGCTGTTCACGGTGACGCGGCCACAGGGCGCGGTCGTCGATACGGGAGGCTCCGGGTCTGGTAACTCCACCTATTGCACCGGGCTTTTGGGCTGGTGCCCCGACCTCGGCGGTTTGATCGGCGGCGTCGCGGGCGCGGCCTGGGGGGCGGCCACGGGCGGTCTCAACGGCACGATGCAGAGCCTGTCCGACGCGATCCTCTCGCCCATCGTGACCACGCCCAACTTGCGCGGCAACCAGGAATTGACGCGGGTGCAAGGCATTCTGAGTCAGGACGCGACCGAGGCCGTGGCGGTCCTGTTCGGGATCGCCGCGTTGTGGTGCGCTAAACCCTCGTTCTTCGGAGAGATCGAGCAGGGCCTATCGCTGCTGCTGCGCTCCGGCCTGGTCGTCGCCGCGCTACGCACGCTCAACCCGCTCATGACCACCTGGACCGATCTGGTGAACGCCCTGGCGACGGGCGTGGGCCATGGGAACATCGCCGATACAGGGCATACCGCCGTGACCGTCGTGGTTGCCCCACTCTTGTTTGTCCTGGTTGGCCTGGAACGCTCGATCAGCTATTACACGCTCGGCCTGGCCTACGCCGTTGCACCGGTGTTCATCGTCCTGGCGATCTGGCCGCCCGCGCATCGGCTGTTTATGACCTGGCTGTTTCTGTTCATAAGCACCTCGACGTTAGGGCTCGCCTATAGCCTAGCGACGACGATGGTCGTAGCCATGGGCGTGAGCGCGCCGGGCATCTGGGGTGCGGTCATGACCATAGGCGGCTTGTTCTTCCTGGCGGCCGTGCCGGCGATCTGGGGCGGTCTGACGCTCGCGGCCGGGCAAGGCGGTAGCGGGGCGCTCGGCAAAATGGCGGGTATGGCGAAAATGGCGCTGATGTAAGGGGGTTTGGTATGAACGGCGGGGAAATCGTTCTTGCAACACTGGCCGGCGTTGCCCTGTTGGGCCGCGTGTTCTTCGGTAAGGGGGTGCTTTGGGTGCCCGTCAAGCTCCTGCGTGGGCTGATAATCCTGGCGGTGTCGTCGGTGCTGAGCCGCGAACGCAATCAGTGGAGGTGAGACCATGGCCGTCTATAACGACAAGTCCGCGCGCGTGAGCGGTCCCCTGCGCGCCGCGCTGGCCCTGGTGGCTCTCGTGGCGCTCGGCGGAGGCGTGGCGTTCCTACGCGCCTCTGACGCCCTCACGCGCGCCTATCAGTGGTGCTACGTGGCGTTGGCCTACCCGGTGGCCTGGACCGGCGCGACGTATGGACATCTGCGCGGGCGCACGCCTCCCCCGGTTAGCTGGAACGCCTGGGTAGGGGCGGCGGCGGCGCGCTACGCGGGCGTGCACGGGCGCCCCTACGACACCGTGATCCTCTGTGAGTGCGCGGTCCTGGCCGTCATAACGGCGATCATCGGCTGGCGCGTGGGGTGGTTCATGATGACGCGGCCTGGACGCATCGCTGTCGGCACAACGCACGGTGACGCGCACCTGGCGACCGGGCGCGAACTGCGGGCGTTGCGCGATCGGGGCGGCCCGCTGCTACTCGGGCGTCAGGGCCGGCGCGGGGGGCGTGTTTGTCTGGACCCAGCGATGCAGGCGCTCAACACGCTCATCGTCGGACCACCCGGCAGCGGCAAGAGCGCCGGCGTCATCATCCCCAACGTGCTGCGCGAGCGTGGGGACCGCTCCCTCGTCCTCACCGACCTCAAGGGGGAGTTGCTGCGCCTGTGTGGGCGCGTCCTGCGCCGCACACACACCGTCTGGGCCGTCAACTTCCTCGACCCGCACGCGATGGGCTACAACCCACTGGCCGGCTGCACGACCCCCATGGAGACCTTTTCTTTCTGTGATGCGTGGGTCGCCAATACGGGCCAGAGCAGGGGCGAGCCCTTCTGGGACTCCGCATGCAAAGAGATCATGTCGGCGGCGATCTTCCATCTGCAAGCGACGTTGCCGGCGACGCCCACGCTCGGCGACCTCTACGGCTTCCTGTGCGCACAGTCGCCCGAGGCTATCATCGCACGGCTAAAGGTGAGCCCCGCGCCCCTAGCCCGCGAGAGCGCCCTGTCGTTCATGGCCGCGCTGGAAGCGAACGAGAAGCTGCTGGGTGGGGCTTTCGCGGAGATCAAGCCACGGTTCCGCATTATGTCCGACCCCCGCGTGCAGGCCGTTACGTCACACCACGACGTGAACTTTGCGCGTCTGGCCGACGCCAGCCATAAGCCCATCGCCCTCTTTCTGCAACTCGACCGCACACTGCAAGAGGAGTTGAAGCCCCTGGCCGCCGCTTTTTTCCTGGACCTGTTTCGCACCCTCTCGCAGCTCGCCGACGCCAGCCCGAGCGGGGAACTGGCCCGCCCGGTCGCGGCATATCTCGACGAGTTCGGAAATGTGGGGGTCGTCCCAAAAATGGCGACGTGGATCAGCACACTGCGCAGCGCGCGCGTGTCCATGGTGCTGGCGGTACAGCACACGGCGCAGTTGCTCGCCCTCTACGGAGAGGAGGGCGCGGCGACCATCGTGGGGAGTTGCGCGACCAAGATCGGGCTTTCAGGGATGGGCCTGGAGGACGCCCGGACGTTCTCGGACCTGTGCGGGCAGACAACCCGTGTCACGCAGCAGGCCAGCAGCCAACGCGGTCGCTTCAACGTGGTGAGCAACCAGGGTGGTCTCTCGCAGGCCGAGACCGCCGCGCCGCTCATGACCGCCGATCAGGTACGCCGCCTGGGGACAGGGGAACTGCTGGCCGTCGTGCGCCACTTGCCGCCGGTGCGCCTCCAGCAATGCCGTTGGTATCAGGACCGCGATCAGGCACGGCGGGTGAAGGCCGCCTCCTGATGGCCCTGTTCCCCCCTCTTTTTTCCCATGCAGCCCGTCGCAAAAGAGGGCGGGCCGCAGGCGACGATCCTGGCGAGGATGAGGTGAGCGCAGCGAAACCGTAGCACACTACGGAATATGCCGGCGCAAGCGCCGTCAATTCCTACGTTCCTCCACGTGACGACGACGACAGGCGACCTGAGACGGCCTGAGACGGCCGAGGGATGAGGGGTGAGGGATGGCGCGATCATTCGTGGTGCTTCATTGCCAGAAGGTCAAGACGCTGGGCGACGTGGCTGGGCTGGGCAAGCACAACGAGCGAGGGCGTGACACACCCAACGCCGACCCGGAGCGGACCGCCGCCAACGAACGGCTGGCCGGCACGGGTGACTGGCTCGCTGACGTGAAGTCCCGCCTCGACGACGCGCCCACGATCCGCAGTAACGCTGTGCTGGCGATGAGCCACGTCCTATCCGCGAGCCGTGAGTGGTTCGAGGCGGCGACGCCCGCGCAGGTCGAGGCATGGCGCGACGCGAGCATGGCCTGGCTGCGCGACACCTACGGGGAGCAGAACGTGGTTGCCGCCGTGCTGCACCGCGATGAGACCACCCTACACATCCAGGCCATGGTCGTGCCTATCGACGCGCGCGGCAAGCTGAACGCGTCCCACTGGCTCGACGGCCGCGCCAAGATGCAGGCGTTGCAGACCGGCTACGCGCGCGCCGTTGAGGATCTCGGCCTGGTGCGCGGCATCAGGGGCAGTGCGGCCACGCATGAGGACATGAAGGACTACTACCGCCGACTCGACACGCCAGCCCGTGACGTGGCGCGGGCTCTCGACGCCATCGAGGTCGGGACGCCGCCGCGCCTGGGCAACCTGGGCGCGTGGAAGGCGCAGGAAAAGGATCGCATCGTGGAGCAGGTACGGCCGGCGGTCGATGCGGCCCTGACGCAGGCCGCGCACCATCAGGACCGGGCAGAGCGCGCTGAGGCGACGGCGGGCGCCCTCCAGCACACGGTCGATACGTTGCAGGCCGAGAAGGCGACGCGCGCGCAAGAGCAGCGGGACAGCGCCACGATGGCGCGGCGTCTTGACCTGCGCGAGGTGGCGCGTGCGCTGGGCGGGGCGCCGGACCCCCGCGATAAACACCTCTGGCGCATCGAGGGCGCGCACATCAACATCTCGACGGACGGCCATGCCTTCTACGACCTGGACCGCCAGCGGGGCAAGGGAGGCGCGATCGACTTCGTAGCGCACGTCACCGGCTACAGGTTCAAGGAGGCCGTCGGCTGGCTCAAAGACTCGTTCGGCCTCGACCGGGCGACGGCGGCGGCCGTGGAGCGTGCCACGCCGCGGCTCCGGGCGCAGGTGGAGCGTGCCGAGCGTCCACCCTTCCGCCCGCCCGTGCGCGATGAGGCGGCGTGGGCGCAGGTGCGGCCCTACCTCGTGACAGAGCGCGGCCTGCCGGCTCCAATGATCGATGAGCTACACGGCCGGGGGACGGTCTACGCTGACGGGCGCTGTAACGCGGTCTTTCTGCGCACCGACGCTGAGGGCCAGGCCACGGGCGCGTCGCTACGCGGCACGGCGCCGGACTCCACGTTTAAGGGGCTGGCCCGTGACACCGAGCGTGCGGCCGGGTGGTTCAGCTACAGTACCGGCGCCGGCGCGCCGACGCATGCGTGGGACACGCCGACCCTTGTGCTGGCCGAGAGCCCAATCGACGCCCTCTCGTGGCTGGCCCTGCACGAGCGTCAGGCGAGCCAGGCGGGGCGCGTCACGGTCGTTAGCACGGATGGGCTGGGGCCGCTGCCCGAGGCTCTCATCGCCGCGACACGCGCCGAGAGGGGCCTGGTCGTGGCTGCCTTCGACCACGATACGACGGGTGAGCGTCTGTGGGACACGCTGCGCGGCCGCTATCCCAATGCGACGGACATCGAGCGCGAGATCCCGCCCGCTGGCAAGGATGTCAACGATGCGTTGCGGCGGCATCAGCAGGGCCCAGCGCGCGATCGCGCTGGCTCCGGGCGAGGCCACTAGGAGCAGAGACCGTCTAAATGGGAATAAAGATAGGGGTACGACGCATCGGCGGTGCAGCGTCGGGCAAGCGCCCCCACCCGCCCGCTCTTGTACTCACCCGCCTGCATGCGCTCTAAGATGTCAGGGCGGTCGCGAGCGATGCGGGCGGTAAGGTAGGTCGCACCTCTATCACCGTTAATGGTAGTGACACTACCATTAATTTCTTCCTGCTGTTCCACCGTCGGCCGTCCCACGTCAAACAGCGTGGCCGGCTGTTGCGCCCGCGCCTGAGCGGTTTTGCGGTCCTGGATGAGGGCGTGGCATACTGAGATGTAGCGGCTATTACGCCGACGCATACCGAAAAGGCTATGAATAAGCACGCCAGCGAGAACGGGGATGCTGTGGGGCGGTTCAGGTAAAATTACCTTAACCGCCGCGCGCCTACGCGTCTACTCCGGGCGCTCGGCGACCGCCTTGAGGGCCACGACCAACTGCGCGCAGGCAGTCACGGCTCCCGACGAAGAGCCTCTATCAATGCGGCGCGCTGCTCATCAGTGAAATACGCACGGGCGGCGCTGGCAAAGGCCGTAGGGTCAATGGGGACGGAACGGACATCCTCCCCTATCTCGGCCACCAGCAGAGCGTCCAGGGTGCCATACGGGTTCTCGGGCGGGATATGGTCATAGATGCGATGCTCGTCCGCTTCCGCAACAGCCCGCTCCCAACTCTCAACGGATGCCTCCTTGAGCGCGTACATCGTCTTCAGGTACTCCGTGGTTTGCCATGCATACTCGGGAGTATTGGTGGCCTTGAGGGTGCGCGGACCAATACGGGCGCGCTCACGGGGCGTCATCTCCTCAAGGCGTCGCGCACCAAGGCGCACCGAGGGGGGTGCGGACACATCCGCCGTGCCCGTGCCCGTTTCGTTGGCTATCGCCCCGCCTGAGCCTCCCTGTAGCGCCACGGGGGCGGCGCTGGGGGGAACCACGGGCGGTGAGCCGGCCGGGGCAGCGTCTGTCGAAATTTTCGACACCTCGGCCGTAGCTGGCTGGCGCTTCCGGCCCTGGGTCGCGCGCACCTCCTGCACCGACACGTGCTCGCCCCGGTCGGCGCGCTCTATGAACGCCTCACGCTCCTGCTCATCCTTGACGCGAACAAGTTCCTGCGCCGTCGAAGGCTTTATCTTGTCGTCGCGCACCAGCGCCTCGATACGCGGATCTTTGATAAGGCGCAGCCGTTGCGCGATGTACTCGTGGTGCTTATGCACGCTCACGGCGAGGTCGCGCAAGGATACGTCGAACCGTTCCATCAAACGCTGGAACGCATGGGCTTCATCGAGCGGGGCCAGGTCTGTCCGCTGGATATTCTCCACCAAGGCCAGGCGCTCCATCGTCGCGTCGTCCATCGCACGCTCGATGCAGGGGACTTCGAGCAGGCCCGCATCTGTCGCCGCACGAAAGCGTCGCTCGCCGGCCACGATCTGATAGCGGCCTTTTGCATCTGGATGGGAGCGCACGAGCAAAGGCTGGAGGACGCCATTCTCCTTGATGTCGGCGGCAAGCTCGGCCAGGGCCACCGCGTCGAACGTCGTGCGCGGCTGGTAGGGGTTGGACTCAAGCAGGTCAACGGCGATGCTCTTGGCCTCGGCCAGGTCCTCAACGCCGACGGGGTTCTGCGGAGCGAAGTACTGGGCTGCGCCACCTGCCCCACCGAGGTCGGCGAAGGCATCAC
>JAABUZ0100007808.1_pt1 | contig 12793 bp, 9 predicted proteins | sample 5562091 | NCBI WGS metagenome assembly JAABUZ01 (sample SAMN12813069, study PRJNA571459) | rock metagenome | isolation source: Antarctica rocks | place: Antarctica: Victoria Land, Linnaeus Terrace sud | collected 2015-12-21 | reverse complement strand
AGACTAGAAAAGCCCCACATAGCCCGGCATCGTCTTGCATGCCCTGCAACCACATATCAGGCATCCCCGCTGGGGGAGTCGTCAACACCATCCCGGGATGTACCGCGTAGGCCACCACTCCAGCACCCGCATACGTCTCTGCGATGTTCTCTGTCAACCGATTCGTCGCCAACGCAGAGATGTTGAATCCCACGGCGCCCTCAGCCGCGAAGTGCGAGCTGAAACTCGTGATATTGACGATAGCCTTTGCGCCATCCGTCGACGCCAATAGTGTCGGCATCAGGTACTTGACTGTGAGGAACTTTCCCACATAATTAAGCTGCGAGATGTCCTGGATCTGCTCGACCCCAATGCAATCGAGCTTACCGAACGCCGATGCGTCGGTGCTCGCAACCCCGGCGTTGTTGACCAGAACGTCCAGACGACCGTGCTCCGTCGTTGTGACCTCGGCCAATCGTCTCACGGACACTTCATTCCCAATATCAGCGGCGATGATTGAGATTTTGATCTCGGACCTAGTTGCTGCAGTCTTACATTCCTGCTGCGTTCGTTCGAGCGCGTCCGCGGTGCGCGCCGTCAGGATCAAGCCCGTCGCGCCGGCTTGAGCAAAGGCCTTTGCCGTTGCTGCTCCAATTCCTCGGCTTGCGCCCGTGACACATACTACAAACGGTGTTGGGAGGGACTGGGACCTTGGATCAAGAGCTGCAGAGGGTTTGTTGTGGAGGGTTTTGGTGAAATCGAAGCCTGACCATGGTGGAAATCTCGACATGGCCTACTTTCTTAAAAAAGATCAGGAACAGGAACCGCCCTTGTAGGTTCCAGTAAAACGAATAAGTACAGAGGTTGCCTCAAGCCTAGATATGTTCTCTTCCGATAGTAAGCCTCTAGATCAACATGACTATAACAGTAGGGAACCTTGCTGTGAAATTTTGGAGGACATGCCTGACAGAGGATAGATTTGCGCGGAACTATTCCGCACTACCCCCATCAACTGAGTCCCTTTTCTGCTAAATGTCTATAAATAACCACTCTTCCCTTTTGAACCAAGCTCCGGAGATGTACCCTATAGTAGGAACCCCAGCGGCACCGACCTTTCCTTAATAAAGTGTCAAAGACGTGATCCATACACAATTTTTTTGCCCGCAGAATCTAGGATGCTTAGCGATAGGGTGGAGTGATGAGCAGCATAATGATCGGCAGATCGGAAGGAAAATCCGTGCGCGCCAAGCCCACGCCAAAATGTGCTAGATGCACGCCAACGCTCGGTGACCAGGTTTTGTTTGCTTTTCTGGCTGGTAACAATTGACGGGAGCTTACAAACTTTTTCCCTAATCTACACCGGACCAGGCTTCTTCCACTTCGACAAGGTCAGATGTAAAGTACGCAAATTGCGCTTTTCGTTTTGCGGTCTTCGGGCTTCTCATAATGTCTGCAGGTGTTTTCAAGGGGGTAAGATGTCTTCGGATTGCCGACAGATCACAGTCTAAAGTTGCAAAGATCCAATCAAAAGGAAGGAGAAGGGTCGTTCACGGAAAGCGACAAGGGTGGTGTAACCTTAGAGATCAACATCGCCTCAAGCAAAGTTGCGTTCAATTCCCAATGCCTTGCCCGCCGTGCTTTCCTCTGTCCCGTGCTCCCAGCCATCAGCCCATCGAACGTTAATTGAGCAGCGAGAAAAGTTCGCCACGTGACCTTCACCACGTGACCTCTACCACATATAAATTCGTCGAATAATTCCAAAACACGTTTTGACGCGTAAACAAATCAACAAATACTCATTTCACTCAAACAATCTTTAGGCATAGTACAATACCGACAAAAATACTTTTTACATGCCCAAAATGCCACCAAAGTATGCCTTCCGAGTCTTTTGGGAAAAAGCGCACAAATGAGCAAAACTTGGTCTGTAAAAATTGTTTACCGAAGAAAGCTAAGAACAGCCGAAATCAGACGGCGGCTGAGCAGGGTATATCAACCCTCTCGCTCGACGAAGCCTACGAAAGACTACCTAGCAGTGATCTAAACGCTACTGTAGTAGTGGATCCTGACGATCCTGTGCTGCAGCCCATTCGGCACATAGAGTATGTCGACGACCGCTCCACCTTGTTGCCGCACGTTTCCAATATTGCGGCACAATTATGGAGCAGATCTGGGTATAGATTTATTTACCACTCCTCAAAACCTGGCCCTCGGTCAAGCTCTTTTAATTTCTTTTGTGCTAATGACATTGAAAGAGCCAGAAAATCAACGTCCGAAAGCCGTGACAGAGAAAGTATGGCAAGGGCGCCTTGTGGAAGCCTATTATCGTTCTCCTTTGCACACATCGCCCGAACATTAACCATCAAAGCTCAGCATCGGAATGTGCATGAACAATACGCTGATTTAAGAGGTAAGCCAGCTATCCGCGACTTCATTTCGCGCAACATCGAAAGTTGCCCCTCCAAACTCTGCCAAATGATCAAGAGTTGTGTCGAATTGCAGGAAGATGCGCAGACTTTGACCGAACATCAAGTACGCTATGTTTGGCACTCATTGACGTCCCGTATTTGGCAGCGGCATTCAGATGCCTTGTCTCGGCCCGAATGTACGCAAGCCAAGAACCGGGGACTGAGGCATCGCTCTTGGAATGTCCTGGATTGAAGGTATTTGTATCTTGGACAAGACAACAGTTGCAGAGCTCGGGAGGCCTAACGTTGTTCAAGAGATGGCTATGGATGCGCCACATATGGGACCAACTCAGCTGGCTGTATCTTGTACGCTGTACTGGCCGAGCTAGGTGGTACTGGGGTCCCATTGGCCTACATGATTGCGAGGCCAACAGCGTACAGACCACCAAGCACCGGTGCACCTCTCATTCAAGTTCTCGCCCTTTTCCTTGGCAAACTGCGAGCTGCTGGGTTTCGGCCGAGCTTTTTCAGCTGCGATAAGGACGCGGCTGAGATTGCGGCGATCCGTGCAGTATTTCCCTTGTCCCGTGTCCAGCTTTGTTACTGGCATGTCCTACGAGCCATTCGCAGTAAGTTGAGCACTTACAAGAGCACAAGTGGTCATTTGTACCATCCACAATCGGCTCAAACGGTCATTCCTCATCTTGAAGTGTGCTTGGGGGTCCGGAATCGATAAAAGGCCGTATCAACATCGACATCTTCGTCCTCTCAATGTGGATGTCCGAGTCGCAGCGAGCTGGCTTATGGTCAAGCCGGCCGCTTGGAAGCATCCACTGTTGCAGAAACGAATTCATTGCTGGCACTCATCCATCGCCACTTCAATTACCACAGCAAGATTCCTTTCGAAGGTGGCATATGGAAGTCAGAAGCGGCAATCCATCAGATGTGTGCAGCAGAAGTGTATAGTTTCTGCAGGGGACGAGAATGGTGGAGAACCTGGGTCTACTTCTGGGCCGAATGGTACACTCCGGAGAAGTGGCGGTTGTGGGCGCGTTCTGTGAGCGTGGATTTGCCGGTTTGGAAGACCATAATGATACTGGAGAGTCACTGGCGGGTGTTAAAACACGACATTCTCCATCCCTACAATCGCCGTCGCATGGATCTTGTTGTCCATTGCATAATCCGCGAGCTGATGCCCATCAGTGTCCAAAAGATGTATCATCTTCTTTCGAGAAACCATCGAATGTATCGAGCAAGTTGGCGAAGACATTTAAAAAGGCAAAACTTAGTAACACAGTGCACACCACTGATGTGAACAAGTGGGTGTGCTCCCAGAGCTTTGTACTATCTCGATTTCTGATTTGCAAGCATTTGGTCCACGCAAAGGAGAACGATGGACAAGTGCCTGCAAATTTTTTCCGAGACGTCGAACGCCGAAGGTGCCTCCTTTTTGGGTCGTTCCAGAACAGCCGATCCCGGAAGAAGCCATCCACACTCCTGCCCAACAAGATCAGTCCATGCAATTTGACAAGGCTGACCTTGACACCGGGAGCGAGGTTGATGATGGTGAAAACGCGACTGGATCTCTTTATGAAGCCATGAAATCGAAACTTAGTCGGATCCATGAATTTCCGAAGACAGAAAGCGAATTTCCCGGGGACAAGTGCGTTAAGAAACTACTCGAAACGATAGGAGTATCTATGGACACTTTTCTGGACGATGTCAAGAACAAGAAATGCGAGAACCATGAACTCGCCTGGACAAAATGGAAACATCCCGCTAGCTTATACATCAATAGTTGTTAAATATCTAGCTAGAGCGATAATAAAATTACGTGTGGTAGGTGTCACGTTGCGAACTTTTCTCGCTGTTCAATTAAAAGACGTTCGACTTGCTGATCTGGGGATAGTTAAAAGGTGTAGTGGGAATAGTAAAACCCTATATCATATCCATAACTTATGCAAATATAAAAATACATATCCTCAACTCCCCTTGACTATGTAACGCATCGTAAAAAGATATCGGAGTGCTTTGTTCAATTCATCGCGGTCAGAGTGCTGGCCAGCGCATCTTCATGCCGTCTATCCAACGAGCATACAATAAATCTGCAAGGGCATTTCGCGCCGGCGGTCTCTTCTCGACCGGCTTCTGGGAATCCTCCAAGGCTTTGTCTTTCACAGAGTCAAATTCACACTTCTCTTGGCATAAACGATCCACAATATCCGCTTCTGCTTTTGGGTTAAGATTATTTAATTGAGCCCACGCTTTGGTAAACTCGGATACTGCAACGCGCTGGCTCTCAGAATGGGTCACACATTGATTCTCAACTTCGTGCAATACTATACTGACTCGTTCCGTATAAAAGTTTTGCACGCAGATAGCCCTCTCGTCCAGCGGTAACTTAGCTGGATCTGAATTACTGATTCTTTTGGAAGGTGACTGGCTACTTGAAGTCTCCATGTTCTTTTTCTGAGGCGCCTCCTGAGCGTTCTCTGAGCTCTTGCGAGAAACATTTCTGGCTCGCCTTGCAGGTGATGATATTGCGCGTACAGTCTCCATATCATTGCTAATACTATTCATTGTAGTTGTTGACAATCCTTTCAGTACTTCATCCCCTCTTGAAATCAGCTGTACAGTCGAAAACCTTTGATTCTGACTTGAGTCAGAGTCTTCCGAATCACTTCGATCATCTCGAACAGTCACGGGGTTCTTGACTGTGGGTTTGATGGTTTCAAATAGCCACGCATCATCATCCTTTTTTTGCCGTACTGTTGCGGCAGGAGGGACAAACTCACTTTTTGATTCGCCAATTTTCCTCGTATCCCAGCCCCTTTTCCGTTGAATCAATTCCATGAGCGCACTTGTGCGACCTGCATTGCGGATAAAGCGACTGCTCAACAAATCCTTAGCTGTAGGACGCTGCTCTGGATTTTTTGTTAAACAGGATGAAACAAAGTCCTTGAAGTCTTTGGAATAGTTGCCTTCCAGCATGGGAGGAGAGGCTTTCGGAATTAGAAAAAGGACACGCATAGGATGATAATCGGAGAGGGGGGGCTCCGTTTTGGCGAACTCAATTGCTGTGATTCCAAGTGACCATATATCCGCCCGGAAATCGTAGCCCGCCTGCCTTATCACCTCAGGAGCCATCCAGAAAGGGGTCCCTACAAAGGTGTTTCGACGAGACTTGTTGTTGGAGAGTTGGGCAGCCACGCCAAAGTCGGCCAATTTGACGTCACCAGAGGAAGAGAGGAGAACATTGGCAGCCTTGATATCGCGGTGAATTTTCCCTTGACCGTGAAGGTAGCACAGGCCTTCCAAAAGTTCGCGGCATAGTATAGCAATGTGTGCTTCCTTAAAGGCGCCTGGCCGCAGTAGATCGAGACAGGATCCTCCAGCGAGGTATTCCATCACAATCCATAACTTGTGACCGCGGACACAGCTACTGTAATATTTTGTGATATACTTTGAGCCACATCCACTCAGCAAAGCTATTTCTTGCTGGATTTCGGCAATATCGTCATCACTGGACTCGAGGTCGATTTCCTTCACGGCCACGATCTCTCCTGTCGCCCGACGGACTGCCTTGTAAACCACCCCGAAGCTCCCCGCCCCCAGCTGCTCGACAAGACGGTACTCCTCGTCCATTTAATAATACTCGCAGTGTAATATGGGAGTAAGAAATGATTGTTGTTCAATGCTGGGCGAGTCTCGTTTAGTTCTTTCTACAAAGAGACACAAATGAACGTCTGCCACGGCAACCAGAGAGATTTTCAAGAATTCTGTCCCCAGCACGACGACGAGCACCTCCAATCGACGAAAGCAGCCAGGACGGAGGACAACGTTTTTTTCTTCTGAGTCAAAATCCTTCGAAGTTCAACTTAACTTCCCTGCCTGGTGAGACATTCACTATACTTTAATGGGGGAGCCAAAAGGGATCATGGATCAGAACTTGATCAAGACAATAAATAAGTTACAGGATGCATTCGCAAGCGTCGGTGTACAGAACCCGGTCGATCTTCCGCAAATCGTGGTCGTCGGCAGTCAAAGCAGCGGGAAGTCTTCTGTACTGGAGAATATTGTGGGCAGAGATTTCTTACCGAGAGGCACTGGCATCGTGACCCGGCGGCCACTTGTACTACAACTCATCAACAGACCGACGGTGACAAAGACCAACGGTCTAGGGACAGATGGCTTACGCGATCAGACTGCTGACGGTGAAGATAAGGAGCCTGCAGTAGACCCAGAGGAATGGGGAGAATTTCTGCATGTGCCCGGAACCAAGTTTTTCAACTTCAATAAAATTAGAGAAGAGATCATGAAAGAGACAGAGGCAAAAACTGGAAGAAATGCTGGTATATCTGCAGCGCCAATCAATCTGAGAATATACTCACCGAATGTTCTTACCTTAACTTTGGTAGACCTGCCTGGCCTGACAAAGGTCCCCGTCGGCGATCAACCAAAGGACATTGAACGGCAAATAAAGGATATGGTGTTGAAATTTATTTCCAAACCCAACGCAATTATACTTGCTGTGACTGCTGGAAACACTGATCTAGCTAATTCTGATGGCCTCAAATTGGCTCGAGAGATCGATCCAGAAGGCACGCGGACGATTGGCGTTCTCACCAAGATAGACCTCATGGATCAAGGCACCGATGTCGTCGATATTTTGGCTGGCCGAGTTATTCCACTTCGATTGGGATACGTTCCAGTTGTCAATCGTGGGCAACGTGATATAGAGGCTCGGAAAGCTATATCGGCCGCTCTAGAGCATGAACAAATGTTTTTTGAGAATCATGCGTCCTACAGAACTAAAGCACAATACTGTGGGACTCCTTATCTGGCCCGTCGACTGAATATGATCCTCATGCACCATATTAAGAATACTCTTCCTGAAATCAAAGCTAAGATCCAATCGAGTCTGGCAAAGTATCAGCTAGAATTAGGCCAACTAGGCGACACGTTTCCTGGCAACAGTTCAAATACGGTGCTCAATGTCATTACCGAGTTTTGTAACGAATATCGCACGGTGCTGGACGGCAACAGTCAAGAACTTTCCTCTATCGAGCTTTCTGGTGGCGCTAGAATTAGCTTTGTCTTCCACGAATTATACGCCAACGGAATCAAGGCTGTCGATCCTTTTGACCAAGTTAAAGACGTTGATATTCGAACGATTCTATACAATTCATCTGGTTCTTCGCCAGCTTTGTTTGTCGGCACAACAGCTTTTGAAGTCATCGTGAAGCAGCAAATTCGTCGCTTCGAGGAAGCAAGTTTAAAATGCGTCAATTTAGTTTACGATGAACTTGTTCGCATATTGTTGCAGCTTCTCAATAAGCCGATCTTCAAGAGGTATCCAGGGCTTAGGGAGAAGTTCCATCTGGTTGTCATCAACTTCTTCAAGCAGTCTATTAGCCCTACTAATGCGCTCGTTACCGATCTGGTCTCGATGGAAGCGACCTACATCAATACAGGACACCCTGATTTTCTCAATGGACATAGAGCTATGGCTATTGTTAATGAGCGATTCAATTCGGCAAAGCCAGTTCCTGTTGATCCAAAAACTGGCAAGCCACTTCCTCAGCAGCAACAAACCAGCCAAACGCTTGACAATAACGAAAACGGTGGATTCTTTGGAAGTTTTTTTGCTGCGAAAAATAAAAAGCGAATGGCGGCCATGGAAGCTCCTCCACAAGTCCTTAAAGCATCTGGAACTTTATCCGAGCGAGAGTCTATTGAGACAGAAGTCATCAGTGAGTGTCTTTATGTTTGCGTACTAACAGTAGAATTACTGATACAGTCCTACTTCAATATTGTGAAGCGAACAATGATCGATATGGTGCCAAAGAGCATAATGCTCAAATTAGTCATGTTCACAAAGGACGAGATGCAGCGGGAGCTTCTTGAGAATCTCTACAAAGTGGATGTACTCGACGAATTATTAAAGGAGAGTGATTTTACCATACAAAGGAGGAAAGAGTGTCAACGGATGGTCGAGTCTCTGAAGCTGGCGAGCGATATTGTTAGTGCGGTATGATTTTAGAGGGAAGTAAACCGTCATGCGCACTAGAATTGTTTGGCCGCGAAGGTCAAGGACTATTCATTACATAGAGATGGGTTCATCATAAATACATGGGTGCGTCACAAGACAAAGTTCAAGTCCACAGCGTAGGATTTCGCAGCGACCAGAATGCGCCAGTCGTACATCCGACACTTTGTGTTTGTGCCGATTAATCTCGACAACAAATGCCGCGTCAATCGTCGTTGCTGAGAGTCGATGAGAATAATACTTTGATCCGTAAGACACGCCAATGACTCTTCCAGCAATACGGATCCTGTCATCCCCAGCTTTCCAAGTAGTCTTTGGACAAGTTCAATATGAGATTGGAGGGTGTTGTAGGATAGGTAGACATGCGATGGATGCTGCAGTATGTGGCACACTGAACTCGTGTCCTGACAGCAGCGAGAAGGGCTTGATCGAGTGGAAGGACCGGGTTCCGTCGAGCCTGACTGAGTCTCTGCGGTACTTGTTACTCGGTTGCGAGTGACTTGTCGTCCGTATTCCAAGGCTGGTCGAGACTCTAGGCCGGCAGCATTGCTCCTGACGGCCAGGTGCTGAAGATCACGAAAAGACACACAATCGAGCCACCCTCGGTCGGATTGACACTTTACAAAGCGAGGAAATCTCAGAACATAATAGTTGGTACGAGGAGCAACGTCAAATCCAGCGCCCAGCAGTTCAAAGACCGCGGGTGTGTCGAAGAGGACTTCCATTTGAGAAAGACCCTCGGTGAATTCAAGATGGTAGCCATGATAACTGTCCATCTTTGCAGGATCCATCGTTTGAAATGCAAAATGAAAGTGCAAAAGGTCTGCCAATTCAAATCCATATGAAACTGTAAAGAGTACTCTTATCGACCCTTGTTGAATAGCTCCAATAAAGAAAGTGTTGAGTACTCGCCTTCCTGAAAGTTGTCCCTTCTCTCTCTTGGGATCAAATGATGCACCAATACAGAGGAAATCTGCGGTATCTCCACAGCCATTGATGTAGTCTTGCTTCAACTTTGCCCATCTTCGGGGCCCAGCATCACTATTTTTCAGAATAATGCCTTCGCCATTGGAGCTGATGACACCATTGTACGCTTTTTGCAATGTTTGAAGATGATTGGAGAGTACGGGATACGATTCTGCAAGCATACAGCGGCCTATGATAGGACGCAAGGTCTGAGACAATAGGTGACGACGAAAAGAATAATTTCTTTCCATTAGAAGCTCTTCATCCATCATCAAAACATCAAATATCACAGCACAGAGATGTGCGTTTGGAGCAGGTGATTGCAAAGGGTCCCTACCCAGTGGCAATCCTGCCCGCGAAACATGATAGCGCAGTCTGCTGAACTGTTGAATTTTCTTTTCCGCGTCGCAATACACCACGAGTTCCCCTTCGAGGATACAATTCCGGAATTTAGCGGTTTGTGTGGCTTCTAGGATGGCCCCAAGAATATTCTTCCGATCAAGTGTCGAATCACGGCCACTTTTGCTGTATATTGTGATGGGATGTCCTTTGCTTCGATCAATATGGATTTGCATTCTTTCGCCATCGTATTTTACCTCTGCAAAACAATCTGCGTAATCGACGAGTCTCCAAGCATCTTCTATCCCTCTAGCCTTGGCGCACGAGACAACCGCAATTGGGTAATTAATCTTGCACTCCGCCTCATGTGGGCTTCCAGCATGAAATGCTACATCCACAGCTGTATGCAGATCATTTTGCAGAGCAAAAACATTCGACAGCCCAGGCTGTACAAGATCAATAAGTTTGCTACTTGGAATAGCGATCGGAATAGGTAAGTTGGCAACAAGACGTAGTGCCCACTTGATCTCGACACTTGAGAGAGGCACAAGTATCTGTCGCAGCAAGTTTTTGGAGCTGTCAGATTTACCTCGAGCATGAATTCGCCGCGCAGAGAAGCGACTCCTGGACGCTAACTTCTCCAATAAGTCGTCTAGCGCAGCAATACACAAGCCGTTGGATGACGTTTGATGTTCTGCGCGAGATGCAAGCCTCTGCACATATAGACCAAGGTCCCCTGAACTCTGCTTCCACCGTTTTAACGAGGCAGCTCGCGTAGAGCCATAGCCGAGCACACGGACTAGGTACTGAGCGAGTGAGTCTTCACTGAAACCATATTTCCGGTCCGTGCGCAAAGAAGGGTCCAAGATGCTGAGAAAAGCAACAATTACGCGTGGGTCTTCACGAAGAGAGTTCTCGTGATGCTTCACCCACGACGTGATATTGGCCCATGCATGTACGTAATTCTTCCTCTTTGCCTTTGTCTTGTTTCCACGTTCCAAGGTCTCCAACAGTTTCACGACCGAGGCAAAAGTTATCATTCGTTCATATTCTCCATCTGGTTGAGGGCCGGTATTTACAAGTGGACGGGATGACCACAGAAAGCCAGCGAAATGCCCTCGAGGACTTGGAGAGGTTGGAGGGGGCCATCGCAGACAGACTCGCCGACAATTCGAAGTCGTGGAAGCGGAGACTGGCTCGAGAGCACGAGATTGCAGGATTCATCGAGAGGATTAAAGCTCGGTCGCAGTTCTTGTCAGAGTCGTTTGAGGACGCTGACGGGGCCAGCAAAAAGGAAGTCGAGCTGCTGAGTGGAGGAGGAGGGGGTGACAATAGCATAGAAGCCATCTATGACGGATTCTACTCGAGACTGCAGTCCATCAAAGACTTCCATCGCCGAAATCCAGATCAGAGAGTCCAAGACTATGAAGAAGAGTACAAGCATACGGATGATAAGTTGATTGATAACAAGTTCTCGGGAGAAGAAGGCTTCGGAAGATTCCTAGACCAGGTCGAGTTTCACGAAATGTACGTCAATCTGAAGGGCGTACCACGGCTGACCTATCTTCAATATCTCGACAGCTTTGATGACTTTGCCGCTGTTCCCGTGGATGCAAAGAACGCATCTTATCTTACCTATCTCGTCGCTCTTTCCACCTATCTCGAAAGCTTTCTTCGCCGGGTCAAGCCATTATCTAGTCCTGAGGCTCAGATACGACGGATCCAGGACGAATCACATACTGTATGGAGAGGCGTCCAGGAGGATCCACTCTACTGTACTGTGTGCGATCGTCGGTATTCGAAGCAGACTGTATTTGATGCCCATGTCGGCGGTAATCGGCATAAGAAGCTTGCGAGCGAAAAAGGCACAGCAAATGGGACTGGACGTGCCAAAAGTAGACAACATGCTATAGCTGAATACGAGTACCGAGTTGCACATCTTGCTGAGCTCCTCAAGGGACAACGGCAAGAAACGAAAACGAATGTCGAGCGCAAGCAATCACTGACTGAAAGTGAGCGACAGTTGGAGTTGGAGGCCGATTCTGATGCCGATCATGATATTGAAGTGGAGGTGGAAGGGGATCCGAGTGACCAAGAGGACGGCCAAGATGACAAGCTCTACAACCCACTGAAAATTCCGCTTGGTTGGGATGGAAGGCCGATACCCTACTGGATGTACAAACTGCACGGCCTGGGCGTGGAATTCTCCTGTGAGATATGTGGAAACCATGTGTATATGGGTCAGAGAGCCTACGAAAAACATTTTATGGAGTTCAAGCACACGCATGGATTGAAGTGCCTTGGCATACAAAACTCCGTGCTCTTCAAAGATGTCACACAGATCCAGGATGCTGTGCACCTCTGGGAAGCCATTAAACTGAAGAAACGGAAGCAGGATAGTGAACAGGAAGCCACTGTCGAAATGGAAGACGACGACGGAAATGTCATGACTGCACGCCTCTATGAAGACCTGAAGAAGCAAGGACTGCTGTAGCTGCAGCTCACCTTGATGTATCATAAATCCTGTCTGTCCCATATGTAAGCCGATTCCGAGATATTGCAAAAAAGGAACCAAACCACACACATGGAGCAGACATTTATAGCAATCAAGCCAGACGGTGTACAGAGAGGTCTCGTGGGCCCGATCATCACACGCTTCGAACAGCGGGGATACAAGCTGGCCGCAATCAAGCTGGTGACACCGTCCAAAGAGCATCTCGAGAAACATTGTATGATTCCTTCCACTCGCAGCTAATTATTTCAGATGAGGATCTTGCCGACAAACCCTTCTACGCAGGACTCGTTCAGTACATGCTCTCAGGACCGATTGTGGCCATGGTATGGGAAGGCAAGGACGCCGTGAAGACCGGCCGTACCATTCTTGGTGCCACAAATCCACTAGCGTCCGCACCCGGAACCATTCGTGGAGACTACGCAATCGATGTCGGGCGAAACGTCTGTCACGGCTCTGATGCAGTCGAGTCTGCAAAGCGGGAGATTGCATTGTGGTTCAAGCCGGAGGAAGTGGCAAAGTACAAACAAGCGCAGCATG
>JAABUZ0100007806.1_pt1 | contig 12794 bp, 19 predicted proteins | sample 5562091 | NCBI WGS metagenome assembly JAABUZ01 (sample SAMN12813069, study PRJNA571459) | rock metagenome | isolation source: Antarctica rocks | place: Antarctica: Victoria Land, Linnaeus Terrace sud | collected 2015-12-21 | reverse complement strand
GCGCGGGCCGCACAGCGCAGCTGCCCTCCCCCGAGTGCTCCGCACCGTGCCGTCTTGCACGCATGCCTGGAGCTGGCTGTTGGAGATGACCGTGTTGGGCGCCACGCAGCGCAGCAGGGCGCACAGCGCGGTCAGGGCGCCCCGCAGGCGCCTGCACGGCGCCATCGACCCGTCTCGCAGCCGCGCAAACGCGTTACAGCCTGTGACGCACAGGGAACACTTTTTTTGCGCCCGTTGCGATCGATTGCGTAACCCCTACCTAGGGCATGTGTAGGGCGCCCTCGAGGACGACAACAGTCATTGCACCTCGTGGCCCGTCTCCTACGTCTCGGCCATCTCTATCCAATCTATCGTGCTCCGTACGTCGGAGGGGTTCGGCGCCGTTGCTGTGACAGCTCGCAGCCGTGCCGGTCTCAGCTTTTACCGCGCTGTTTGGCGCCCTGACACCGCAGCGGTGCCCGCTGTACGGGTGCTAGGCGAGATGACGGGGTGTACGGAGGCCGGCATGGCCGCCCGGCTGTGTGCTGCAGCCATGCTCCTGGTCCTCTCCACTCAGTGCCTCGCCAGTGCTCGGTGATCGTCCCACTGGCCCGCCTCCGTATGCCCTTCACGGGCAGCTGCCCTTGCCGGCAAGGCCCAATGCAGCTGCAATACAGCTATGAACCCAGGGCAGGGCGGCGCGCAGTGCGGCTTTTCCAGGCACATCACAGCCGTGTAAAGCATGGGCGCTTGGGGCCGCAGGCAACTGCAGCAAGCGCATGACGCGGCATACCAGCGCTGGACGCCCGCCAAGAACAAAGGTGCGGCGGAGTTGCAGTAGCCATGATGGGCGGCGCATGCGCGGCAGAGGGCCGCATGAGCCACGGCTCCCCCCCACTGCAGCCGCAGCCCTGTTGCCGGCTGTCCCCTTTACCAATGCAATATCTGCAGCAAGCCGCCCAGCCCCACGGCAGGCCGCTGGCCGGCTCGGTTGAGGAGTCAGTAAAGGCGGCCTGGCGGGCGGGGTGACCTGCTCATGAGCGCCCTGCCGCACCCACCCGCCTGCCCCAGCTGCGCGCGCACCCCGCCAGGCGGGGCCCAGCCCGGGCCCGGGCGCGGGCCACAGCGCCGGCGCGCGGCCGGCGAGCGGGCGCTGATGGGGGCCAGCGCGGGCAGGCTGCGACTGCCTGCCCACGTGGACGTACACGTCCAGCGCGGGCACGGCCTACAACATCACCAATGGCACCTGCCAGAACCCGGGCGGCGACCAGACGGCGCCCTGGTGCTACGTCAACCCGCTCAGCTGCGCGCACCGGCCGTTCCTGGCGAACGGCGCGGTCGTCACGCAGGCCTGGGACACGTGCATGGCTGCCAACATGAACAAGTCCATCGACTCGGGTGCGGCGCCCGGCCCCACCCGCGCCGCGCACGCTGCGCCCCCCGCGGAGCCCGCCCGCCCCCGCCTGTGCTCCCGCGGGAGCACACGTCCCGCGGCCGCACCCCGCTCAGCCCCTTGTGCCGCGCGCAGCCGCGGCCACAGAGGCCCGCGCGGGCACAAGCACCGGCCCGCACGAGCACACCTGGCATGCAGTGCGCAGCATCACTTGGGCCGTCAGTGTGTGCACATGACGCGGGGCACCCCCCGGCGCCCCACACGCCGCGACCGCCCTGTACGACCCGGTCAGCAAGCCGGCCGACGGGCCAGGCTCACGCACCGCAGCCAGCCAGGCCCTGTCACAGGGTCTCAGCAGGGCGGGACGTGCGCCCCCCGTCCGCGCGCCGCGCCATGACGCCGGGCGCGCGCGGCCGCGCGTGCAGAGAAGACGCTCAACTTCTGCAACTGCCAGGACAGCTACGAGGTCAACACGCCCGGCGGCACGATCCTGGGCACCGACGGCAACTGCATCCAGGACGACGCCAGCCGCCCGCCCTGGTGCTACGTCGTCAAGGAGTCCTGCGCCGTGGCGCCGCCCACGCGCAACGGCTCCGCCTGGGACTACTGCCGCGGTGCGCGCCCGCAGGGTATATGGCAATGGGTTAGGGCGCCCACAGGGTATGGCAATGTGGTGCCCATGCGCGCAAAAGGCTTCACATGCACACATAGTGTGCTTGCTTGACGCCGAGTGCGCATGCTCGGCCGCATGGGGGGCATGCGCATGACTGGCGCTGCCCCCCGAGCTTGCGCGCCATGCCTGCAGACCCGGGTGTGTCCGGGGCCGGCAGGCGCGCAGTATACGGCCAACGCCAGCACGTCGGAGGTTGCAGCGCCGGTCACGCCCCCGCGGCCCTCCAGCGCCTCCGGTGCGACAGCCTCGCGCCTGCGCTGCGCACGTGCCAGTGCCTTAGCTGTGTTCTCGTAATGGCAACCACGCATCTGACACCGATACGAAGGAGTGCTGACCGGGTGTGTGTGGCGCGGCTGCTGCGCAGCCTGTACGTGCCTCGCCAAGTGCGCGCCGCGCCCCCCAATCGATTAGGCTCTGTGCTGCCGCTGCTGCTGTTTGGCGATGTTTTGTAGAGGCATATACAGGCCGTGGGCGGCCCTGGATGACGAGCGCCCAGCCCTGTGTCTACTCATCTGCTGCGCCGCAGGTGGAACTACACCGACGCAAAGACAAAGGCGGTCACAACATTCAACGGCACCTGCGCCAACCCTGGTAGGGCCCCCGCCCGGCACCCCTGCCCGGCTGGGGCGTGCACCGCTCGGTGGGCGGGCCGGCGCTGACTGCGCGCTGCCGTCCCCGCAGGCGGCCAGCCGATGGGCTCCTGGTGCTACGTGGACGCAAAGACGTGCACGTACCCGTCGCTCAACGACACGACCGGCCAGAGCTACGGCTGGTGCCAGAACAACCAGTCGACCACCACGTACGACACAGGCGCGCGCCCGGCGCTGCCACGCAAAGGGCTCTGTGGTTGCAGTGCCTGTCGCCTCCATACAGGCCTCCATCCCAGGCGCTCCGCTGCGATAAGTTTGAGCGCATCACGGGGACTTGAACAAGAGGGGAAAACCCTATGGCTGACCCCGCGCCCCCGCCCGCTGCGCAGCCAAGACGGTCAACTACTGCGCGTGCCTGCCGAGCTACAATGCGACCGGCGCGAACGGCGCGGTTACGCCCGTCACCAACGGCTCCTGCGTGCGCACCTCGCCCGGCGAGCTGCCCTGGTGCCACGTGGTGGAGAGCAGCTGCATCACGCCCGTCACGCGCCGCAACGGCCTCGCCTTCGACACCTGCCTCAACCTGGGTGCGCCGCGCCGCCCAGCCCCCGCACTGCCTGCCGGCGCCGCGGGCGCATGCTGTGGGTCAGCTGCGCCCTGCCGCGGCGGTGTTTTACCTCATGCACTTCGCTATCTGGACAAGCTTGACAGGCACAAATTTGGGCAGGGGTGGCAGTTGGCGCCAGCATTTGACGTTCAGAACGCATCAAGCTGGGCCTTGAGGCAGAAGCTCATGTATGCATGGTGCCCAAAACTGTGACGGCGATGGCATTCACTCGGGATGTCCGAGCTGGGGGAGGTGGGCCCATAGCCGATGGAGCACAGCGCGTGGTGCCTAAGTGCGCGAGTGCGCCGGCAGGTGACCTGGGCCAGCTGCTCCCGTCTGCGCCGCTCAACGCGGCTGCGGACCCTGCCAGCGCGAGCGGCGGCGGCCACGGCCTGAGCGGCGGCGCCATCGCGGGCGCGTGGCTCGGCCTCCCGCCCCTGCTTTGAGCGTTGCCACGCCGCGGGCGCCGCGCATGCGCAGGGCATGCTGGCATGCATGGCCACCGCGCTGCGCATGCCGTCAGCGCTGATGACACTGCATCACGCTCACGCATTGTCAGGCGCAGCCCTCGCTCAGCCCCATGTGCCGTGCTGAGCGCTGAGCGCGGCGCCGCCTGCGCAGGCATTGTGATTGCTGCCCTCGTGGCTGCCGCACTGCTGGCGGGGCTGCTGGCGTGCCTCGCGATGCGCGCGCGCCGGGGCGCCGCGGCCAAGAAGGGCCCCGCGACGGGCGGCTTTGCGCCGCCGGAGCCGTCGGACGCGGGCAAGCCGGCCGCGGGGCAGGCCAACCCGTTCGGCAAGGAGCAGCACTGGACGTCCGACTCGGACACGTCCAGCCTGGCGAAGGGCGGCCGCCGCGGCGCCACGTGGGGTGCGCCCCGCTGGGCAGCGCCCGGACGAACGCAGCTGCAGGCCGCCGGGGCTGGACTGGTTGCAGCGAATGCGGGCTTACCATTGCATACTTAGGCGCCTCTGTCAAGTCTGGCCTCTCCAAGGGGGATGCCTGGTGCAGTGTTGTCAAACTTGCAGCAGGGAATGAGAGAAAAGGCATTCCCGGGCTGTGTCTGGCCCTCACCAGATGGCCGGTACCATGGCTGCGCCTCTGGGCCGACCTCCGCTGCCTCGGCTGAGCCCGCCCCTGCTCGCAGGCGTGCCCATGGGCGCGGCGGGCCTGGGCGCGGCGGGCGCCGCGGCGGCGGCCAGCAAGGGCGCCTCCACTGGCACCGACAGCGCGGACAGCGGCGTGGTCAAGCCCAAGGCCTGGCCGGCGGGCTACGCCAACAAGGGCGGCTACTCCAGCGCTGACTCGTCAACCATGAGCGCCGGCACCGGCAAGTCGGCCGCCAGCAGCGCGCTGTCCGGCAAGAGCGGCGGCACCACCGACAGCACCGGCAGCCTGCCCATGGCGTGCCCCTGTTGCCGGCCCCAGCCTATCTGACGGTGGTTTGTCTGCGCCCACTCATGCGGGCTGATACATGGCTCCCCTGTGACAGTGCATGCTTTGACACCGTCCCGCACCGTCCATGCCCGCAAGCAACGTACTCAATTTTGCGGCCAGAAGCTTGTGGTTTGCAGCATCACGTGCGAGGCGGCCACACCTACGCACGCTACGCGTGCGCATGCCATGACAGCGTTGATGCGAGTCGCCTGTGCGCAGACGGTGCTAGGGTAAGGCCCTGACAGGCCTCTGACGCTGTCCCGACCCCGCGCGCAGACGATCCCGGACTCCTGTTGGCAGATCAAGCCCGAGGACATCGAGATCTGCCAGCGCCCCGACGGCAGCGGCGACTGGCAGTTGGGCAGCGGCGGCTTTGGCAAGGCGCGCCCCCCTCCGCACTGCTCTGCTGGGGCGCTGGCCGCGCATGTGGGATGCGCAGTCTGGCACCCTTCTGTGTGAGCGCTGTTGGAGGTGGGGGTTGGAGAGGTGGGTTTACTCTATGTCATCAAACAACTGCTGACAGGTTGCCGTCACTAGCATTAGCCCCCCCAGTCTACCTAATTGCTGGTATTGGCCTGTCTGCATGCTCTGGCCTGCCTGGGCGAGCGCACGTTGGCGGCCGACGCGGCCAAGCTTTTCTAAAATTTGTCTCTCTTTTTCTTTTTTTCCTAAGTCTTTCTTTTATTTTACCATGCGGCACCGCGCGCAGGTGTACAAGGCGGTGCTGGACGGCACACAGCCGGTGGCGGTCAAGAAGCTGCTGCGCTCCGACGGCGGCGCGCTGGACGTCAAGTTCCTGCGCGAGATCGCCATCCTCAAGGAGTGCCACAGCACGCAGGTGGTGCAGTTCCTGGGCGCCTGCCTCACGCCCGGCTGCACCATGCTCGTCACCGAGCTGCTCGCCGGCGGCTCGCTGCACGACATGCTGCGCGTCGGCCGCTTCACCTGGTACAAGGGGTGCGCCGGCCCCGGCCGCCGCGGTGTGCTCGGAGCGCTTCGCGACATGCTGCACGCCCGCCTCTGTTCATGACGCAGGCTTTCCCACAGCTTGCTCCCCATGGCCTCATGGGCTGCCTGCCGGCACACTTGGACGACTATGTTGCAGTGGTAGCATGTGCGTGCTGACTACACATGCAACACATTAGCGGCAGACCCAGGGTGCTGTGGTGCTGCGCCGCATTCTCCCGGCCCGCCCGTGAGGTACGGGGCCGGGGCCGGGCGGCAGGGGCGCGAGCGTGGCGCTGGACGTCGCCTGGGGCCTGGCGTACCTGCACAAGAACAAGATCGCGCACCTGGACATCAAGTCCGGCAACGTGCTGCTCACCGAGTGCGCGCCCGCGCCTGGCCGCGCGCCTGACGCGGCCTGCGCCCGTGGCACAAGTGCAGGAGGTCCTAGCAGCCTCAGCAAGCCAGCGCGGCCTCTCAGACTCCTCAACTTACTACCTCTAGTTTGTGTGGTAGGCTGTAAGCCCCTGACGTCCACACAGCGAAACGCTCATTGCAGCATGTTCTCTGCGGTGCCTGTGACCCTGCTGAGCGCATCGCCAGGCGTGACTCACAATGCGCTGGAGCAAATGCGAGTCTGGATGTCTGACGCGGGCGCGCGCGCGCGCGCAGGTCGGGCAAGGCCAAGATCGCGGATGTGGGCCTCGCGCACACCGTCGAGACCACGCGCATCAAGGACCTGGAGGCTGTCGGTGCGCACCCGTCGCAGGCGCCCGTATGGCCGTCCAATGACTCCCAAAGCTCTGTGCTCCTCATCGTGTACCCATCGTGTTACGCTGTGCAAAGGTGCCGCCGTTGCGTAGCCGGTGGAAACGCGCTTGCTGCGTCAAGCTCCCGCCTGTTCTGGCGCGGGGCCATCCGTCAGCGCGCCTGATGCCCTGTGCACGGGGGCCATGCCTGGGGTCGACCCGCACGCATGGGCCCTCCCACTGCTCCTTATGCCCGCCGTGTCATCAGACACGCTGGCTCCGAGCGGTGCGGCGCCCCTGCAGGCACGTTCGCCTACGCTGCGCCGGAGCTGCTCACCGGCTTCAAGTGTAACGAGAAGGCCGACATCTGGTGCGCATGCTGCACGCGCGCCGCCCTGCGCATGCTCTGCCTCGGGCGCAGCGTCGTGCCCCCTCTGGGCTGTGTGCATACTGTTTCCCCTGTCCGACATATCTCGGAGAGAGGCCTAGGTAAGCTGCCTGTCACATAGCCTGCAGCAGCAAGCTGCGGGCGCGCGCGCCTTGAATTGGCAGCGCTCTGTTGCAACAGCGGGGACCGCCGCTGGGGGAGCAGCCTGCGCGCGTGACAGCAGCCAGCAGCGCGCCCACCCGCTCTGCTGGGCGCGCAGGTCGTTCGGCGTGCTGCTGTGGGAGCTGGCGTCGGGCGAGGTGCCGCGCCGCGGCACGCTCCGCGAGCTGCGGTGCGCTCTGCGGCCCGACCGCCCGAGCAGGGCCGTGCGTGTCGCCACTGCCAGCACGGGAGCATGCATGCGAGCGCTCAGCAGAGCCATCCATGGCGCTCTGCCAGCGCGCTTGACAGACAGGGAGCCCTGCGCAGTGAGCTGCTGCTGTGCAGCCTGCTTCCCAATGGCCCATCCGTCAGCCTGCGCGCATTCTGCCGCGCAGGGTGCCGGAGGAGTGCCCCAAGGAGCTGCCGCCGATGATCGAGGCGTGCATGCAGCTGCACGCCGCCAACCGGCCGAGCGCGACGATGCTGGCTGCCCAGCTGGCGCCGCTTGCCGAGGCGCTGCAGGGCGCCGCGGTGCCGTCCAAGAAGGGGCGCCCCGCAGCGTGATGACAACCTCTGTGCAAGAACTGACCCCCTCTTCCGCCCGCAGCGGCGAGGTGCCGGAAGGACTGCTGCAGGCGGCAGAGGGGCCAGCCCGGAACCGCGAGCGATGTGGGCGCGTGGTCCCAGAGGGCAGGGGCCCCCTGGGGCGGGTCCACCCAAGTCTAGGTCAGTCGCAGCTTGCGGGGAGGGGAGTTTTGGGGAGTGCTTGCGTCGCCCCTGCTGATTGTCGTGCTGGGAAGGGCGCCAGAGCCCAAGTACGCTGCTGCCGTGCTGCGCGCCGCCGACGCGCTTTTCGCGGTTGCCAGCTGACACAAAGCGCCTGGGGCGCTGGCGCCGAGATGTCTCCTGGGGTGGGGGTACATGTCGGAGGGCTGGCAATGTCAACCCCTCCAAACCTCTGCCTGCAGACCGTGACCCGTATGTGCCGACGAGGGTCTCTGATAAGCAATCTGGAGGCGTCCGGTCATGTGGCGTCTGCATGCGCGGCTCTTACCCCCCGAGCATCTGTCCCGTCTCCAGTGCGTCTTCTTTACCGTGTGTGCATTTATTCATTGCCATGTCGGCGCAATTTTTGCCCACGCGTTGCTTGGTGCTGCTAGGCCAATGCTGCGAGGGAGCAGGTTCAGTCCAGGAATGAGGCGCGCGCTTTTCATACTGCGCGCGGGGATTGCGCCTGGCGCAGCACCCTGCACGGCCAGACGACATGACTCCTGTGCCTGCACGGGTGTTGTCTAAATAATGTTGTCTAATACAGTTAATGAGAGTGCGGTCTGGTGTTGAGTACGCATTGGAAGGCTGGTGGGCGCTTATGGTCCTTGACAAGCACAGACACGCTCATGTACTCTTCCAGCAATTCTTTTTTGGTGCCACTGTGGCCCGGGGTGTCCTCATGCAGTACCCCGTGTGCCCCACTTGGCAGTCTGCGCCAGAGGGCGCCAAGCAGCATCCCTCCCCCGCCAGTCCCTGTCCGCAGGTTCGGGAGCGCAGGTAGACGCATAGGACGAAGTACGCAGCTCATTCTTTCTGTGTCTGCCCGCATGTTTGCCTGCTGCCGTTGCAGGGGCGGACTTGCAGGCCTGACAGCCTGGCGGTGGGCGCTGGCAGCGTGTTGGTATGTGTTGGTGTGTGTTGGTGTGTGTGACCATCCGGCTATACGGCAACACGGCGGCCTTTTCGTGCACGATGGACTTCTGGTGGTCAACGTTTGGTGGTGTGTTCATGCTGTAGTTTTTCGATCAAGAGCATGGCTACTCTTCGGGTGTAACAAGGCCGTGAACAAGGCCGTGAGTCTTGTTTATAAACCTGAAAGGGTGCCAGTCAGCTCCACTCCGCTGTCACACAATGCAATGGAAGGCATGTTATGGAGCATGGGGCACCTGGCCGAGCGGGTACCATGATGCCGGTTGGTGCCCTGCATATGTCACGTCTGCGTGCGACACATGCGCCCATTGTGGGCATCCAGCAACGCTTTTGCGCACCAGGCAGCTCTGAGGCTGAAAAGCTGCACAGGATAGGACAGTGTGCGCGCGCATTTCGTGCTTCTGCAAAGACGTCAGGAGCAGCAGGTATGCATGCATCCTGCAGTGCATGGCCTGCATGCATCCTGCAGTGCATGGCCTGCATGCATCCTGCTAGTGCATGGCCAGCATGCCTCGAGCCTTCTTGGACATTCTGACGGTCCTTGCTTGTCCATGCATTCGTCTGCGTCCATACGGCAAAACGCTGAGTCCCTGCGCGGTCTCCTTTGGGTGTGCATGTGCCCTGCTGGCTGGTAGCTACTCATTGCTCCACCCCTCGCGTGACAAGACGCACAAAGCCAGAAGGCACAAGTATCTAAGAGCCGCGCGGCCCCAATGACGACAGGCAATGCTCAGGCAAGCATAATGATCATTAGGACCCTCCAGTATGTTAAGAGGCAAGAGCAACTCATTTGGAGTTGCTCTTTGGTCGGCAGAAGAAGCACATATGTGGATGCAGAGGTGTCTTGAGTAAGTCATGGCGGAGTGCTGCAGCAAGGCGGCCACAGAAGCCTCCAGACATTTACCAGCCTGCTTGACACCGCACATGCACCGTCATATCTGCGAGCAGCAAGGCTCGCCCCTACCGAGCAAAGCTTGCTGTGAGCTGTGACGCAAAGGACCCACGTAAAGATTTGTCCAGCGTTGGAATGCGCAAGGACAACAAGTGCAGATCCTGGCACACTTGCCGGCGATGCGCCTGACGAAGCAATGCGCCTTGCACGAATGCCTGGTCTCACGAATGCATGATTTGCAGCCCGTCTGTCAGCCAACTTTGGCTTACGGGCCCCTCTCTCCTTGGCCCGATTCGACGGCTTCGTGCATGACACATCAGGAATCATCCACGACGTGGAGCACTGGCTAGCACCGGCTGGCACTGGCTGGCCTAGGTGCTGGCTTCAGCCCGCAGCCTGCTCGCCCGCAGCGGAGCAAATGTTGCATGCGCCTTGTTCTTGCACGCATAGCAGCGCCTGGCTCCCAACTTGGATATGATATGGAGGCGCACCGCAGCACAGGCTGCTAGACGGGACGCTGCGACGCGCGTGTGCTGCCTCAGGACTGCGTGCTGGTGCGCGCGTGACGATGGGCGCCGTGCTTGGCCGCTCTTGGGTCAGCCTCGTCGCACGGCAAGCGGCTCGCAGGGAGGATGTTTGGGCACCGGCGGCCTGACTGTGCTGCGTGCGCAGGTGCCTGACCCTCCTAGTACCTGTGCGCAGCGCAATCGTTGCACAACGACTCCCGACAGGCATTTCAGGTGCGGAGCGGGTAATTGTGCGCCTCTGCCGGGCCCACAGGAGCTTGCAGCTGCGGTCCAGGGCGTCAAAGAGCTGGGCAGGTTGTAACCCAGTGCGCGCTTATGCTTGCGCAATCACATTACTTCTGCGGCCGCTTGTTGCAGGATGTGGCTGCTGAGTCCTGGCCGTTGTAGTGGAGTTGTTGCAGCAGGGCAAGGCCGTCGAGGTGCTGAATGTGGTCAGATGAGGTCGCGTTGGGGTCATCTTGCTGTCCATTGTCGCGTCAAAGGCCTACGTCAAACGCAGTGTGTGCAGGGAGTGTGCGCCTACCAGGACCAGGCTGTTTCTGCGGCTTGGCGGCGCTGTGAGGGGGGTGGCGCACGTGCAGCGCAATGCGCAAGGCAGCGACTTTGCATCTAGGTTGTCTCTACGGGGTACCACGCCGCCGCGGCCTGCGACAGGGAGTGCTCTCGGGCGCGTGATGGGTGTGCGATGAAAACGTCTTCTGAGCCTTACAGCGCAGTCTTGCTGTGCGCCCAGGCTGCCAGTGCCTGCCAACCTGGTCATACCAGAGCAGCAAGGGCGTCACCTACACCATCACCAACGGCACCTGCCAGAACCCTGGCGGCGAGTGGAACACGTTCTGGTGCTACGTCGACCCGGTGAGTCGTTGCGGCCGTGCTACCTCTGCGCTCTGTTCTAACTGAGTTCGCAACTTGGACCTGGTCACTTGCGGCCCATCCTTGTTGGACTTCGCCTTAGAAGCCTTGTATTAGACAGCTCCTCTTCCCCACTGATGGCGGCTGTCTGCGTTCCACGAGCGCGATACGCTGGGCTCAGGGCGAGGCAGGCTGGCAGCGCCTTGCACACCGCTCTGCAGCCCTGACCCGAGCGCGTGTGCCGGCCGCAGAGCACCTGCCAGCATGCGCCGTTCACGTTTAACGGCGGCGTGCGGTCGGCGGCGTGGGACTCGTGTCTGGCGCAGAACCTCACGCGCACCATCGACTCGGGTGCGCGGCCGGCGTCGCGCTGAGCCCGTCTGCGGGCTGAGGCACAGACTTCGCTTGGCTGGCGCATTACCTGACAGGCAGTACTTGCAGGTGTAGGGCTGGTCAGCGAGTGCTTTGTGCATGCCCTACCCTATGCTGTTCCCTATCTGTCTGCACATTGTCACTCCACTTATCAGCATGGAGCGATGTATTTGACGCGGCCTCAGGGGTTGCTTCCTTGGGCCTTCACAGCACAGCACCCTAGGGGCCTGCGCGCGTGCAGAATCCCTGTGTGGGGTGCCCTGCTGTGTGCACAGCCTCATGAGGTATTATGCGGAACTGACGGCGCCGCCGCGCGCCGGCGCGCAGAGAAGACGCTGAACTACTGCAACTGCGAGGCCAACTACACGGTCACCGCACCCGGCGGGCAGGAGCTGTCGTCGGCCGGCGGCTGCGTGCAGGATTCACCTGATGTGGCGCCCTGGTGCCCCGTGGTGGAGGCGACCTGCTCGTACCGGCCGCCGCAGCGCAACGGGCAAGCCTGGGACGTGTGCCGAGGCGCGCTCCCTCCCGGCGCGGCGCACTGGCAAGCGGGCCGTGCTTCGGATCGCGCGTGAGTGCGGGGCGCGCAGCATCTGCACAGGCGTCGAGCGCTCGCAAAGGGCGCTGCCGTGTGGCGCGCTGCGCTGGCGCGCGCGCCTGAAGATGTGCCTGCCTGGCGTGGGGCCAGGGTCCACGTACGATGCGTACCCGAACGGCACGCGGAGCCAGGCGGCCGCCAATCAGCCGCGCCCGCTGAGCTCCTCAGGTGCGCCACCGCCGCCTGGTGGCTGTGAGCGTGTGAGCATGGCCCGCCACTGCAGGCGCTGCTGGCACTGCTGCATGCAAGCCATGCGCTGCGTGCCAGGGCGCGCTGCTTTGCGCGCGCACCGGCCTGGCCGCTCTCTGAACACGCTGTCCGAGCTGGAGGCATGCAAGCACTTTGTAGCGTGTCATGGAAGTGCGTCGTGATGGCAGCTGTTGCCGCGAAATGTGACCCTCTTGACTCTCGCTTCTGTTTGCGCAGGGTGCCGCTGTCTGGACAGGTAAGCCGGGCGCCCGGCTGGTCCTCAGGTGACATGCTTGCGGCGTGCAGCGCGTGCTCAAGTGGCACGCCTGCAGGCCCTGTTCTGACCCTTGGGTGGCCCAGCCGTGCTTTCTGTGAATGCTCAGTCGCCGAGGGGAGGCAAAGTGGCCTGCTGTGCACCTTTGCACGGGTGCCCCGCGGGAGAGCGTTGCAGCGGCAAGTGCAGCTCATACCGTTGGTGGATGAGGCAGAGTGCGCTGGGGCCTGCAGCTGGAAGTACACCGTGGCCGGCACGAATGAGACCAAGGTCTTCAACGGCACCTGCGACAACCCCAGTGCGCCCCCTCGCCGCCCTCACGCGTGCCGGCCTTGCACGCAACCCGGTGCAGGCCCTGTGCTGGCCGCCATGCGCCCCGCGCTCGTCCCGCCCACCCCTGGACAACTCTGCCAGGGCGTGTGAGTGACCTGGCAGGTTCCTGGCAGGTTAGGCATGGGAGTGCAAGCGGGGCGCCCGCGCGCAGGCG
>JAABUZ0100007804.1_pt1 | contig 12795 bp, 6 predicted proteins | sample 5562091 | NCBI WGS metagenome assembly JAABUZ01 (sample SAMN12813069, study PRJNA571459) | rock metagenome | isolation source: Antarctica rocks | place: Antarctica: Victoria Land, Linnaeus Terrace sud | collected 2015-12-21 | reverse complement strand
CAGCGAACATCTATCTCCACCCGCGCTCGTCAAATCCTCTCTGCGAGCACCGCAGTCGACGCCGGCCAGCTCTCCGTCTCCGAGCCCCTCACCCTCACGGTCCGCCTTCAGCCCACCGTCGCCCAGACCTCTACCCTCGACCAGCTCCTCTCCGCGCAGATCGATGCGACCTCCGCGAGCTTCCACCACTGGCTCACTCCGCAGCAGTTTGCCGCCCAGTTCGGCCCCACCGACGAGCAGCTCGCCACCCTCACGAACTACCTCCAGTCCCAGGGCCTCACCGTCACCGCCATCTCCCCCACCCACACCCGCATCACTGTCACCGGCACCGCCGGGCAGGCCCAGCGAGCCTTCTCCGTCAGCCTCCATAGCTTCGCTATCGAGAACACACCCTACTTCGGCAACGCCACCGAGCCCTCGCTTCCCCCAGAGATCTCCCCGCTGATCGCCGGCATCTCGGGCCTTGACAACCTCCCTCAACCTGCCTCCGCCCGTATCAGCCTCCCAGGGGCCGCTGCCACCCCCGCTCCCTGGTTTTTCACAAATCCAGACACCGCCCAGCCCGACTCCATCACCGCCATCGCCAACGCGATCGACGCCGACACTTCGCCCGTCCTCACCCTCTCCACCGCCGCCTGCACCTCCGACCTCACCGAAGCCGACATCGCCGCCTACCGCGCTCTCTTCCGCCAGGCCAACGCTCAGGGCATCACCGTCCTCGCCACCAGCTCATGCCAAGGCGTCGCCAGTTCCAGCCAGACCTCTACTGCGTCTAGCTTCCCCTCCTCGCTCGCCGAAGTCACCTCCCTCACCACCCTCCCCCGCGAGAAAGCCAATGCCACCTCCGGCTTGGAGGCACGCCCTACCTGGCAAGCAGCTCCCGGCCTTCGTGCCGACGCCCTCCGCCACGAGCCTGACCTCACCACCGCCTCCGCCGCTGCCTTCGCCGGAGCCATCACCACCCTTAACCAGCAGACCGGCAATCGCCTCGGCAACGTCAACGCCACCCTCTACGCCCTCGCCAAGATCCCCCATCTCTTCACCCAGCCTGACATCGCGCCCGGCGTACCCTCCGCCGGCAACTGGGAGCCTGCCACCGGCCTCGGCCTCATCGATCTCAACACCTTTCTCAAGGCCTACCCTCGCGGATCCGCCTCGACCGTCACCTACCTCCAGTCCACCTCCTACGCCCTCAACTACGGCGACACCTTCACCCTCAAGGCCCAGGTCGTCCCTAACGCCTACGGAGCCTCCAATCCCACCGGAACCGTCACCTTTGCCGCATCCAGCCAGGGCACCCTTGGCTCCACCACCATCGATTCGGGCGGCAACGCCACGCTCACCCCGGATGTCCTCCCGGTAGGCGTCTACAGCGTCACCGCAACCTACTCCGGAGATGGCCTCTACACCGGCTCCTCCAGCACTACCAAGGTCACCATCACCATCAGCCTGGTCAATGCCAGGCTCATCGCAACCGTCTCCCCCGCGACCAACATCCCCTATGGTGCCACCGCCACCGTCACCGCCACCGTCACCGCCACCGTCACTCTCCCCGGAGCTAGCGCGTCCCCCTCCGGCGCGGTCTCGGCACAGATTGAGGGAGTGACCGGCGCCAACTTCTCCGCCACCCTCAGCCCCAACCCCGGCAGCAACAGCGCCACCAGCAACATCGTCCTGTCCATCCCGTCACCGGGCCACTATGTCGTCGAGGTCACCTGCCAGGGCACCACGAATTTCCAGTGCCAGACGCCCATCGACCTGCCCATCACCACCGTCAAGGGCTACACCAACACCACCGTCACCGTTACACCCGCGGCTCCGCAGGCAGGTCAGCCCGTCTCGCTCACAGCCACAATCGTTAACTCAGGCAACGCCACCGGAACCTACACCTACAGCGGTGCCGTTAGCTTCTTCGACTCAGGCAAGCTCATCGCCACCGCGCCCGTCGGCACCAATCAGGCCACCACCACCACAGCCCTCTCCGGTCTGCACGCGCACAACATCACCGCCATCTACAGCGGCGACTCAAACTGGAACACCAGCAGCTCAGGCCCTATCGCCGTCCTCCCCACCATCCTCCCGGACTCGCTCACCCTTTCCACCAACGTCGCCGGCCTCACCTCGCTTGCAGGCGCAAACATCGTCCTCACCGGCTCGGTCGCAACGACGGTAGTGTATCGAGCTGGGCCAACCGGAACGATCACCTTCTTCGACACCTTCAACAACGCCGTCGTCCAGCTCGGCAACCCGTCAGCCCTCGTCGCCAACGGCCCCTATGCTTCGATTGGCATCGTCACCTCGACCGGCCTCCAGCCCGGCGTGCACCGCATCTACGCCCAATACAGCGGCGACGATAGCTACGCGCCGACGATCAGCCCTGTCTTGACCCTGTCCCTCTCTGACTTCAACCTCACCATGAGCCCCGCCACCATGACGGTCTCCCAGGGAAAGAGCGCCCAGGGCAGCCTGCTCCTCGGGGCAAGCGGCGGTTTCAGCGGCAACGTCGGCCTGGGCTGCACGCCGCCCGGCAGCAGCGAAGCGATCTGCAGCATCTCGCCTTCCTCCATCGCCGTCGGGCAGTCCGCCACCATCACCATCACCATCACCACCACCGCCCCACGCTTCGTCTCATCCGGCCAGCAAGCCCGCGCCGTTGGCGGTTGGAGCTGCGCGACCGGTATCACCTTCGCCACGCTGTTTTTCTTCCTCTCCCCCCGCCGCCGTCCGCTCGCCTCGCTCGTTCTCGTTCTCCTTGCGGTCTCCCTCACCGCCAACCTCGGCTGCGGCATCGGCGTCACCACCACTGCAGCTCCGGTCAGTGGTACGGGATCCAATCCTGCCGACCCCGGTACGCCCCTTGGAACCCAGAACTACACCATCACCGCTGCCGGCTCGGATGGCGTCAACACCGTAAGGCACACCGTCCAGTACCAGGTCACTGTGCAATAGAGGGGCAGATTTGGAGGGATACGCACATCGAAACCTGCGGTTTAGAACCAGGAGATGTGTGACCGAAACCTTTTAATCCAATCGCGGTCTAAGCTAGGAAGTCGTCCACCTCAGCCTCCGTCCGTCTCCTCGTCGTAGCTCCCCGCCTCGAAGAGCAGGAGTTCACCATTTCGCCGGATAGCCAGGAAGCCTCCTATGTTCCCTCCCTTGATGTCCTCGTCCTCTATCCGCGGTTTGGGTCGCTCCGCCGCTGCGCTGCTCGCATTCGCTCCCGTCCTCCAAGCCGCGGTTCCCAACCGCCTTGGCTCCCTGTCGGATGAGGGCCGCACCAGCCTCGCGCACACTATCCCCGCTCGCGCCCGTCGAGCCGCCGACCTCGGTCAGGCCCCGCTTGACCATGTTCTGCAGTCGGTCACCCTGCACTTCAACATGAGCTCCGCGCAACAGGTCGCGCTGGACCAGCTCATGATCGATCAGCAGGATACAAGCTCGCCCCGCTTTCACCAGTGGCTGACACCGGAACAGTACGGGAAACAGTTCGGTCTCAGCAGCTCCGACCTCGCCAAGGTCTCCGCCTGGCTCACAGGTCAGGGGCTAAGGATCACAACCGTCTCCCCAAGCTCCAACTTCATCACCGTCTCCGGAACGGTTACGCAGATTCAGGCATCCCTCGGCACCAGTATTCATAAGCTCTCGCTAAATGGCGAGCAGCACATCTCCAACGTGGCCGACCCTGTGCTCCCTTCCGCTCTCGCCGGCCTGGTAAACGGCATCACCGGCCTCAACGACTTCTCACTCAAGTCCCGCGCAAGGTTCAAGACGGCCGTACGCCCGAACTTCACCTCCAGCATCAGTGGAAACCACTTCATCGCTCCCGGTGACTTCTACACCATCTACGACGTCAGCCCGCTGCTCTCAAACTCGATCAACGGCTCAGGCATTACGATCGCGATCGCAGGCCAGACCGACATCCAGCTCGCCGATATCGCAGCCTTCCGCGCCGCCTCCGGCCTGCCCGCCAACGCGCCTCGCGTCGTCCTCGCCTCCAGGGCAGACCCCGGAACCCTTACGGGAGACGTTGGCGAAGCTGATCTCGATATCGAGTGGTCCGGTGCCGTCGCTCCCGGCGCTTCGATCCTCTACATCAACACCGCCGCTGCTGAAGGTGGCGTGTTCAGCTCCCTCATCTACGCCATCACCTCCGTCAACCCGACCCCGCCCATCCTCTCCATTAGCTACGGCGATTGCGAGAGCGACCTCGGCCAGGCAAGCCTCACCACCCTCAACCAGTATTTCAAGCAGGCCAACATCCAGGGCCAGACCATCGTGGGCCCTTCCGGAGATTCAGGCGCCACTGACTGCGACTACCAGTCCATCACTGCTGCCGATGGTCTAGCGGTTGACTTCCCGGCCAGCTCGCCCTTTGTCACCGGCGCGGGCGGCACCGCGTTCAACGAAGGTGGGGGCTCTTACTGGAACACCAGTAACGGCTCCAACTCGGGCTCAGCCACAGCCTACATCCCGGAGTCGGTCTGGAATGCATCAAGCTCCACCAGCGGTCTCGGTGCGAGTGGCGGTGGTGTCAGCGCCTTTTTCGCGAAACCCGCCTGGCAGGTCGGTTCCGGCGTCCCATCCGACCTCTCCCGCGACGTCCCCGATATCTCTCTCGCCTCGGCCAATAACCACGACGGGTACCTCTTCTGTGTGCAAGGCTCCTGCGTCACGGGCTTCCGCGCCTCCGACGGCCAAACACTCTCGGTCGTGGGCGGCACCTCCGTAGCCGCTCCAGCCTTCGCTGGCATCCTCGCTCTCGTACAGCAGAAGACGGGATCCCGAATCGGAAACGCAAATCCGGAGATCTACGGTCTCGCAAACTCGACCTTCTATAACAACGTCTTCCACGACATCACTGCGGGTAACAACAATAGCCCGTGCGTCCAGGGCTCTCCCGACTGCCCCAATGGTGGCTCCGTCGGCTACAACGCAGGGACCGGCTATGATCTCGCCACCGGCTGGGGAACCATCGACGCCTTCAACTTCGTCTCGAAGTGGGGTCTGGCTCCTGCCGCCGGCGTGGGCAGCGCAGGGGGCTCAGGCATCACCAAGACCGTTCTCACAACATCGACCCCTACCTGCGGCATCTCCAACGCAAGCCTCGCTCTCTCCGTCTCCGTCGTCAGCGCCGTTACAGGAGCGCCTGTGCCCTCGGGCTCCGTGCAGTTCCTCGTCGATAACGCCGCCGTCGGCTCCCCTGTGGCTCTCGGCAACGCCGCCGCCACCTACATGCTCAACACCTCCGCGCTTGCTTCCGGCGGTCATACCGTCAGCGCCGTCTACCTCGGCGATGGCAACTTCGCCGGGTCCAAGGGAAGTCTGCTGACGGACGTCGTCTCTACCACCCAGCCAGACTTCTCCATCACGCCCTGCACTCCGTCGACCACGGCCGTATCCGGCGGCACCGCCCCTGGCATCACCTTCACCGTTAAGCCATTTAACGGCTTCACCGGCCCTGTCGCCTTCACCGCCACCTCCGACGCAGCCCTCACGGGCAGCTATACCTTCTCGGTCACCCCTGTCCCCATCAACAGCGCCGCGCCCGGCGCCACCGTCTTTACCCTCAGCGCCTTCCAGACCAACGGCAGCACCGCGACAGGCCTCCTCAAGCTCGGTGCAAACAACACCCGATCCGCAAATGAGGGCACGCGTCAGGCGTATGTCGCTGGCTCCGGTATCGCGCTCGCCTCGCTGCTTCTGCTTACGGTGCCTCGTCGAAGACGCTGGGGTACCCTGCTCGCCATGATCCTCTCCGCAGGGGCCATCGGCGCAATGGGCTGCGGCTCAGGCGGCTCACTCATCAACCCGACCGCTGTCACTCCCACCCCCACCCCCACTCCGGCAGCGAAGGGCACCTACACGGTCACTGTCGTCGGAGTTGGGGCAACTACCAACGGCAATCGCGTCCACAGCGCGCAGGTCACCTTCGTCGTGACCCAGTAACCTGGGTCCCACACATACGCGAAGGGCCGCACCCGCAAGGGCTCGGTCCTTTTTCTGTTGCCCCGCCAGACCCCTCAATCAAGGAATTCGAGAGCTCGTTTTTCCTGCTTTTCCGGCACAAGGGGCGACGCCCCCTCGCCCGAAGCGACAGCCAGGCTCATCAGGTAATCCTGCGCAGCAAACGGAGCTCCCGTCTTTGGCGCCCGGACATACTCCCCATCGGCCTGAAGAATTCGTGCCTTCACGTTGTCCGCCAGGTACGCCCCCAGGATCTCCTTCCGTAAACGCTCACTCAGATCAGGCTGCGTGACCGGAAACACCACCTCGCATCTCTCATGGAGATTGCGTGGCATCCAGTCCGCGCTTCCGCAATAAACCTCATCCTCCCCGCCATTCGTAAAGCTGAAAATCCGGCTGTGCTCTAAAAGTCGCCCCACGATCGAACGCACCCGTATCCGTTCGCTCAAGCCCTTCACCCCCGGTCGCAGCGAGCACATCCCTCGTATGACCAGGTCAATCTCCACCCCCGCCTGGCTCGCCGCGTACAGCGCCTCCACCGTCGCCCGGTCGAGCAGTGCATTCATCTTCGCCACAATGCCCGCCGGCCTCCCCTCCTTGGCGTGCTCCGCCTCCCGCGCGATCAGCTTCAAAAGATCATCCGCAAGCGTCAGCGGAGCCACCATCAGGGGCCGGTACGCCTCACCCTCCGCCTCCGCCGTCAAGTAGTTGAACACCGCCTGCACCGCCTCCGTGATCAGCGGTCGCGCAGTCAGCAGGCTGACGTCCGTATAAAACCGCGACGTCACTGGGTTGTAGTTGCCCGTGCCCAGATGCGCATACCTCCGGATCACGCCATCCGGATCCCGCCGCACCAGCAACGCCAGCTTACAGTGCGTCTTCAAACCAAAGATGCCGTGAAACACCCCGACGCCCGCGTCCTCGAGCTCCCGCGCCCAACGGATATTCGACGCCTCGTCGAAGCGCGCCATCAGCTCCACAACCACTGTTACGTCTTTGCTCTGCGCCGCTTCAATCAGAGCCTTGAACATCGGCGAGTCCGCACTCGTCCGGTAAAGCGTCTGCTTCATCGACATCACCGCCGGGTCTACCGATCCCGCCTCGATAAAGCTCTCCACCGTCTTGTAGCTGTCAAATGGGTGGTGCAGCAGAATATCGCTCTGTCTCAAATCTTCGAACAGGTCCGCCGACTTCGCGCCGATCTTGTACTCCTTGCTCGCGAACGCGGGATACTTCAGGTCTGGCCGTCTCGCCTCCGCATACAGGTTCATCAGCCTCGACAGGTTCACCGGTCCATCTGTCTTGAACACCTGCCACCGCTCCAGCTCGAAGTTCGTCCGCAGCCGCTCCACAATCTCGTCCGTCGCCGTGCACTCGATCTCCAGCCGCACCGCATCGCCCTTGCGACGGTTATGGAGCTCTGCGCGAACGCTCTCCAGCACCGATCGCGACTCCTCCTCCTGCATGTACAGATTGCTGTTCCTGGTCACCCGGAAAGCCGTCTGCGTCAGCACTTCGTACCCACGAAACATCTTGGTCGCCTGCGATTCGATCAACTCATGCAGCATGATGAACTCGGTCGAGTCACCCCGGTTCCGCAGGCAGATCAGGCGCGGCAAAGACCGCGGCACCGTCACCACGCCCAACACCGGCGCCGTCTTGATCCCGTCCGTCGCGCCCCGTTTGTGCCGCAGCAACAACGCGATGCAAAGCGCCTTGTTCAGAACCCGCGGAAACGGATGCGAGGGGTCGATCGTCACCGGCGTCAGCAGCGGATCCACCTCCGCCGCATAGAAACGCATCGCCTGCTCTCGCGCCTCCTCGGCCAGATCCTTCCACCGCAGCACCCGTATACGCTCCGCCTCAAGCGCTGGCAGCAGATGCTTGTTCCAGCAGCGATACTGTGCCTTCACAAATGTCTCCAGCTGCTCGCTCAACCGGTTCAAACGTTGCTCCAGCGTCAGCCCGCCCTCATCGGCCGCCTGGGTCTGGACATCCCCATCCTCGATCCGCTGGAGAATCCCCGCCACCCGGATCTCCACAAACTCATCCAGATTGTTCGCCGTGATCGCCAGGAACTTCACTCGCTCCAGCAGCGGATTCGATTCGTCCCGCGCCTCCTCAAGCACCCGGTCGTTGAAGCGTAGCCAGCTCTCGTCACGGCTGAAAAACCTAGTGTCCGCTACCTCCTTCACCACCTTTTCCGCCTTCCCTCGTCGGCCTCCCTTCTTCTTCCGCGGCTCGGCCGCCTTTTCCGCCTTCGGTCGCCGGCCTCGCTTCTTCTTGGCGGGCTCGGCCAGTGCGGCCCCCTTTGTAACCCCATGCTTGTCAGAACGTCGTTTCGATGCGGACATAGAACTCCGAACTTTACCTGTTTCATGTTAACGCCCGGCCAATACGGGGGGAGCGCTGTTGCGCGCAGTTTACCCGCGGCACATTTCCATGTACTCTGGTGCCCCTCGGAGCCCGGTCGTCATGATCGAATTTCACGAAGTGTCCGTGATCGACGCACCCGTAACGCGCTGCTTCGATCTCGCCCGCAGCGTCGAACTTCACCTACTCGACAACTCCCACTTCGGCGAACCGACGGTCGCCCTCCCAGGTCAGCCGGAGCACCAGACTACCGGCCTCCTCGGCATGGGCCACCAGGTCAACTGGCGCACCCGGCACCTCGGTGTCCGTCAGACACTCACAACCTGCATCACCCGCTTCGATCCACCCGTCTACTTCCAGAACACCATGCTGCGCGGCGTCCTCCGCTCCATGCAGCACGACCACTTCTTTCGGGCGCTTACAGGAAACCGCACCGAGATGACCGACGAGCTTCGTGTCTGCGCGCCACTCGCCGTCCTCGGACGCATCGCCGAACTCCTTGTGCTCCGCAGCTATCTCCGCATGCTCCTCATCGAGCGGAGCGTCGTTATAAAGCGCGCCGCCGAGTCCGCCGAGTGGCAGCGATACCTCCCAGATTCCTAAGCCCTCTCGCCCCGCTTTGTCCCAAGCTTGGGAAGCAGGCCGCCATCCCTCGATAAATAACCTCACGCGAACATCTGCTAGACAGTTCCCGGGCGGAACCGAATCGCGTAGAATCCCCCAAAGATTGTCAGCAGTATCCCCCACCAGAAGGTCGCATGAAGCTTCAACAGCAGCGGAAGACGTAGCGCCGTCTCCGACGGATGGCTGAACTCATAGATCCCCACAGGTATCAGCACTAGCCCATACATCAGGCACAGCGTGCCCACAAAGAACCAGATGGAGAGCCGCGCCTTCCCTCCATGCCCGGGCGCTGCTGCCGCCGACGTCCCGGGGTACGCGTGCTCGTGCTCCGTCGGCCCCGTATGCCCCGGCCCCGTGGTCCCCAGCGTTGTGTTCTCCGGTCCATTCCTCCCCGGTCCAGACTGCTCCGATCGTCGTACAGGTCCTGCCATACTTTCCCTCCTACCAGAACATGAGGTTCAAAATAAAGAACACCGTTCCAACCACAATCGCCCAGAAGATCGGCTTCTGCCACACCGTCGTCGATCCGTCGTGCGGAATTACCGTCGCGCCGTAAACCAGGCCATTCAACTCCTCGTCCGTCTTCGCCTTCGTCACCAGGCTTACAAGAACGGTGATCACGACGCAGACGATCCAGCTCCACAGCGCGCGGTAAAGGTTCTCTGCCATCGGCTTCGCATCCGGAGAGAGCGCAATGTACTTCAGCGCGCCCGCGTCCCGCTGCACCCAGATCCACATGCTAATCGAGGCCACGGTCCCGGCCAGCAGACCCCAGAACCCGCCCTCCTTCGTCGCCCGCTTCCACAGCATCCCCAGAATTACCGTCCCGAACAGCGGCGCGATGAAGAAGGAGAACAGCGCCTGCACATAGTCCATGATCGACGCCGCGTTCGCCACCAGGTACGCCGTCCCCACACTCACCAGCATCCCGATCACCGTCGACGCCCGGCCCATAAACACGTAGTGCGAGTCATTCGCCTTCTTGTTGATGTACGCGCCATAAATGTCATACGTCCACACCGTCGAGAACGCGCTCACGTTGCCCGCCATGCCAGACATAAAACCCGCTACCAGCGCCGTGATCCCCAGGCCCAGCAACCCCGGTCCACAGTACCGCACCAGCATCAGCGGCAGCACCTCGTTGTAGCTGTGCTGTCCTGTAGCCGCGGCCACGCTCTCCGGAACCAGGTGCATCAGGCTTCCGTCAGGATTGCGCAGCACCGACAGTGCCAGCAGGCCCGGCACAATCACAATAAACGGAACCGCCATCTTGAAGGCTGCGCCGATGATCGGAGCCATCTTTGCCGCCCGCAGATTGTTCGCGCTCAGAACCCGCTGGACCACAAGGAAGTCCGTCGTCCAGTACCCGAAGCTCACCACAAACCCGAGCCCGAAGATGATCCCCGTCCAGTGCACGCCCATCGGGTTCCCGCTGAACGATCCCAGCGTGGACCACATATGCGTGTAGTCGTTCGTCCCGACATTGTGCGCGATCTGCGCCTTCAGATTCGTCCACCCGCCCGCCTCGATCAAACCGATGATCGGGATCAGCGCCGCTCCCGCCCAGATCAGCACAAACTGCAGAACTTCATTGATGATCGCCGACCGCAGGCCCCCCAGCATCACGTACAGCCCCACCGTGATCGCGCCCACCCAGATCGAAAAGCTGATATTCCAGCCCAGCACGACCTTCATCACCAACGCCATCGAGTACATGTTGACGCCGCTCATCAGCACCGTCATAAACCCGAACGAGACCGCGCTTACCGCCCGCGCACCCTCGCCGTAGCGCAGCTGCAGGTACCCCGGAACCGAATGCGTCTTCGAGATGTAATAAAACGGCATCATCACGATGCCCAGAAATAGCATCGCCGGAATCGCCCCGATCCAGTACCAATGCGTCGCCAGAATGCCGTACTGGTACGCCGACCCAGCCCATCCCATCAGCTCGAGTGATCCCAGGTTGGCCGACACAAAGCTCAGGCCCGCGATCCACGCCGTCATCTCCCGGCCAGCCAGGAAGAACTCTTCGCTCGTGCTCGCGGAGTCCTTCACGTAGAACCCGATAAATAGCACCAGGCAGAAGTACAGAACCAGAATAAGGATGTCGACCGGATGGAGATGCGTCAACTGCCGCGATCCGCCCGTCACCACCGCCGCCAGGGATTGCATCATTCAGGTGTCACCCAGGCGGCTCAGCGCCATCACCGCGCAGTCCGCCCCCTCTCGAGTTTTTGCTGGCAGCCGGGTCCGCGCGCCAACGCTCCTCGCTCCCCGGCAGTTTTTCAGAACGCACCCAAATATACAGCAACAAACACGTCAACTCCCCTCCGGAGATCGAGGAGCGGCACAGCCGTCTTGCAACGAGTCCACTGCAATTAGAATCTATCTCAGTGCAGGCGTCCGACGCGCCGGCTAAGGAGATTCACAATGCAACTTCGCACGGCAGGCGCTCTCATCCTCTCAGCCGCTCTCAGCCTCACCATCCCATCTGCGGCCCTCTTCGCCCAGAGCAACGACTCGGGCACCAAGCGTGATATGAAGTCTGCCGGTCACGAGACAAAGGATGCGGCAGTCGACACCGGTCACGGCATCAAGCAGGGAACCAAAAAGGTCTTCCATAAGACCAAGCACGTCACTAAAAAGGTCGGCCACAAGATCGAGGGTAAGCGGGACACCTCGGCCAACAATCCCCGTTAACACCTCATCCAGAGCTCCTCGGGGCATACAAGCGGTGCAGCGAAAGCAGCACCATGGAACGCAAGGGCGTCAGCCACTTGGGCTGACGCTCCTGTGCATGAAAACAGGTCTCATCTACAACGCATCCTTTGCGTAAACTTATCTTCCCGCTAGGGCTGTTCACGAAGCCTGCTAGGCCCCGGAGACCCGCTAAGGGACAACGACATCCCCACGCCGCCAGCTACCCGGCACCCCCGCTACACCCGGACCAGTGACCATATCATGATGCCGCGGCATCATGATCCCCGCACTCAGGCATACCAGCGCCACCCAGTACAGGTCAGCCCCCAGCAAATGCAGCAGCTGCATCCACACAGGAGCCAGCAGCAGCACATCTCCAACTCCCAGCACAAACTGCATTACCAGCAGCCCCGCCACCATCCGCGCCACCCGCGCCGTCCAGTCCCGCCGCTCCCACGCACCCCGCATCAGGAACAACACAAACATCCCCGCTACCGCCGCACTCGCGGGATGCACCCACCGCAGCCGTATCAGCCATGGCGACCCCGTCGCAAAGTCCGCCGCCACCGCCGCGCTCAGGGAAGCAGCAGGGAACAGCGTGTCTCCCAGCGCCGCCAGACTCCCGCTCACCCCCACCGCCAGTGTCGCCAGCAGCCCCACCGCCACCATCCCCACACCCGCCGAGCCCCACCTCAACCTCGCACCCAGCACCGCCCCGCGCGTGTGCCCCGTCCGCAGCAGCAGCGCCGTCATCGTCAGCGCCGCCAGCAGTAGCAGTGTATTGCTCAGATGTACCGACAACATCACCATCCGCCCTACACTCTGGTTCCCCGTCACATACCCGAGCTTCACCAGCAGCGCACCCAGCAGCGCCTCATTCAGCAGCAGCACCCCCGAAAGCACCGCCGCCACCCGCGCCGCCCGACCCTGACTCGTCGCCCGAAACGTCCACAGCACCAGCCCGAGTACCGCAAATGTCGCCAGCCCCGTCATCGACCGGTGCGTAAACTCGATCACCGTATGCACCGAAGGCGACACGGGGATCACCTGCCCATTGCACAGCGGCCAATGGTTTCCGCACCCCGCGCCCGAGCCCGTCGCCCGCACCATCGCCCCCCACACGATCACAAGGAC
>JAABUZ0100007803.1_pt1 | contig 12796 bp, 18 predicted proteins | sample 5562091 | NCBI WGS metagenome assembly JAABUZ01 (sample SAMN12813069, study PRJNA571459) | rock metagenome | isolation source: Antarctica rocks | place: Antarctica: Victoria Land, Linnaeus Terrace sud | collected 2015-12-21 | reverse complement strand
TCGACACGCCTCGGGCGGGACGCTGGTTGACCAGGTCATAGCCCGACACCGTCAGCTGCGCCTGGCGAAGATCAAACAGGGCGTGCAGCAGCTTGCTCGTATTCGAGCCGCCCCGGGCGCGATCCTCGCCCCAGATGACACGACTCAGCTCGCCTGCGGTCGAGCTGCCCCGTCCATCGGCGGGCATGCCCTGGGTAACGTGGAGCGTAATCAGCGCCATCCACACCTTGAAGTGCAGCTCGCCGAGCTGCGCGCCGACTACGCGCGCCGTCGACGTGAGCAGCTCGCGTGCGTCGATGACAAGCAGACCGCTCGGACCGCTGCCAAACAGCTGCGTCGCCGCCGACGCCACATCGTCGTCCATCCACCCCTCGACAGGCCCCCCGACGCCCAGAGGCAGCAAGGAGCGCTTGCGCGTCAAAGTCTTATCCATGCGGCAGTACTAGTCGCCCTCGCGGACGGAATCCCCCGATCTCGCGCCGTCTTGAGCCATCGTGCGCAAACGGCCACCCTCTCGTGCGCAAACAGCCACCCCCGTTCGCAGCGTGCGCAAACGGCCACCCTCCCCCCGCCGAGCCATCGTGCGCAAACGGCCACCCTAGGGTGGACCTCACTAAACCCGGCAGACGTGCCTCCATCGTGCGCAAACGGCCACCCCCAGTCCTGCGCCGATCGTGCGCAAACGGCCACCCTCCAGGTCGAGCCTCAGCATCATCGCCACCGGCCCCTGATAAAGGGTCGTGCGCAGGCGGCCACCCTCCCCATGCCAAACGTGATCGTGCGCGAGCGGCCACTCCCCCACCCATCGATCGTGCGCGACCGGCCACCCTGTGATGCGCAGAGATCCCAGGACGCCTGACCGCCGCCATCCTGCGCCAACGGCCACCCCCAGGCATCGGTGCCCCGTGCGCTCACGGCCATCCCCGCGTGCGCCAACGGCCACCCCTCCGTGCGCTCCTAACCACTCTGTTATGCCTGCAAATCAGTCGTTTTCATGGCGCGCCATGGGCAGCGGGCCGACTACCAACAGCGACCTGCAGGGTAGCGACGACCTCCGCAATGCCACAGCGACCCCGGGCGATCCTGCACGCTCACGCGGCCTTCGCCGACAGCGACATCGTGGGCATTGCCCACCGGTCTTACCAACGCCGCTACCCGCGGCGCCGACTGCGGTGGAGCTTCTGGCCCTGCTCACCCGCGTACGGTCAGTGAGGGTTGCGAAGGGTGAGCTTGGCCCGTCACGCCTGTATGACCTGCGGGCGTGGAAGACCTCTTGGGCTGAGCTTGCCTATCTGCACCGTCTCGCTGGCGGCGGGCGCCACGGAGGCACCGTGGTCACAAGCATGCGCCAGCTCGTCAGTGGCATCGCGGCACTGCACCCCTCATGGAAGCTGACCGGGGATCCGTGGCAGGACCGTGATGCTCATCACCAGAGCGTGCGCCGGCGGCTGTCTGGCTTGGCCGGCGCCGGGCTCCTGCAGTGGCGAGTCGGCGTCGATGAGGACCTCGAGGAGCGCCGCACCGAGCTCGTGCTCCTATACGGCAGAACCCACGCGATGCGGGGGCTTCTGTAGCGCGCCCGAGAGGATTCGAACCTCTGACCTTCGGTTCCGTAGCGCGCTTAGTTACAACTAACAACCTCCCTGGTATCGCCCATTTTCTCGCCGGATAGCAGGGATTTCATCACTCCGTACCCGCCCGTTAGGGACCGCCTAAGACCTACTCCGCCCGAGTGAATCTAGGTCTTGAAGTAGGGCTCGGCTTTATCCGGATGCTGGTAGGGCCGTAGCCTGGCCGAGTCCGGCAGGAGGGCTAGCCGTGAATGCCCCTTCGAGGAGCACCGCCTCGTCGCCGCGGCTCTTGTAGTGCAGGTACCTCTGCGTCGTCGCGATGTCGGCGTGTCCCATCCATGCCTGCACCTGCACGATGGAAGCTCGGTTGATCGCCAACGAGCCGAACGTATGGCGCAGGTCGTGAAAGCGGAGTTGACGTAGGCCCGCCCGCTTGAGAGCGAGGTCGTACCGACGCCTAAGCGCGGAGCCGTCGAGGTAGTCCCCGGAAAGCGTGAACACCCGATCCTCGTCCTCCGCGTGTAGAGGCCGCGAGGACAGCCGAGCGAGCGCCGTAGCTACCTCTCCGACCATAGGCACAGCCCGGACCTTCCCCGACTTCGGCAGGGTCTCTACGTTGGCGGCGTAGCTCCCTCGGACGCGGATGGTCGACGCGCCAAAGTCGATATCCCTCCAACGCAATGCGAGCAGCTCCCCGCGACGGAGGCCGGTGAACGCGGCAGTCAGGTAGATGGCTCCGTCGAGTTCGTCGTGAGCCGCTCGGACAAGCGCCCAAACCTCGTCGGGCGAGAAGACCTCGATCTCTTGCTTGCGTAACGACCGAGGGTGCTCAACGTCGGCGACTGGGTTGACGGGGAGGTTGTGGAGACGGCGAGCGCGCTCCATTACGCCGTACATGACGGTGATCACCTTGCCTCGCGTGCGTGGCGACAACGGACGGCCGTACCGAGTTGTTAGCCCGCCCTGCCAGCGCTCGATGACGGGGGTGGTGATCTCCTCTAGGCGCTTGTCGCCGAAGCCGGGATTGAGGTGGACCTTGATCGTGTTGCCGTAGTCGCGCAGGGTGCTCGGCTTGACGCCGCGGGCGTGCTCGACGTAGCGCAGCCACTCCTTGGCGGCGTCGGCGAAGGTTGCGGAGGGGATGCGGCGGTCCCGGACGACGCGAGCGTTGCGGTCATGCGCTGCTACCTCCCCGCGTGCCCAACGCTCCGCGTCGGTCTTCCTCGTGAAGCCGCCCTTCTGAAAGAACAAGCGCTTACCGGGGTGGTGCGGGTCCCTGATCGAGTAGCGGCCCTCCCAGATATCGGAGCCGTCCTTGCGGGTGCCGCGACAACGGGCGAGCGGCGTGTTCTTCGCTGGCATGAGCGTCCTCTCGGGTTCGGGCAAGTGGTCATTGGCTGTAGAAGTGGCGAGGCTGGTATGGCGGGCCAGTGACGACGAGCGCACCAGAACGCACCCGGTATGTGCCGATGCGCACCAGAACGCACCGATTCCGTCCGGTGGGCGTAGGATTGTTCCCCCTGCCCCATATGAACCCAAAGAGAGCTGCGCCTCAGGTGTTTGCAGGCGCGGGGGTGTTGATGCCGAACAGAAGCCGCAGGAATAGCGGGACCGCCGCGACCCCCTTTGCTAGAGGTGGTCATGGGTCGCGGCAGCCCCGGTCCGGCCGAGTGGCCGTTTCAGAATGTCAACGGCCCCCGACAGAAAGCCGAGGACCGTTGACCCTTGATCAGGCTGCCTGGGCGTCCATGGTGGAAAAGTCCACCAGGACGTACCAGAGCGGCCCGTCTGCGTTGGCTGCCGCGAGCGGCAGCCGGTCGCCCTTCGCGCACCGCTTGGCGAACCCGATGGGCTCGCCATAGTGGCCAACGAGGGCGTATGTACCGGCCCACGGAGCAGGTTCTCCGGGAGCCAAGCGGAGGATGACCATATGCGGTCGCCCCTCCTATGTAGTGTCGGCATGGCCCTGGCCGGAGCGTTCGTGCGCGCCGGTCAGGTACCGCCGATTTTTCGACGGCCCTCGTAGTTCTACGACTCCCCGCAGACGGACCTTTGAAATGTAAACTCGCTTGACAACTGGCGGACTGTCAGGTAGGTTTACAGCATGCCTCCCGCTAACCGTCACGATCCGGTCCGCACGCCGTGCTCTGACTCGCAGTTCTCGCTGATGGAGTTCATGCGCGAGTTCCCCGATGACGCCGCCTGCCTAGAGCACCTGTGGCGCACCCGCTACTCGGCGGATGGCGAGCACGCGGAGTGCCCGAAGTGCGAGCAGGAGCGCGTGTTCAAGCGCTACGCGACGGCTCAGGGCCGCCAGTCGTGGACCTGCACCGGCTGCGGTCATCACGTCCACCCGACCGCTGGGACAATCTTCCACGGCTCGTCAACGTCGCTGCACCTGTGGTTCTACGCGATGTACTTGATGGCTAGCACTCGCTGCGGGATCTCGGCTAAGCACCTTGAACGCGAGATCGGCGTGTCCTACCGGACCGCATGGCGGATGCTGAACCTCATCCGCACCGAACTCATGGCCCAGGACGACCAGCCGTTGCAGGGTGATGTAGAGGTAGACGAGACGGCCGGTGGTGGGAAGCACGTTCGCGCGGGCGACTCTCGCCGTGGACGGGCAATGCTCATCCGTAGCGACCGCCCGACGATCTGGGCCGCTGTAGAACGCGGAGGACGGGTCAAGGCCCAGGTCGTCAAGTCGCGCGGCACGTTCGACGTTGAGGGGCCGATTTTCACGCACGTCCTGCCGTCTTCGATGATCTTCACGGACGAGTGGAAGGGCTACACGCATCGTGTCGAGCGCCGCTACGCGGGGCATCGGCGCATCCGCCACGAGGACCGCATCTACGTCGATGGCGACGTACACACGCAGACCATCGAGGGGTTCTTCGGGAATATGAAGAACGGCATCCGAGGCTCCTATCACTCGGTGTCGAGCAAGTGGCTGTCGTCCTACCTCAACGAGTACGCCTTCCGGTACAACGAGCGCAGCAACACGACGCGCTCGATGTTCGCCACCTTGCTTGACCGGGCGGCAGCATGAGTGAGCCGGCCGCGATCCTCGGGATACGTCGAGCCGCGAAGCAGCGTGAGCGCGCCGAACGTTCACGGCGTGAGGCAACACACGAGCTGCGCGACCACATCCTGACCGCGAAGGCTCAGGGTGTTTCGATCAGTCAGATTGCTCGGGAGGCGGGTCTGTCTCGGCAGGGCGTTTACGATCTGCTGGCGGCGCGACTTTCCTAAGCAAGCCTTCGAAGTCCTCGCGGGTCGGGATCGGTATTTCCTCGCCGGCTGGCGTCGTCTGCGTCGGCCGATCCTCACGCTCAATCATCCCGATCAAGGCTAGCGGCCTAGGAGGGTCTAGCGAAACGGCTAGCGAAACTCGGTCGAGTCATCCGCCGAGCGAGAGCTGGTCGGGGTGGACGAGGGGTTCTGGCGTAGGCGGCAGCGCAACCTGCGTCATGTGGGTACCCCCAGCGGGCATGTCCAGTCGCTTTCCCGCAAGGAGTTCGGCAACCGTGAGTAACTGAAGCCGGGAGTGTTGGCCCCATGGACTCGCATAGAACCCTGCGCTAGCGGCCTCCTGGCGCATCGGCTGGGTTGGCTGCTTGAAGGAGATCAGAACCCCGATCTGTGCCTGTTCACGTTGGAGCACGCCTACGAGATCGCGAACGTGGCTGACTTGGATACCGCCTGCCTTGACGCTCACGATGACCTGTCTGGGCGTCTGATCGCCGTCGAAGAAGAACAGACGGCCGTCGATGCCCTGATCCGCGCCTTTCTTGCCTTCAGCCGGTCGAGCGCCGATCAAGCCAAGTGCCCACCACTGGAACTGGTAGGGGTCCTCTCTTGCTAGCTCGGCCGCGTCATCGGTCGTGGTGGGCTCACCAAGCACCCTGTAGTCGCTCGCACCCATCGCGGTCAGGCGCGACTTGATGAGCGATATGGCAAGGTAGGTGAGGTCTATCCCCATCCATCCACGCTTGAGTTTCTCGGCCGCCGCGATGGTGGTCCCGCAGCCGCAGAAGGGGTCGAGAATCACGCCGCCCTCCGGCGAGCTTGAGCGGACGATACGTTCAAGGAGCGCCTCCGGCTTCTGCGTCGGGTATCCAAGGCGCTCTTTGGCCATGTTGTTGATCGTCGGGATGTCCCAGTAGTCCGGGGCTTTCTTGAGCTGGCCCTTCATCATTGCCGACGTTGCCGGAATCATGTCGGCCTCGAAATAGTGGCCATCGGGCGTCTTGGAGTACCAGAGCAGGTCGTCGTGCTTGCGTGGCCAGTACCGCTTTGAGCTGCCTCCAAGGCCATACAGCCAGACGACATGATTCAGGAAGTTCTCGCCGCCGAACACCGCATCCATGAGCAACTTGAGGTAGTGGCTTGCCGTGGGGTCGCAATGGAGATAGATCGACCCTGTGGGCTTCAGGACGCGCCGCAGCTCTACTAATCGTGGGGCCATCATGGAGAGATATGCCAGCATCGTGCTTGGCCCGAGAAGCGTCCGGAATGCAACGAGGGCTTGTGCCACCTGTCCCCCCCTGGTTACCGCTTCCTCAAACGCCGTTGCAGCGGCATTGTCCCAATGCCAGGTGTCGTCAAACGCCTTGATCTGAGCCGAGGACTTAGAGCCATCGGCGTGTCCGAATAGGACGGAGTATGTGGCGTTTGAGTTGAACGGCGGGTCGAGGTAGACGAGATCGACCGACTCGTCCGGGACATGCCGCCGGAGCACGTCGAGGTTGTCCCCGTAGAACAGGACGTTGCCCGGGAGTGCCACGCAGCGGCAGGCTACCGGCCCCCTCGGCTACGTCAGGGAACCGAGCCCACGACGGCCACGTCCTGCGCTTCTACAGCGAATGCCCACTTGCCCGGGTTCGGTGCGAACGTGTGTTCGTACGCGAAAGGTACTGCTTCGTAAGTCTGAAAGCTAGGTCTCGCGCAAGATAATGGCTCTAGCGCAGGGCTTACGGCCTCCAACCTTCGGTTCCGTCCCCCGATAGCCACGGCCAAAGGGGCTAAGGCGCTCGTCGTAGCGTGCGAACGCCTTAGCGCCCCTTTGGGGAGTCACGTGTCGGATGGCTCCGTTTGCCGCTTCATGACTGGCGGCGTTTGGCGCCTCGCTACGCTGAGAGGCATGCCTACAATCGATTGGACGACTGCCGTCATTCTTCCCACAGTCCAAGGCCGCTTCGGCCTGACCGCAGCCTTGAGCGAGAGCCCCTCGACGTCGTGGAACGCGATCTTCAACCAGCGTGCTCACAACCAAGCCGACGAAGTACGCGGAGGGTCTTGGAGCATGCCGACGCTCGACCCGCAGAACGACAAGATCATCGTCGACGGAGTCGCGGACGGCTCGGAAGGCGCACTTCGCACATACCTGAACGACCTCGTAGCTGGTGTGAGCGAACAGGAAGCAGAGCATCGCCAGCGCGCCGAGGCGGCTATCACGGAATTGCAGCAGGATAGGGAAACTCAGGCTCAACAGGCGGCCGACATGACGGAGCGCATCCGCACCGACAAGCAGTAGGAAAGGCTGCACGGCTGCACGCCGCCCGGCGCCACCGACAGCCTGGAACTGCCGGCGCAACCGCACGGCGCCTCGCCCCGAGCGTTCGCCGCGCCAAGAGGCAGAAACGGAAAAGACCTCCGTCGCGCGCCGGGGCAAGCCAAGTTCTCGACGTAGGAGCCCGGCTACGGCCCGCGGGACTCGACCCTCTCCCGGTACACAGGGTCGAGCCACCGCGAGGCGTACGCGTGGGCGTACGCTGCCGTAGCTACACCTTCGGGCTCCCTCCCGCGCCGCTCGGCCGGGGCATCGGCTTCGGCCTCTTCGTCGGAGGCTGCGGCCGGTGACCAGTGCCGGGCGTGCGCGCTGGCGTTCCGGGGCTGCCGGCGTGCCGGCCGAAGTCGACAGCCCTAGTCGAGGGCTGCGCGTCGGTCTGTTCGGTGGTCGGGGGTGTCGTCAGGTCGGTGACGGGTGGGTTGCGCTTCATGGGCTGCCTTCTTTCGTTCGGGCCAAACGTCGGCCATGATCAAGATGTCAATGACCGCCTCGGCACGCTCGTCGCTGCCGGGCGGGTGGACGGAGCGCACGGGGAGGTCTGTCCGTGGGTTTTCCTGCGCGAGCTGAATCCAATACGCGCGATACCACGGCAGATCCTCTGGCCGCGGCTGGTTACGTGGCACGGACGACCTCCTCTTGGTGGAGTTCGAGGGTGAGCCCGCGCGGCCGGGGTGCTAGATGGCCGCTCAGCGCGTCCTGCACGCCGCCGGCCAGGGCCAGCGAGGGCAAGGGGAAGCCCGGCGCCGCCCGGAGTCGGTTTGCCCCAATGAGCGGACGCCAGGCATCGAGCGCCTTGTGCCACTCGGCCTCTGCCTCTCGGTAGGCCGCGGCCAGCCGAGCGACAGCTGCGAGCGCGCGTTGAGTCTGCGCCTCCGGGCCGGCGGCGAAGGTGGCAAATTCCGCCTCCTCGCCGAGCAAAGTAGCCAGCTCGTCCTCGAACCCGAGCATCGCCGCGTGTGCCGCGTCGGACTCGCGGTCGATACGGGCCAGCTCGGCTTCGTACTCGGCCAGGCCGGCTTCGACGTCGGCCACGGCCACGTCGCTACCGGCGTCGCCACGGAACTGTGCAGCGAGGGCCGCCTCCGGGCGGGGCTTGTTCAGAGCTGGGCGCTCGCTCCCGAGTTCGGAGAAGCGGCGTAGCGCGCGGTCGCGGCCCTCCTCTAGCGCCCTGAGCTGTGCGAGCACGCGGTCTTGGTGCAGAGTCATGACCGACCGTCCTTCTTGCCCAGCGAGCGCATGAAGTCGTCAACCTCGGGCCTGCGGGCGTTGATTTGCGCCGGGCTCATGGCCCTGACCTCGTCCAGTGTGAGCGGCTCGCCGCTAGCCGACTTCTTGCCGTCCGCGAAGCCGCGGCGGTAGACCTCGGAGTCCGTGATGAAGCGTTCTCGACGTGAGATTGGGGGCACTCTGTTTCTCCTCTATCTTCTGATTAGCCAATTGCCGCGGCGTTCCGCGCCGACTGGCAAGTTCTCGACTTCGCCGGTCAATGAGGGATGACCGCTGATGCTTGAAAACACGAGCCCGCGCGGAACCACGCGACCTCCCGGCGTCGTTGTGGTCGGCACGTTTGCGTCGATTGTCCGCGGCTGTCGCTGGCCAGGATCTGCACGCTTTTCCAAGAGCGTCGACCAGCGCCCGACAGACGACTTGTACGGGGCCATCGCCATCGCCAGGCTGTCGCAGAGGTCATCGAACCCGCCGCTGGTAGCTTCGATGCGCTCGTGACCGGACGGCGTGAGGTCGACGCGAAGTAGCAGCAGCTCGCGGAGCAGATCGGTCGCGCCGCTCGGTATCACGATCTGTTGTCGGTCGATGAGTAGGCGCAGCCCGGCGTACATGGCGGCCTTGATCGGTCCCGAGGTGTGGACCGGGTTGATGCGCGTCCTCCACGCTTGCGACGGCGCGGACTCTTTCCACACCGAGGGCTCGCGCCGTTTGATGTTGTCGAGCCAGTTGTGATCCCAGGGCTTGTCTTCGATCAGGACCGCCCGCGGACGCGGTGGCGCTCCGCCGTCCTCGTCGGCTCGACGCTGGTACTCGGTCCATAGCCAGTGCGTGTAGCCCTCGCCCATGCCCACCCGCTCCGGCGATAGGACGCCGATGTGGGCGCGGCTGTCGACAACCTCTTGGATGAATTTGTTGACTGGGTAGCCGCTCGGATAAGCCTGCGCGAGGACGACACAGAACAGGGGCAGCTCATTCGCGCAAGGGACGCGCCCAAAGCCGCGAATCGCGCAATGGTCACGGGTGCTTCCCCAATCGACCCCGGCGAAGATCCGCGCAGGGCCAGTGATCGTGTCTAGCGTGTGTATGGGGCCGTCGTAGGTGATGAGCTCCAACGCTGCCCGGCTGACGAAGGTGTCGGCGCTCGACGCCCAACGACCCTCCATCTCCGCAGCGAACCGGGTAGGCGACATTGATGCCCGCATCGCCTCGATAAATGTCGCCGTGATCCAGGGGCAATCAGCCAGTCCCCACTGCGTGAAGTGGATGTGACCGGAACCCGCCTCCCCGGCACGGCATACGTCGAAGAACGGTCCGGATGCAACCGACGCTGTCCCGGCCATGACGACCTTCGCGCCGGGGCTGGAAGCGATGATCGGCCAACCCGATGAAAGACGAGCGTCTCCTCTGGCCACTGCTGCACTTCGTCGGCGGCGAGGTCCCCGTGCCAGCCCCGCAGGCCGCGCGGAGTCGCGCTAACCGCGCGCAGCTCGCTGCCGTTACGGAGAGTCGTGACCTGAGAGAACTCGTCGACGATCGAGTCCGCGAGCAACGGCGACGCCAGGGCGATTCGCTGCGCCTCCTCGTGCAGGCGCCGTGAGCCTTTCTCGTCGCTAGAGGCGATAAGGACGCGATGGTTAGGACGAGAGAACGCGCGCCAGGTCGCCCAGGTGGCGAGAAGCATTGTCTTGCCGCCCCCGCGCGGCGCGAGCATCGTCTTGTCGGTGGTTACCGCGGCGATTTGTCCGTCAGTCAGCGGAACGCCGATAGCGTGCGCGAAGTAGCCGAAGTCCCTGCGGGCACGGTCGAGGTCAGCCATCGGACGCAGCCTCTTTTTCCGCTTGCGCCGCCCACACCGAGGCCAGGTCGGTCCCCGTGCCCTTCCGCTCACGCTCCAGCTGACCGAGGGTCCTCTCGACCGATGCCTCCCACCCGTCGAGCTGCTTAACAATTCCGAAGGTTTCGCCCTTGCGGGTCCGGACGACAGTGCCCTGCCGGTCGAAGCCAGGCCGTAGCTAGCTCGATCTTGGCCAGGCGACTGGCGAGGATCGCCAGGCGGTAGTCGTCTAGGCCTGGATAACGTTCACGTAACTCGCGAGCGTGGCGCTCGCGCACAGGAGCCAACTTGCGCTCGCTCCGCGTGCCGTGTACGAGAGAACGTTCGTTGCCGACCTCGGCCGGCGGTGGTGTCGTTAGGTTGGCGAGCTGTCGTGCCCGCGCTTCGGGCTGCTTACTTAGAGCCATCGTCTGCCTCCTTCTTTTTCGGAGGCATCCAGTACCAACGCGCGTCCTTGCCGAAGCCCTGCTTCTCTGAGTCCACGCCCAGGTCTTTCTTGATGCGGCGGAGGGTGGCGTGGGAGATGCCCGCCTGTTGGGCGGCGGCTTTCATCTCGTCCGCCAATCGCGGTCCTGCGGCCAGCTCGGTGCGTAGGAACTTCTGCGCTTCCTCGCTCGCAGACGCAGCACCGTTGCCGTTGCGCGGGGCCAGCAGTGAATCCGCGGACGCCGAATGCTCGCCTAGAAACATGAGCTTGGACGTTTCGATCTCGGCGTCGTTGCCGTCCTCGTCCTTCCCCGGCACGGGATAGCCGACCACCCGATAGGCAAAGGACGGCGCCAAGGGGCCGACGTTGCATTTGGCGTGGGCGAGAACGCGAGCGCCGCTGCGTGCCGCGTCTTCCTCGTCCGGGTCCTCACCAAAAGCCAAGACCGAACGTGCGGCTGCCGTGAAACCGACGGAGCCCACCGTGCGCGCGAGCGCGTCGGGGGCGCCGTCTTTCGTGAAATGGGCTACCGCGACGAGCGCAAGCTGCTCCTCGGAGGCGAGCTGAGCCAAGGGCGCCAGCGCCTGGCGCACGGGGGCGTCGCGGTGCGTGTCCATGCCGGCCGTTAGCCCTGCCGACAGAGGATCGACTACCACGAGCTTTGCGCCGTGTTCCCGCACAACGTCCCGGATGCGCGGTACGTCTTCCGGGACCACGACAAGCCCTTCGAGGTCGTCGGGCTGCCGGACCGTGAGAAATAGAACGCGGGAGGCGTCGTGTCCGGAGGCGAGCAGGCGCGGCTTAGCACACGACTGCGGTCGTCCTCGTAGCTGACCATCAGCGTGGTGAAGGGCTTGCCGTAGAAGTCCCCGCGCAGCTTGCCTACCGACCCTCTTCCCGCCACGCGCGTTAGCAACGTCGACTTCCCGGTCCCCTGGACTCCGACGAGAAAGGTCACCGAGCCGAGCGGTATGCGCGCGTCCCACAGGAAGCGACCCTTCGTGGCGACAACGTCCGCTGAGGCGATAGCCACTAGTCGCCGGCCCGACGATTTCCCCGCCGGAAACTGCCCTACGTGTTTACAGATATCGCGGACCTCCTTCTCCGGCAGCGGCTCGGGCTGGCGGGCGTTGATAGCCGCCATCGCTGCGTAGAGGTCAGTCTCCGAGAGCCCCTGGCGAGCGCGGCACAGTCACGAGCGCACGTTTGGCCTTGACCTCGATTCCCGCGCCCACCCGTCCGTTGGAGTTCGGCAGGTTCGCGGGTTTGAAGTAGAAGTGGAGGCCCCCGCCGCCAGTGGACGACTGCACGGTGAGCGGCAGTTCTTCGTGTCGCTCCTGTAAGTCGATGAGAGCGGCCCGGCCTTCGGATCCGTCGATGTCAAGCGCGAGAAACGAATCCTTGCCCGCGAGCGCGGCGCAGTTGTAGTCCGGATTGGCCCGCCCCCAGCGACTGATTTGGTCGACGTCGGTGGTCGCGTCGTTGAGCCCGTTCGGGGTGGCGGGCCGCTTGCCATTGGCCGGGACCACGGCCCAACCGATCTCGGCAAGCGGCGTCGCCGACCGAGTGAACTGAGAAGTACGCCGAGCCACTACTGGTCCTCGTCGCCCAACGCGGGGCAGTGCCGCGAGGCGAGGAACTTCGCAAGGTCCCCAACCGGGACGACCCGACCTTGGGGCAGGGATACGAAGCCGAGCCGGCGCTCGTCCAGCCAGCGACGAACGCGACGCGGAGGGACGCGACAGATCTCGGCAACTTCTGCCTGCGTGTAATGAAGCTCGGGCTCTGCTGTGCGCTGCTTGGTAGGCACGGCCTACTCCTCTCGATCTGGAAGTGACGGGATCGAGAGGGCGCGGCGGGCTGCGCCCGGCTAAGTGAGGGTCCGGGTCAGCCGGCCCAGCGCGAGAGGTAGCGGTGCGCTGCCGACCAGGCGGACGGCGGACGCGACCGGGAGCCCGCGTGCGAATGGCGAGCGCGCGCATAGGACGCCGCGGCGCGTGCCAGTGCCAGAGGACGAACTCGCGAGGAGCCACGTCTAGTGGTTCATCCTGTAAGTGTTGTGGGTCATGCGGCGAGGACTTTGCCGCTGTATGTCCAGGAGAATGGTCGGGCGGTGAGGTTGTGATGTTCGACGAACGCCAGCATTTGGGTGGCGAGGTCTT
>JAABUZ0100007801.1_pt1 | contig 12797 bp, 12 predicted proteins | sample 5562091 | NCBI WGS metagenome assembly JAABUZ01 (sample SAMN12813069, study PRJNA571459) | rock metagenome | isolation source: Antarctica rocks | place: Antarctica: Victoria Land, Linnaeus Terrace sud | collected 2015-12-21 | reverse complement strand
GTCGCGCTCTCCGTCGCCGAACTGCAACGGGCGGCGTACCTCGCGTCGCGTGCTGCCCGCGACGCGGCGCGGGCGGCGAATCCCGCATTCAAGGCGAAGCGTGTCGACCCGGGCGAGGCGGAATGTGGCGCCGTCGCGATCGAACGGGGGTGGGAATTGTGGAGTGATGATGGTGGCATCGTGGCCCTGATGCGCACGTTGCATCCCCTTCTACGCGTCGAACGGCTCTGCGGTCTGCTCGTGCGCGCCGTGCGCGCGGGACTGATCCCCTGCACGGAGGCGCAGCACCTGTACAACGCGGTATTCAAAAGGGATCTCGGCCTCTGGACGATGCTCTCGCTGCAATGCGAAGCCGGGAATGCCATCTGCCGCTGACGGTTGTCCTTCGGTTTTGATAGGGGAAAGTATTTGTACATATCCCTTTAGACCTATCATTACTTGCTTCTCGGTATCAGAAATCCGCAATCTATCTATTGCTTCACCACCCTCCGACCACTGCGCAGGGCCTCGAAGACGGCGAGCGTGTCTGCCGCGTCTTCGAGCGTGCCATAGGGTAGCGGCGGGCCGCCGAGGGCCGCCTCGGCGAAGGCGATGATGCTCGGCGCGTAGCCTTGGAAGAAGTTGTTCGTGTTGTAGAGCACGCCGAGCGTCATCTCCGGTTCCCAAACGAGCGGCGCGTGGGCCGCGTCGGTAATGAAGGTCGGTGTGCGCCCGTACGGGCCGGTCGAGCCCGGTCGGTAGTGGGTCACGCGCACCGCGTTGTCGACGACGACGTTCGCCCCCTCCCCGACGACCTCGAACCGTTCGAGGGGGCTGGTGCCGGACTGTCCGACGCTGAAATGCAGCGTGCCGACGGTGCCGTCCGCGAGCGTCGCCGTCGCCACCCCGCCCGTCCCGACCGGTGCGGGGTGGAAGGCGATCGCCGCGACGGGGGCAAGCACCCGCTGCACCGCGCCGAGCGGGTGCCAGATGTGCCCGAGGCAGCTGCGCACGACCGTTTCGCTGAGCGGGAGATCACGCGTCTGTGGCACATGGAGCGGGTAGCGGATCGTGAAGGTCGTCGGGCGACCGAAGGCGGGGTCGCGCACGATGTCCGCCATCGTGGCGTGCGCCGGGTAGTACATCGTCTTCATCCCGACCGCCGCGACCTTGCCGACGCGATCGCGCAGGGCGATCAATGCGCGCGCCGTGGACGCGTGCGCGGCGAGGGGCTTGTCCGTCCAAGCGTGGCAGCCCGCCTCGAGCGCGCGGCGCATCAAATCGGCGTTCAGCGGCTCTTCGTCGGTGAAGCCGTCGCCACCGATCAGCACCGCCTCCGGCGCGGCATCGCGGAAGAGTACGTCGAGGTCGGTGAAGGAGTGCGGCGCGCCGAACTGGCGGGCGAAGGCGGCGGCCCAGTCGCCATCCGGGTCCCAGACAGCGACGAGTTCGACCGGGGCGTACGGCAGGGAGGGGAGAAAGTTGCGGAAGGCGTGCATCGCGTTGCCGGTGACGCCGAGCATCGCGACGCGGAGCCGTCGATCCGCCTCGAATGCGAAGGTGAGCGGGTTAGCCATGATAACGCTCCTCGTGATGGCGGATCATTACGCGATGGGCACGGGCGCGCCGTCGCTCGACAGACCCGCCTCGTAGACGCGCATCAGGTGAAGCGCGAACTCGAGATCCCCGACCGCGACCGAGCGGTCGTCGAGAACCGCGCCGCAGAAATCATCCAATTCGCTCACGACGCCCTGCACGAAGAGGGCTTTGTTCTCCAGCGTCGCGAGGCGGTGCTCCACATCCCAGACGACGCTGCCGCCTTCCACGCCGGGAGTCGTGAAGTCCCGCGTGCGGGCGTATTCGAATGGGATGCCCCGATGGTAGGAGACGCGCATGCTGTTCTCGATCGAGACGACGTGCCCGTGGCCGAAGAACTCGTACCGCTCGACCGTATACCCCGGCGGCGACCCGCCCGCCATGAAGAACGTGCCGGCCGCGCCGCTCGCGAACGCGAGATGCACCGCGCCGACCGACTCGTTGTTCGCCGCAGCTGGTCCGCGCACCGTCGTCACGCTCGCCACGCGCCCACCGACCGCGAGCATCAACGAGAGTGGGTGGATGCCGTTGCCGAGCCAGTTCGTAAATTCCCCTCCCTCAAGCACCGCCGCGCCGTCCGCGCGGATTGTCATCGGGTAGACGGCGAGCATCGAGCGGAGCGCGCCGAACTCGGGCCGCGCGATCAACTCGACCGTCTTGCGCGTCGCGGGCATGTAGGCCTTCTTGAAGCCCACGGCGCAACGGCGGTCGCCGCGCACCGCGATCATCTCCTCCACCTCGGCGGCGCGCATCGCGGGGGGTTTCTCGAGCCAGACGTGCAGCCCTGCCCGGAGCGCCTCGATCGTTAGCGTGGGGTGCTGCCGGGGACCGGCGCAGATGAGCACGGCATCGAGGGCGAGGTTTAGCGCTGCATACATCGACGCGGCGTCCGTGAAGGTCGGGATGCCGCCGTACTCGGCTGCCGTCTTCGCGACCAGATCCGCGTTCAGGTCGCAAAGCGCAACGAGCGTGACCGGAAGGTAGTGCAGCGCGGGCAGGATGTTGCGATAGGCGTGGCTGCCGATGCCCACGACCCCGATGCGCACCCGCCGCTCGTACTCACGTTGATACGACATACCGATCCCCCTCCGCATTGCGCATCTGCGCCCTTGGATACCACCACTCCCGAAAGCATGCTACCGTGCGGATCGCAGCGTAACCGACTTGAACGCGCGGGTCGTCTCCATGATCGCCGTCTCGACGGGCAATCGCTCCATCGATGACGCGCCGACGAAACCTACCGCGTCGCAGCGCGCCAGGACGTACGCCGAGTCTTCCGGCGTGGCGATGGGGCCGCCGTGGCAGAGGAGGATCGCCGCTTTATCGACGCGCCACGCCGCCTCGCCGATGGCCTGCACTGCGGCGGGGGCATCCTCCAGTTGCATCGCGTCGGATTTTTCCAGTCCGATCGTGCCGCCGACCGTCAGCCCCATGTGCGCGATGATCGCGTCCGCGCCCGCCTCAGCCATCGCCGTTGCCTCGTCCGAGTTGAAGACGTAGACGACGGTAAAGAAACCCATCGCGTGCGCGAGGCGGATCGCGTCCACTTCCTTGCCGAAGCCCATGTTCGTCCGCTCCAGCTCCATGCGGAAGCGCCCGTCAATTAGGCCGACGGTGGGGAAGTTATTGATGCCGGAGAAGCCGAGTGCATCCAACTCCCTGAGGAAGTAGTCCATCTGCCGGAGCGGATCGGTGCCCATGATCCCGGCGATCACCGGTGCCGCCTTGACGATTGGCAGCACCTCGCGCTCGCCCATCTCCTTGACGATCTGGTTCGCGTCGCCATAGGCGAGCAGGCCCGCCAGGCTGCCGTGCCCCGCCATCCGGTAGCGGCCGGAGTTATAGATGATGATCAGGTCCGCGCCGCCCGCCTCGGCGAACTTGGCGGAGATGCCCGTCCCCGCGCCCGCGCCGACGATCGGCTTCCCCTCGACGACTTGGGCGCGCAATCGTTCGATGACCTGTTGCCGCGTGTAGCGCATTCTTCCTACGCCTTCGCTCGTGCGCCGACGCATGCGAGCAGTTGCGCCGCCGTCGCGTCGGCAAACTGCGGATCGTTGATGTTGTAGTCCAGTTCGACCACCGGAATATCGGGGCGGAGGTGGGCGCGAATCGCCTCGTACAACGCGGTGTCCGCCTCCGGCCACCAGAACTCACCGCCGGGGCTGTCCAGTTGCGAGACGCCCTTGAGCGGCAGGAAGAGCGTGACGGGCGCGGTAGAGAGGTTGACCTTCTCGGCGAGGATGTGGCCCAACGCCGCGTTCTCCTCGACATTGGTGCGCATCAGCGTGACGCTCGGGTTCCACTCGTAGAGGATGCGGCCGCGATATTTCTCCGGCACCGTCTCCGGCGCGCCGAAGTTCGCCATGTCCAGGCAGCCGGGGGCGACGACCTGCGGGATGCCCGCCCGCGCCGCCGCTTCGAGCCGGTGCGGCCCGGCGGCGAAGACCCCGCCCGTCAGTTCGTCCGCCCATTCGGTCGTCGTCACGTCGTAGACGCCCGCGATGAAGCCGTCCGCGATCAGGCTTTCCATCGTCTGGCCGCCCGCGCCGGTGGCGTGGAAGACGAGCACCTCGTACCCCGACCTCTCCATCGTCGCGCGCGCCCGCTCCACGCAGGTGGTGGTGTTGCCGAACATGCTGGCGGCGATCAGCGGCCGCTCCGCGCGGGGGGGCATCTCCGTCTCGACCATGCCGACGATTGCGCCAGCGGCGTTCATCAGGATCGGCGTCGAGATGCGGTTCAGGCCCGCGACATCGACGACCGAGTACATCATCGTGACGTCCTTCGTGCCGACATAGGGACGCGTATCGCCCGCCGCGACGGTGGAAACGATGATCTTCGGGAAGCCGACGGGCAGGGCGCGCATCGCGCTCGTGCCGATCGTCGTGCCCGCCGTGCCGCCGAGACCGATGATGCCGTCGATGCGCCGCTCGGCGTGCAACCGGGCCGCGACCACCGCCGCGCCGCGCGTCATCACGGCCATTGCGCGCGCCTTGTCCCCGGAGGAGCGCAGCGCGGCGATGTCGTCCCCGCCCGCCCGTGCCACATCGTCCCGCCCCAGTTCGGCGGGGTAGGCCGGTTCGCCGAGCACGCCGGTGTCAATCGTCAGGGGCAGATGGCCGCGCCGCGCGATCACGTCGCGGATGAAGGCCGCTTCTGTCCCCTTCGTGTCCAGCGCCGCAATAATCGCAATCGTCTTTCCCACTGTATCCTCCCACTGCATCGCCGAGGCGCAGGGCATATCCCTCGTCGCTAGGTTGAGCCTACTCTCGCCCCGCCTCGCACATCACGACCTGGCGGTCGGCGGTCGGATAGGCGACGACCATCCGGGCGACGGCCGCGCCGCGATTGAACGCGTCATGCGGAACGCCTTCGGGGATGTGTATCGCCATACCGGGCGTGAGGTGCAACACCTGTTCGTCGCCGAGGCTGTGGTCGAGCTCTCCTTCAATGAGGAAGAGCACTTCGTCGCTGTTCGGGTGGTAATGCTTCGGGTTCTTCTCCCCAGCGTTGATTTCGACGTAGCCGAAGGTCTGCTGCGCGTCCGCAAACAGGGCGCCGCTGCACAGCCATTGCATGTACCCCCATGGCATCGCGTTCGCCGGATCGCGGCTGACCGTTACCGTTGGCTCCATTTGCTGTGTACCCACGTTTCCGAGACTCATTTGTTCTCCTCTCGCGACTACTCCGCGCCGTTTCCGTCGCGTTCGATTTGCGCGACAACTGCCCGACGCACATCCTCGATGTGCCCTGCCATCAGGCGCGCCGCCCGCCGCGCGTCGCGTGCTTCGAGCGCGGCGACAATTTCAGGCCGTGCGCGCGCCGCGCGCTCCACCACGCCGGGATCGTGGTTCGCCGCCGTGCGCACGAGCTGGATCTGCAGCCCAAGTCTATCCAGGCTTTCGATCAACGTCTCATTGCCGCTGAAGGCGGCAACGGTGTTGTGGAAACGGCGATCCGTCTCACTATAGGCGATCATGTCCCCACACTCATACGCCGCGTGAACGTCGTCGAGGATCGCGCGCAACTCCGCAACTTGCGCATCTGTCAGCCTCGGAACAGCCAGACGCACCGCGAGCGATTCGAGCGCCTTGCGCACCTCGTACAGATCGTTCACCTGCCTCGCGGAGAAGGCGCGGATGAAGTTGCCCTGATAGGGGCGATACTCCACCAAGCCCTCGGTGGTTAGCTTCCCGATCGACTCGCGAATCGGCGTCCGACTGACACCCAATATGTCAGCGAGCGCCTGCTCGTCCAAGCGGGTGTTGGGAATGAGTGAGCCCGCGAGAACAAGCTCGCGAATTCGTTGGTATACACGCTCATTTAGGGTAGAACGCTCGAGTTTCTCCACGCGCACATCCTTAGTCAGTCGCCGGACAGATCTATCGTTGGGGCGGCGAAAGAAACAGCAACCGCGTCCAGATAATACAATCCATAGCGCGATGCAGTCAAGCATTATTGACACAAAATCCTGCATATTGTATAACGAGATTCGCCCGATGAGCCGTTGATGAGTTCGTTCTATTCCCGTCGGGGCAGTGAGGAGCATATATAGGTGGTAGGCCGATGCAACGTTGCAGTCATTGGCTGCGGCAACGTCTCGCGTATGCACTTTCAGGCATACGCGGCGCATCCCGAGCGGATTAATCTCGTCGCCGCCTGCGATCCTGTACCCGAGGCTGTTGAGCGGGCGCGGCGCGATTACGGTGTGGCGAAAGGCTTTTCCTCGATTGAGGAGGTGCTCGCCGGTGCGGAGTGGGACGTCGCCGTCGTCTGCACACCGACCGCCGTCCGTCAGGGGGCGATCGCGCAACTCGCCGCCGCCGGCAAGCACGTTTTCACCGAGAAGCCGCTCGCGGACTCCTATGAAGAGGCCCGACAGATCGTTGAGACGTGCGAGCGGGCGGGCGTCCGCATCGCCGTCAATCAGAACTTTCGGTATCACTACCCGTTCGAGATGGCGCGGCGCATCATCGAGGAGGGCAGGATCGGCGGCGTCACCCACATCGCGCATCGAGAGCTCGTCTTTCGCCAGGACAGCGGCTGGCGCCTGGAGCAGACCCGGCATGCACTCTCCGTGATGGGCATCCATTGGTTCGACGGGTTCCGGTGGCTCCTCGGGGACGAGGCGCGCACCGTCGCCTGCGCCACGCGATCGTCATCTGCCATCACGAGCAAGGGAGAGACCGATGCCGCCATCCAGCTCGTCTTCGAGCGCGGCACGGTCGTCTCGTACGCCCAGAGCTTCTCGGCGCCGGTGCAGGAGATCGAGACGGTGGTGATCGGAGAGCGCGGCGCGCTGGTCCTCACCTACGACGACTTGTCTCTGTATATGCCCGAGCGTCGCGGGGAGGTCGTTGAGCGGTGGGAAAATCCGTTGCGCGGCGCGCGGAAGCCGGAAGCGACCTTTATTGATCTCGATCTCCTGCTGACAGGCATCGAGCAGGGAACCGACCCGCCGAACAGCGGTCGGGACAATCTGAAGACGGTCGCGCTCCTTGATGCCGCATATCGCAGCGCCGCCGAAGGCCGCCCCGTTACGCTGGATGAGGGAGTGCCCGCATGAATCTCGCCTTCTCGCGCCCCACCCGCAGCATCGACGAGCAACGGGAATTATTCAGCCGATTCCGCGACGCAGGCTACGACGGTCTGCAATTGAAGCAGAATCAGTATCGCGACATGCTGAACACGCCCGCACAATTCCTGACCGCATGGGGCGGCTCCCCGGGCATGGCGGCAGGGTTGATTTTCGGCAGCCCCCTCGACCGGGACGGGGTGGCGGCGCTGCGGGCCATCTTCCCGTTCGCCGGGGCGGTCGGCGCGGAACGCGTCGTCTATTGGCCGAGGGACCCGGCGGGCGCGTCGGACGAGGAGATGCGGCAATTCGCAGGCACGCTCTCGGGGCTCGGTAAGGAGGCGCGCCAGGCGGGAACGAAGCTCTCGCTCCACAACCACTTCAACCAGATCATCAGGACCCGCGCGGACCTGGACCGGTTCTTCTCGATGGCGACAGGTGGGAGTGTGGGGCTGACGGTGGATACGGCGCACCTCGTCAAGTCCGGCATCGCCGATGTCGCGGGCGTCATCCGCGACTATCGGGAGGTCCTCGACAACATCCATCTGAAGGATTTCGCCGACGGTGCATGGCGCGTACTCGGTGAGGGACGGATCGATTTCACCCCGATCTTCGCGGCGATCCGCGAGATCGGCTACACCGGGTGGATATGCGCGGATGAGGAGAGCGGCGGCGACCTCGTCGGCGGGATGCGGGAGTGCTATCGCTTCATGCAGGCGGGGCTCGTCGCCGCACAGTGACCGGGCGTCTTCGTCGCCCAGTTCGCGACAGGGAGGGAAGGGTATGTACGACCGACGATCTACCTCGCAGACGATGAATCGCCGCGCGTTCCTGGTCGGTGTAACGGCAGCGGCGGGAAGCGCGATCCTCGCGGCATGCGGCGGCACGACCGCGACCGAAACGCCGAAGCCTGCGGCCGCTACCGCTGCATCGGCAGCGACACAAGTGACAAAGCCGGTGGCGTCGCCTGCGGCATCCGTCGCCGTGACGAATGCCACCACCGGCACGGCTCCCGCCGGATCCGCCGCCCCGGCGGTGCAGAACTCCGGCCAGGCGACGACAATCGTCTGGTTCGCCTCACGCGACGCATCTGGTAGCACGCAGAAGCAAGTGGACAACTTCAATAAGCAGAGTAAGACGATCCAGGTCAGCTACCAGGAGCAAGGATCGTCAAGCGATGACCTCCACAACAAGATCGTCATCGTCAGCGCCGCGAAAGACCCCACTGCGGATCTCTTCCAGGTCAATGTGCCGAACATCTCGGAGTTCGCGGCAGCTGGCTGGGTCCTGCCGGTCGATGACTTGCTCTCGAAAGACGAGCGGGCGAAGTTCTTCCCCGGCACCCTCGACGGCAGCACCTACAACGGCAAATTGTACGTGATCCCCTGGTACAATAACGGGCCCGGCCTCTGGTATCGCAAGGATTTACTCGATGCTGCGGGGTTTCAGCCGCCGAAAACCTACAATGAACTGGTCTCCATCTCCCAGAAGCTCCAGACGCCCGATATTGCTGGGTACGTGTTGCCTCTCCCGCAGATCGAGCAGGGTGTAATTAACTGGATGGAGCATTTGTGGGGATACGGCGGCGGCATCGTCGACGATAAGCTCAACGTGATGCTCGACAAGGGGACTGCGGGCACGGACTCGATGCAGCGCATCGTGGACTACGTGTACAAGGACAACGTCGTCCCCCAGTATGCCCTGACGCTCACACAGACGCAGGACGCGATGAACATCTTCCGCACCGGGAAAGCGATCTTCCTGCGGATGTGGTACACCAGCGGCGGCGATCTGTACAAGGACGACACAACGATCAAGGGCAAATGGGCGGTGACGACACTCCCGTCGAAAGACGGCGCGAAGCCCGGCCCTGGTTGTCTGGGCACCTGGAATCTCGGCATCTCGGCCTTCTCGAAGAAGCCGAAGGAGGCGGCGGAAGTCGTCCGCTGGCTGACGTCGGAGGAGCAGCAGACCTGGCGCGTCCTCAATGCCAGCAGCCTTCCGGTGCTGCCGACGGTGTTAGACAACCCCGAGGTGCAGGCGAAATACCCCTATGCGAAGGCCGCGCAGCAGTCGTTCTACGATCTGAAGCCACGCCCGGTCACGCCGTACTACAGCCAAATTTCGTCGGACGCCATCCAACCGGCGCTGGGAGCCGCCGTTGCTCGCCAGATCACACCGGATCAAGCCATCAAGCAAATGGCGGACAAGATACGGCAGATCGTTAAGCAATAGATCGGTTTCATGACTGATATGCGGATGATCATCTCCGTATCGTAGGAGGAGGAAAACAATGGATCCAGTACCGAAGCCTCTCGAACGCCGTACGTTCATCGCGGGCCTAGCGGCGATGGCTGGCAGCGCGATCCTCGCCGCGTGCGGCGGCGGGCCGTCATCTACCGCGACGGCGGCACCCGCGACCGGCAATGCCACCGCCGTGCCCAAACCGACGACTGCAGCCGCCTCGACCACCGCGAACGCGACTGTCGCCCCAGCAGCGACCACCGCGTCGACTACGACTGGCACCGCGTCGGCTCCCGCCAAACCGGTGACGATCGCAACACAGGGTAATCTGAAATTCATGCGTGGCAGCGGCAACGATCCCTTCTGGGAGAAGATCGCCACGGGGTTCAAGGCGAAGACGGGCGTCACGGTCGAGTCGGTTATCAACACCGGCACGGTCGAGGACGGCACCGTGCCGACCGCGCTCAAGTCCGGCTCCGGCCCGGATGTTGTCAACATCAACTCCGGCCCGGCGCGCATCGGCTTCCTCGCCCAAGCCGGCCTGATCAAGCAACTGGACGACGCCTACGCGAAGTTCAATTGGAACGACCGCCTGACGCCCTTCGCGGTTGACCGCCTGAAGAATCAAGGCAGCATTTTTCAGGGGAAGCTCTGGGAAGTCCCGAATAGTGTTGACGTTATCTACTGGGATTACAACAAGGACGTCTACCAGAAGGTCGGCATCAAGCCGCCAGACACCTTCGATGAGATGGTAGCCAACTTCGACAAGTTGAAGGCAGCTGGCGTGACGGCAATCAATCTCGGCGTGCGGTCTGGCTTCGCGGGCGGCTGGCTCTTCGGCAACCTGCTGCAGGCAGCGGCGGGCAAAGATGCGGTCCAGCAGGTGCTCTTCGGTGAGGGTAAGTGGGACCAACCAGAGTTCATCCATGCCGCGCAAATCCTTGGGGATTGGGTGAAGAAGGGATACGTCCCACAATCGTCGACGACGCTCACTGACCAGCAGGTCATCCCCATCTTCGAGAACAAGCAGGCGGGGACGTACTGTGTCGGCACCTGGCTGATCGCGACGTATGCAACGGACAAGGCGGACATCACGAACGTGGATGCGTTCGTGATGCCAACGATCACCGCAGCGGGATCAAAACTGCCGACCGGCGGCTTCGGCAACAGCTTCGTCATTGCGGCGAATACGAAGAACCTTGAGGCGTCACAGGCGTGGCTCGATTACCTGATTTCCGAGGACTATGTGCAGGCGCTGATGGATAACCCCGCGAACGGGACGATCCCCGCCGCGAAGGTACCCGCGAGCGCGAAGCCGAAGACCGCGCTGTTGCAGAAGGCAGTGGACATCCTCGCCAAGGATGGCACGGGCTACAACCCGAGCGTTCACGTCGTCGCGGCCGTCACGACTGCCTACTACGACGCCCTCCAAGGCATCCTCGGTGGCCTGACGACGCCCGAGAAGGCGATGGCGGATGTGCAGGCGGCAAAGGTGAAGGCCTCGACGTGAACGCCCCCGCAATCGGTGTCCCGGCCCGACAGGCCATCGCGGGGCGCAGGCGTGCGAACATCACCTTGCCGCTCCTCTTCCTGCTGCCGTCGTTTCTCCTGTACGCAATTTTCGCGCTCGTCCCGATCGTGCAGACGGTGCAGATCAGTTTCCTGAGGTGGGACGGCTTCAGCGCGGCACGGACATTCGTCGGCGCGGAGAATTATCAGGGGTTGGCGTCGGACACCGTCTTCCGCAGCGCACTCTGGCACAACGTCACCTGGACCGCGATGACGATCGGCGTCGCCGTGAGCGCCGCGCTCCTGCTCTCCGTCACGCTCGCGCGGTTGCGGCGCGGGCGGACCTTCTTCCGTGTCGCGTTCTTCCTGCCGAATGTCATCTCCTTGTCGGTCGTCGCGATCATCTGGGGGCAGCTGTATCACCCGCTTGTTGGGCCGGTGAACATCATCCTCAAGCGGATCGGGCTGGGCCATTTCGCGCGCCTCTGGCTCGGCGACCCGGCGACAGTCCTGCCCGCGATCAACGTCGCGAATAACTGGCAGAGCTACGGTTTCTATATGATCATCCTGCTTGCCGGGTTGCAGGGGATCGATACCGCACTCTACGACGCCGCGCTCGTGGACGGCGCCGGGACATGGGCGCTCTTCCAACATGTCACCCTCCCCGGCCTGCGCAACGTGCTTAACCTCGTCGTCATCCTCGCCTTCATTAATGCGCTCAAAGGGTTCACGCTCGTCTGGGTAATGACGCAGGGCGGGCCGGTGCATAAGAGCGACTTGCTGGCGACCTACATCTTCCGTGCCGCCTTCGTCGGGAACACCCTCGGCCCGGCCGCCGCCGCCAGCGTCGTACTGAGCGCGATCGTCATCGCCACAACAATCGCCTTCAATCGTTTGCGCGAGGAGGAGGTCGCATGAGCGCGACGAACATCCCTCTGCGCCCCTCGCGCCGCCTGCGGTTGTCCGAGCTCCCACTTTTCGTCTTCCTGCTCGCCATTCTGGCGATTACGCTCTATCCCTTCGTCTGGACGATCCTCGACAGCCTGAACTCGACGCAGGGCATCTTCAAGGGCGAGCTCATCCCGAGCGCACTGCACTGGAGCAATTATCAGCGGGCGTGGGTGACGGGGAATATGCGCGCGTATATCGGCAACAGCATCATCGTGACGATCGCCAGCGTTGCGCTGACCCTCATCGTCAGTTGCCCCGCCGGATATGCCTTTGGCCGAATGCGCTTCCCCGGCGCGAACGCGCTCTTCTACCTCTATCTGCTCGGGCTGACGGTACCCTTCCAGGCGGTGCTCATCCCGGTCTTCTATTTGCTGAAGAACCTTCATCTCATCAACAATCTCGCGGGTATCGTCCTCGTTCAGGTGGGAACGGGTGTGCCATTCAGCGTCTTCCTGATGCGCAACTTCTTTCGCTCGCTGCCCGGCGAATTGGCGGACGCCGCCCGCATCGACGGCTGCAACGAGTTCACGGTCTTCTCCCGCATCATGCTGCCGCTCGCCAAACCCGCGACGCTCGCGCTGGTCATCTTCGCGTTCATCGGCTCGTGGAACGACTATCTGTTACCGTTGATCGCCCTGCAAGATGATAAGAAGCGCACGCTGCCCGTCGGGCTCGTCCACTTCTCCGGTCAGTACGCCACAGACTACAGTCTCGTCTTCGCCGCGACGGTGATCAGTTTCATCCCGACGATCATTATCTATCTCATTTTTCAGCGGCAGTTCATCGAGGGTGTCAACGTCGGCGCGAGTAAGGGCTAGTGGGTCAGTTGTGTTGCTCATAGCCGTTCCCTCATGCTACCTGCTCCCAATGCAGTGGCAGTTTGGTGCATGCTCCTGATCCACCGAGCGCGTGGCGGCGCTGCCGTGCGCGCGCTCGTCGT
>JAABUZ0100007800.1_pt1 | contig 12797 bp, 10 predicted proteins | sample 5562091 | NCBI WGS metagenome assembly JAABUZ01 (sample SAMN12813069, study PRJNA571459) | rock metagenome | isolation source: Antarctica rocks | place: Antarctica: Victoria Land, Linnaeus Terrace sud | collected 2015-12-21 | reverse complement strand
GCCGTGCGCGCCGTCGTCGGCGGCGTCGGCACCCTCGACCTCGACCGCCTGGGGCGGCGCGGCCGCCGACCGGTCGCCCTCTACATCGTCACGCCCGTGGGCGACCGCACCCTGCGCCCCCTCGTCGGCGGCCTGTTCACCACGCTCTTCCGCGTGCTCATGGACCGCGCGCGCACCCTGCCCGGCGGCGCCCTGGAGCGCGAGGTGCGCCTGTTGCTGGACGAGTTCGGCACCATGGGCGCGGTCCCCGACGCCCCCGACCGCTTCAATGTGCTGCGCCAGGTGCGCGTCTCGCGCGTCCTCTCCTTCCAGATGCGCTCGCAGCTCGTCGAGGACTACGACGAGACCGGGGCCGAGGCCCTCGTGGAGTCGTGCAACGCGCTGGCGTGGCTGGGCGGGACGCGCGGCAAGGACGCGCAGTGGGCCAGCGAGACCGTGGGCAAGCGCACGGTGCTGGCCTACAGCGAGGGCGACTCGGCCGCGCGCGGCGTGTTCGGACGCCGCCCCGAGCGCGACAGCCGCTCGGCGAGCGAGGCCGGTGTCCCGCTGCTGTTCCCGGAGGACCTGCACGCCTCCTCGCGCCGGCGCATCGTGGTCAGCGTGCGCGAGGCGCGCCCGATGGACCTGCGCACGCGGCCCTTCTACACCGTGCGCGCCCTCAAGCGGCTCTCGCAGCTCCCCGCCCCGCTCGCGTCCCGCGAAGCCCCCGTCCCCGCGCCCCAGCCCGTTGCCCCTGCGCCGACGCCGGCCCCGGTCCCGGCCCCGGCCCCAGTGACAGCCGTCCCTCCGCACGCGCGGGTGGTCCTGGCGCCTCCTCCGTCCCCCGCGCGGGCAGCCGCGCCGGCTGTCACACCCCGCGCACCAGTGCGTGTCGTCGCGCCGCCGGCCCCCGCGACACCCACCCCCGTGGTCACGGTCCCCGCGGCGGCGGCGGCGGCAGCGGCGGCAACGGCGATGGAGCCCGGTGTGATCGTGTTCGCCACCCGCCCAGCGCGGCTACCCACAGCCCCCGTCAAAAACGGCCATGCCTACGATTGGACCGGGCTCCCATGACCGCACCGACAACGCGCCGGTTAGGACCTTCCAGAGAGGGACAGGGCGTGCGCCCGTGCGTCGCCTTTACGGCAGGGGAGTCCGTGGGCTACAATGCCCATCATGAAGGAGTGCGCTATGTAGCACGATGCGCGGCCGCAGCGGCCGCAAAGATAAGAGGCCCACCGGCTGCGAACCGGTGAGCCCCTTACCCGCCTGGACTGTTTTAATAGTGACCGGCGCTGGTGTACCTGCCTCAAAGCAATCACCAGAGCCACAAGACGGAGGCCACAGCCCCGAGGAGTAACCAGCTCCGAACCGGGTTGTGGACCTGCATAGGAGGCCTTTATGCTTCAAAGCACGCCCATGCTCTCTCGACAGGATAACGCGGATGCGCGCGCCTGTCAAAGTGATGCACACATGTCCCCTCTTCCAGGGGCACACAAGGTCATCGCGGCCGTCGTGCGCGCCTATCGCGACGCCTATCCCGCGGCCGGGGTCACGCCCGACGCCATCCTCGGCCCGAGCCGCTCGGGCGATATCGCCCGAGCGCGCCATCTGTGCGCGTACCTGCTGATGGAGGATGCGCGCCTGACGTGCGTGGCCACGGCCAAGACGCTGGGCAACCGCGATCACAGCACTATCCTGCACAGCCGCGCGCGGATCGCTGCCGCTCTGGGCCAGGATGGGGCCCTCGCCGATCTCCTCTCACGAGCACGCGCGGCCCTCGCCGGCCGCGTCGACGACACGCACCTGCAAACGCGCTGCGACGAGACGCACCGGCGCGGCCGAGAGGAGACCTCCCCCCGCGAGTGGGACGAATACCGCTACTGGCGGCTGCGGGCGCTGCGTTCCCCGCGCCGCGGCGCGACGGGAGGTGCGTGATGCCGTTCGCCCGTCCCACCACCACCGCTACCCCCGACGAGATCTTCGAGGAGTGGGTCCACGTCCTCTCCCACGCCGAGTTGCTCGCGCTGCTCTACGTCGTGCGGCGCACCCTGGGCTTCAAGAAAGACGCGGACAGCATCAGCTACACCCAGTTCCTGCACGGGATCGTGACGCGCGAGGGCAAGGTGCTCGACCGCGGCTGCGGCATCAAAAACCGAACGACGCTGGCGGCGGCCCTACGTCGGCTGGAGGAGCGGGGCCTGATCCACTCCTACAAGACGCAGGACGCCAAAGGGGATCGCGCGACCACGCGCTACAGCCTGTGGTTCGCGGGCGACGACGACCAGGAGTCCGAGAGCCGTGCTGCGGCCGGGGAGCAGGCCAGCAACGACGACCCGTCCACGACCTCCCCGCGGGATAGTGCGCGGATCGTACTACCCCAGTGCGCGGATCGTACTACCGGTAGTGCGCCGTCCGTACCACCGGTAGTACGCAGATCGTACCTACAACAAACAGTCGAAACAACAAACACGAAACAACAAACAGTTCTCTCGAAACGACGAGCGGCCGCGCACCGCGCTGCTGCTCTCGACTCGACCGATTCGACCACATCAACGGGAGGTCTGACGTCCATGGCCACGACAGGGGACAGCCTATCACCGGTTGCCGCAGCGGTGGCCGACCTCTCAGCGGAGTTCGGCGACGATGCCCCCCAGGCTAGCCGGACGCGCGTGGCGAACATGCAACATGGGGCGCGCATGGCCGATGCGGACCTGCTGCCGTTACTGGACGAGGCGGCATCGATCGCGCGATCGCAGGCGGGGGCCATCACCAAGCGAGGTCGTGAGGGGACAATTGTGTGTATGCCCTACCTGCTTGCGACGCTGCGGGACCTCGTCGACACGCTCGACACGCCCGACGCGCCCCTGGCCAGCGGCGCTGGGCAACCTGACCCACGGCTGTCCGGGGCCGGCCCGGGACCGGGTGTGACTATCGTGCCCGCGCCGGCCCAGCCCGCGCTGTCGGCCCCCTGTGCTCCCGGCGTGGGTGCGACAGTCGCTGTCGCCGAGGACGATTCGCCGGCGGACAACGCGGCTACGGCGCTGTGGCGGGTGGTGCTGGGCGAGATGCGGGAGGTGCTGACGCCTGAGAACTACGTGGTGTGGTTCGCCCCGGCCTGCGCCCTCGCGCTGGAGGGGGACGTGCTGCGGGTAGTGGTGCCGACGGCGTTCCACGCGGACTGGCTGGCGCACAAGCTGGGCGGGCGGGTGCGGCAGGCGCTGGAGCGGACGGGCCACGCCGGCGTGCATATCACGTACGATGTCGCGGCACAGGGGGAGTTCCCTCCGGCGGTCCCGGTTCCCTCCCTCGTGACGCCCGTTGCTGCGGCCCGTCCCCTGGCCTCTCCCGGACGAGCGGCAGACGGTGAGTGTCCCCGCGCTGAGGACAGGTCACACCGGATGGTGGTCTGCCCCTCGTGCCGCGCCGCACCCTGCTGTTGCCACCCGGCGGAGCGTGCGCGACGGGCGGTCATGGGACGGGCAGGGGACACGCCCCTCGTGGGGAGAGGTGCCCCATGACCGTCTCTCACCAGCGCGAGACGCCGGCGCTCGGGGTGCTCGACGGAGACGGCCTGCACCTGCCCGACGGGTCTCTCGCCCCCATCCGAGGGACGATCCGGCACGTCGGCGACCTGTACAAAGGGGCGCGCCGGTACGGCCTGGCGCAACTGTGGCTGACCGACGCCTGGGTGCGCGCGGCCGACCTGCCCGCCACGCTTGAGGCCGGCGGGCGCTTTCGGGAGGTGCGCCACCCGTTCGTGAGCGACGGCCTGGCCGAGTTGCACGCCTTCCCCGAGGCGTTGGGCGCCTGGCTGGCCCTGCGCAAGAAGGGTGAGGCGGGCTCGGGCGTGTCGCTCGTGTTCCCGCTGTACGACGAGCACGCGGTGTGGGGGCTGGACACGGACGGAGCGACGCTGCTGGCGGCGCTGGTGGCGTACGTGGGGGCGGTGGGGGCACCGTACTACAGTTCGCCGGGGCGGACAGGGACGGACCTGCTGCAGGAACTGGGCAAGCGGGGGGCGGGGGCGCAGCGGGAGTACCCGGAGCGGCTGCTGGCGCCGGCAGGGCGGGCCGAGACGGTGACGGAGTTGAGTTGGCTGCGCACGCTCTCGCCTAACGAGCGCGAGAAGACATACCTGCATAGTTTTGATAAAAACGCGCAGTGGTTGAGTGCCGCCGGCGTGGTGGAACTGGGCCTGTCCGGCATCGAGGAGCGGCGCGATCCGGGCGGCAAGGTGTCCTTCGACAAGAAGGTGCCGGGCTACTGGTTAGCCAGGATCGCGGGGGGCGAGGAGCGGTGGTGCTGCACTCCGACGGTGGCCTGGGCCATCGAGCGCGGGCAGGCGGTGACGATCCGCGAGACGCACGTGTGGACGCGGCACTCGCGGGCGATGGAGACGTGGTACGAGCGGCTGCGGGGGGCACGGACGACGCTCCAGGCGGACACGACGCCAGCAGGGGCGCTGGCCTTGTGCGCGCTCAAGCTGACCTACAGCCTGACGATCAGCGGCTTCAACAGCCCCTGGCACAGAGAGAAGCGGAGCCCGCTGTACCGGCCGGACTGGCGGCACGCGATCCTGGCGCAGGCCAACGCGAACCTCTCACGCGCCCTGCACAAGATGGACCTGGCGGGCTACACGCCGGTGGCCGTGCACAAGGACGCCGTGTACCTGGTGAGCGACGAGCCGGACCTCGTGGTGGCGTGCCCGCCGTCGGTGACACTGGGGACGGGCCTGGGGCATTTCAAGGTGCAGGACGCGGCGGTGCCGTTGGGGGAGGTGCTGCCGGCGTTCGACGGGACGCGCGGGGGCTTGGGGACGCTGCTCAAGCTCCTGAAGCCGTTGCGCGAGCGGGCAGCCGTGGAAGGGGCGACGTAGCGTGTCGGACCTGAGCGCGGACCTGGCGCGGGCCTACGAGGCGCGGGTGGCGGCGGCGGACGTGGACCTGACACCGGCGGCGATCCGCGCTGTCGTGCGGGAACTTGGCGGCGGCGAGGGGCGCGCCCAGGTCGCCTCAGGCAACAAGGAGTTGGCCGGCCAACTCGGCATCAGCGTCAGGACGGTGCAGCGGTGGCAAAAAGAGGGTGGGGAGGCGCGCAGCGTGGCGCGCTCGACGCCGGGGCTGCGGATCAGCGTGCAGGGCATCGCCACGGCGCAGCAGCGGGCCGCCAATGCGCGGGCGTTCCGAGAGCGGGTGCAAGAGCAGGGACTGGACGTGGAGCTGTGCCGGGTGATGGTGAAGGTGTATAACGAGGAGCGCGCGCGGCCTCGTAACGTCGGGCCACAGCATATCGACGGGACGAACGGGAATTTGATCGACGCATTCGACGCGTTGGAGGATGGGGATGTCGCCGCAGCCGGCGAGGCGTTCGGGCACGCGTGGCTAGAGACATACGGGATGGACGTGGAGGCGGAGGTGACCGACGTGGTGGGGACCTTTGCGCTTGACTCGTGAGGGGTCAGACAGGTGGTGACGACGAGCGGTCGGGTTTCAGGAGCCTATCGAAGTGGGCGTCGTCATTGGAAGCTATGTAAACATCAGGTGTCAGAGGGGGAATATACTAACGATGATGCTCTATATTATTTCAGTTAGCGTCGAGCGTACCAGGAATGGGGCGATTACATGAGCCTCACGTCACCAACGCGCACCGCCCTTACCGTTGGGGGGCCTGGATTGCACCACTATCCGGTGACGCCGCGTAATGACCTCCGTGCCCACGTGACGGCGAAGAGCAGCCGCGCGCTCGCGCGCTACAATTGGTTCGTCTATCCGCATAGCTTTTCGCGCGAACTGGTCGATATCGTGCTCACGCGATTCCCGATTGGACGCCAAGCGGACAGCATTATCTATGATCCATTTGTAGGCGCTGGTACAACGCTCCTTGCCTGCCAAGAGATGGGCATTTCAGCGTATGGTTTAGACCAACTTCCCCTCTCTCAAACGCTCACTATGGCCAAGGTCGCGGCCTACAACACCCCTTCGCTCATACGAACATGGAGGCACCTTAATCAAGCTCTCCTGCAAGCTACATCTTGGCCTGTTCCGTCATCAGACATTCCACTCATACAAAATGCTTTTCATCCCGCTATGCTCTCCCGCCTCATGCTGCTCAACAAACTTATTACAGAGCGGGTGAGCGATATTACCGAACAGTTTTTCTTCCGAACGGCGCTGCTTTCTATCCTCGAAGACTCGAGTCGTGCTCGCAAGGCGGGGGGATGGATACGGCTCCTCCCCTCAGCGCCATTAGCGTCAACACTCTTGCCTCGTTTCAACCAACAGGTCAAACAGATGCTCAGAGATCTCTGTCAGGAGTCGGTTGCACGTCCGATCGGTGGTTGGCACGTTGATGTCGGCGATGCGCGCACGCATATCGTCGACCCCAAAATAACAGGGGTGATTTCATCGCCACCCTACCTCAATCGACATGACTACACGCGTATCTTCTGCCTAGAACTGGCCTTGAGCTTCGTATCCGGCCAGCAGCAGCTCAAGGATCTGCGCTACCAATCGTTGCGGTCACACGTTGAAGCTAGGAGGATTGAAGGCTTGGCCACTTATGCGATGCCAACCTCCTTACGTGCTGTTCTGAATGAGCTTGCCGTTCGTGGCCTCAATGACGGTCGGCTGCTCCAGACGATCGAGGGATACTTTGAAGACATGCATGCGACGCTACACTGTATTCAGGCATCCCTACAGCCAGATGGGTTTGTAGCCTTGGTGCTTGGCAACTCGCGCTTCTCGGGCGTGACCATCCCTGTCGATGACATCGTGGCCGAGATTGGCGAAACCGTCGGCTTACGCTGGCGTGAGACGTGGGTTGCACGCCAACGCGGTAATAGCGCCCAGCAGATGGCCAGCTTTGGGCGCGTACCGTCGCGCGAGAGCGTTATCCTTTGGACCAACGATGAGTGAACTGCATCTCGACGCCGACCCTGGCCTGCGCAGTGTCTACTTCACAGTGCTACGGGATATGCTGCCACTTCTTTGTGAAATGCCGCTCGGTCTCACGCCTTTACACAGGCGTGGTCTTGATGCGGAAGTCCTGCGCTCTCCCCGTTTCGAGCATCGTTCTTTCTCGCGGACGACTACCTGGCATCACATCGTTGCGCTCCAAACGTTGGGGATGGTAGATCACATCGCGTCCAAATATGTACTGACCAACAAGGCGCACGAGTTACTGCGTGTGGCCAATGTTGGCGCACCCGATCTTGGCAAAGAGGAGCGCGATCTCTTTCGACGGACGGTATTAGATGCGCCAGTTGTTAAACGCAACTTCGTCGCGTTATTCACGGGTGACGAGGGACGAGACTTCCTCACGCACGGAGAAGCGATCCGCGTCTTTCCCAATGGGCGCAAGCAGTATACGATCGACACAACGGAGTGGGGAAGTGTCGCGCTTACCCAAGTGCAGACGACATCTATTGTCTGGGGCATGCGGTTGTGGTTTGAGCAACTCGGTCTCCTGGGTGAGTTACTTGTCCCATCACGCCAAGGCTTACCCGTCGATGGGCACAACATTCTCTTCCCGATCTGGGACGGGGTTCGTGCGGAAGAAGCTATTCATCGCTTCCTTGATCTCTTTTCGGAGTATGTGGCGCAGCAGCGCTTCTCATACGGGGATACATCTGTTATCAGCATCCCGACGTTGCTCTATACACTATGTCCACAAGCTCGTCTCGCCCCATCTGAAGCTAAGCTCGTGCTTGCATCCCTAATCAAAGATTATCCGTCCGACATTTTTGCGGAGCGTGGGTCACTCCCAGTGCTACAGGTCGGAGATGTGCGTGGGACGAGTGCATCACGAGCGAAGGTCGCGGATTCCTTTCTGCGCTTGGGGCGCACATACTATTCACACCTTCACGTTTCGCGCCAGCTTGCTACAAGTCGGCAAGCTCTAGGAGTACAGCATGCCTAACTCTGATTTGTTCCGCTTACATGAGGCGCTAGAGGATGTAGAGGAGCAGCATTCCTACGAGCGGTTTGGGCTACGCGCTAATCCCTTCCCCCCTGACGGGTTAGCTCCCGATGACAATCTGCTGCCGTCGTCGCCCGAAACACTCGACGCCATCGGAGAGTTCGTCCGCCAGTTCCTCCGCACGCGTAAGTATCGTGGCATGGTTGTTCTAGGCACTTACGGCACGGGGAAGACGCATACACTCAAGCTGATCCGCGAGCAATTGCAGGAGAGTGGCCTCCCTCTAAAGGCCATTTACCTCATCACACCAAGCTACGAGCCGTATCAAATCCTTAGAGGCATCCTTAGGGAACTCGGGCAGGGTGAAGTCATAAAGATGCTGTGGAACGTCGTGATGGAAGACCTGACGGCTAAGTACGACAAGGAAGGGGTCGATTTCTTCGGGCAATTCGAGCCGCGGGTACAATCGAGAACGACGCGAGGGCGAACAAGCGCTGCTGTTACATCTCAACCACCCTTATTTACTCGGCGACTACTTGCGCCCGCGTCGCTCGGTGACTACCGCACGTTCCTTGAAGCCTTTGACCGAGATAGTCTCTCCCGCGATGCGTTGCGAGAGTACATCGTGTCAATATTCAAGGACAAGATTACGCCCGATCTCTCGATCGCGGGTGAGTTCGCGAGCATGCTTATCCATGATCAATACCAAGCTTTTGCGTCATGGGAGAGTTTAACTGTTCCTGGTCGCAACCGCACGCTGTTCAAGCCAGATGGGGAGCCGATTCTGCTGCTCGCATTGATGCAGGTTCTCAAGGCCAACGGCATACAGTACCTTATCATTCTCGTCGACGAGTTCGAGGGCATATCTCTGATGAAGCGTATGACACGGCGTGACGCTGTTCACTACCTGTATACGCTTCGGATGCTCATCGACCGCGCCTGGGATGAGCATCCGTTTGCCTTTGTGCTTGCGTCAACTAGACAAGCATGGGACACCGCCAAGGGAGATCTATATGAAGCCTTCAGCGACCGGGTGGCGGAGGAGTTAGAGCTGCCGCGACTCAATAACGAGCAGACTCGACAAATGATGATTAATTACCTTGATACAGCTCGAAACAGCGATGAGGCGCGCGGCACTCTCAGCCCCTTCGACGATGATTTCTTCACCGTTGTCGGTCAAGAGCGTCGAAACACCCCCCGCCAGCTCGTGCGCTTGTGCTATCAACTGATTGAGCGCGCCGTAGAAAACGGCAGTGACCGCATTGATGCGTCTTTCCTCAGGGAGTATGTGCCTACGATAACCCCTGATCCTGAGAAAGATGAGTAACATGCCGAGTATCCCCACCACGCCATTGATCTACGTTGATACCAATGGCATAGTGTCAGCCAAGGAGTACGGACAGCGCGGCGGAGCTATTGGCGATTCAAGCTATCGCACACGCGGTCGCAACTACGAAGAGTTGTTTGAGTTATGCAAGACTAAAGGCTTTCGTGTTACGACGCACAGGTTTGCTCTTACTGAAATGTTAAGCATTTACCAGCGATGGAGTTACGCGCAGGAAAAAATTAGGCAAGGCGTGCCGTTCGATGAGGTTTTGGGCAGGTCACGTAGCGAACTCGAACACGCCTTTTATACTCAAGCTAATCTTGCAAACATTGCAGCAGAAGTAGACACCTGGCTTACGACCTGGCGTTTTCGTAGTCTCGTCGAGTTGTACCCCGACGACAGCTCATCAACACCCACCTCGCTATCAGAGTTTTGGGAGGTCACCCGTATAATTTTTAGATATGCTCACATCAGTGCCCCTGACTGTTTGCATGCGGCGGCAACGGTCGTTATGCAGGCTGATCTGTTTGTATCAAACGATCAGGGGTTGAACAAAGCTGTAAAACAGCTCTACGATACCGCCGACTTTAAGGCAGAGGTAGCTCCGGTGTTAGGCTTCAAGCCTACTGATATATTGCTCCCGCACGGAGCATTGCGGGTGCAGACAGCAGTCGGAGTGGTTGGGCGGCTGCGACCTAATCCTGCACTTGGTAGCCCGCCTACCCCCTAACTACATTGTAGTGAGTTCTGACGCGTTTTTTGTGAGGCTGACGGAACGTTAGTTAAGCTTTCGCTTGTCGGCTGGGTCGAGCGTGCATGAGGCACGTCCGGCGCTAGGACGCGGCTGCGCCATGGGCTGAAACGTCTGCGGTTCGGACCTGTCTATTCATGGTCGTCACCACCGCGAGACCGAGGACGACAGCGGAGAAGATGAGCGCGGTGGTTGCCCCGCCAGCCTTCTCTAAAAGGACCCCTGTCCCGGCTGCCCCGATCGGTTCGCAGGCGTGGGCGAGCAGGCGAAACGCGCTGTTGACGCGTCCCTGGAGATGGTCGGGGATCAGGCTGAGGCGATAGCCCAGTTGCACGGCGTTGGCGCTGGGTCCTATGACGGACATGCCCGCTACGACGAGGCCAAGGAGTACAGGGTTCGGGGCAAGGGCCAGGCACGGCCACAGGAGCGCCTCCACCCATAACGAGGTGATGGTCACCTGCCCGAAGCTGAACCGGCGCTGGATGAAGGGGGCAAGGAACGCGCCCGCGACGCCGCCGACACTGCCGATGGAAAAGATCAGGCCGATCATGGCGGGCGACGTGTGCTGGTGCTGGGCGAGCACGATGATGACGAGCGCCTGGCCGATCCCGACGCCGCGCAGGCCGCTGATGAGGAAGGCCATGTAGCGGATGAGGGGCTGCCGCCAGAGCCAGGCGATGCCCTCGGTGATCTCGGCGCGGAGGTGGCGCGGCCGCGTCGTCCGTTGCTCCTGGAACGGCACACTGATGAGGGTGAGCGAGAGCACGGAGGCGGCGTACGACAGGGCGTCGGCGAGGAAGGGGATCGTCCGCCCGGCGGCCTGATAGAGGAAGCCGCTGACGGACGGTGCGAGGATCGCTGCGGCGATATTGCCCCCCGTGTTCTGCGCGCTGGCATCGGCCAGTTGCTCGCGGGGCACGACGCGCGGCAGGGCGGCAACCTGCGCGATGCTGAAGAAGACGTAGAGCGAGGACTCGACGGCGGTCGTGGCGTAGAGTTGCCACACGGTGAGGCGGCCGAGGGCGGCCGCAATGGGGATGGTGACGAGGCTCAGCGCCCGCCCCACGTCGCACAGCATCATCACGCGCTTGCGGTCCCAGCGGTCGATGAGGGCGCCGGCGGGCAGGGCGACGATGAGATAGGCGAGGGCGCCCACCGTGCCGGCGACGCCGGCGAGCACGGGCGAATTGGTGAGGGCGAGAATGAGGAGCGGCGCGGCGAGGCCGGAGATGCCGCTGCCGAGATCGGACACGAGTTGACCGCCCCAGAGCAGCATGTAGGCGCGGTTGCGCCACAAGGGACGCGTGCGCGGGGAGCTACGCGCGTCGGGCGTCGTCATGGCGCGCGCTGCCCTATCTCTACCAGAGCCTTGCTGGCCTCCTTCCGCGCGACGCGAGCTATGTCCATCGTGCTGTCCAACGTTTCGAGGACGCGGTTCAGGGCCGCCATATGCGCCACCTGGATCGACTCCTCCCGCAAGACGGTAAGATCAGGCTGTACACCGTGACCTTGCCAATTGCCACCCGTGCTTGGCACGACGACGTAGCCATCGGGGATGAACGCGAAGAAATGTGCGTTGATCTGATACTGCCCGACGAGAGTGGCCGCACCGGCCGTCGTTTCCCCGACGATCGTCGCGCGCTTGGAGCCTTGCAATATGTAGGCGAACGCTTCGCCTGCGGAGATCGTGCGTTCGCTGGTCAGCACGTAGACGGGCTTATCCGCGTAGCGCGGGCCGGGGACGTGCGGGAATGTCCGGTGCTGCTCCAAGCGATCGCGATAGTGGAAGTCGATGAGATGAATGGTGTGCTCGGGCACGGCGGGCAGGAGGTAGCTGCAGAGGAAGTCCACCATGCCCGCCCCACCGCCCCCATTGTTGCGCACGTCAATGATGAGGGCGCTGGTGTTGGCCAAGAAGGTCATCGCGGCGGCCGCCGTGTCCCCGCACCCGCGCCATTCGAGGGGCGCGAAGCCGCGCAGGTCGAGGTAGCCGATATTCCCACGCAGCCGCTCGACCCGCTCGAAACCGTAGTTTCGCACGACATCGGAGAGGCGCATCCGTTCCAAGAAACCCGGATCATCAAAAACGTTGGCTGTTTCGCCCATGGGGCGCGGCTCGGCGTTGTACCGGACCAGGAGATGCTTGTCATAGCCGCTCTCCTGCACATGGACGGTTAATAGATCGCACAGCACCGCCGCGTCGGTGATGGTCTCATAGTCTCCGTCGTCCATGTGTCGCCCGATCGCTCGCACGATCTCCTCGGCGACGTCGGGATAGACGTGATACGCGCGGAGGTGACGCAGGAGCCCCACAACCACCTCCGAACGCATCGCGGCATCGATGGCGAACGCGTCCGGGTTCATCACAACCTCTCCTTTTCCGTGATCTGTAGGAACGTGGCCAGATTGTGGTGCAGCGCCGCGAGGGCGGATGGCCGCAGGCTGAAGGTGTCGTTCCCGCGGCTGCGATCGTGGATACGGACTAGACCGGCCGCCCGCAACGCCACCAGGTGATAATGGACCGTGCTCTTGGGGATGCCGGCCCAGGCCACGATCGCGCTGAACGATTGCGGTCCCGTCGCGAGGAAGCGCAAGAGGCGCAGCCGCGTGTCATCGGAGAGGGCATGGGTCATCCGGCGCAGGCCGGGCGGCGGCTCGTCCGGCCCTGGCGGGAGCGCGTCCGTCGCATACTGGAAGGTCACGTCCCGTATAGTGGGTAAAAGTGGAAAGGAGGTGGACGGAAACGGCCATCGTGTGGTTCTCGTGTAAAGGTTGAGAGTTACAGGAGAAGGAGCACGACGATGGCCGACGAGATGAGTA
>JAABUZ0100007798.1_pt1 | contig 12798 bp, 12 predicted proteins | sample 5562091 | NCBI WGS metagenome assembly JAABUZ01 (sample SAMN12813069, study PRJNA571459) | rock metagenome | isolation source: Antarctica rocks | place: Antarctica: Victoria Land, Linnaeus Terrace sud | collected 2015-12-21 | reverse complement strand
TCTCTGTCCGCCGCTCCAAACGCGCACGATTGCGTCGACCTTCAACAAGGCACGGTTCGCGACCGAGCATTGGGACGTGCTGCGCCCCGGAAAAGAGGACTCGATGCTCGGCCATTTCACCTTCGAATATCAGCAGATTCCCGCACCCGACGGCGCGCGACCGCACAAACCCTTCGTGAAGTTCACTTGGCTCAAGCCGCGCGAGACCAAACTGATCAAGACGCTGCGCCCGGTCTGCAACAAGGAGACCGACCACGCGAGTGCACGTTACGACGTCACGCTAGAAGAAGTGCGCGAGGGGATAGCAAGGCTTCTTGCGGAACCGCTCGAGCTGTTCGGCCCAGCCGCTCAGCCGTCTGCGATGCTGGCCCCGCCTCCCAACGAAACCGTGCCCTTCCTCACGCCTGAAATGTCCGACGAGCAGGAGGATGCCGAAATGAGCATTGGCGAGACGCTGTTCCGGCAGGGTCTGTCTGCCGACGGCGAAATGTTTGTCGTCGAGATGATGGAGGACTGCCCCGGCGGGTTCAGCCCGTTCTTCACCGACAAGAGCCGGCAGTTGCGAGTGCGCCTCAACGCGGGCCATCAACGACGATTGCTCGTTCTGACACCCAACGGGACCGGCTTCCTGTGCAAGACGCTGGCGGGCGTTGAAGCGTGCCGGGCGATCGGCATCGATGCCAAACCCTGCTCGCCGGGCGAAACTGTGATGACCTCCAGTTTCTGGCTCGATCCCGCCGTGCACAGACCGGCGACCCTGTTCGCCGTGCTCGGCGCCGCCACGCAGAACCTTGCGCGGGCCCTCTAAAGGCCAGCGACACCGCTCACACTCCGGTCGTCAGCAAGTCGAATGCGACTTTAAGCGCGTCGCGCCCATATCGGACCGTGGCGGGTATATCGCCGATGCCCAGTATCCGCCATCTGGCCCTACAAAATGCTTGTTCTGTAAAGCCATCGCTATTTCGCACATCCTCGCGGCGACCGGACCAACAACCTTTCTAGTTCGCTTCGGGACCCGTTTCACTAGGCCATCATGTTGCTGACTGCTTATTGCCGCCGCGAGCACCCGCCATATCCTGGCGCGCCTCATTATAGGCGAGTGGGCATCACGAAAATGTTTGAGCCCAGGTGTAAATTTCTCGACCCCTCGTGTGAAGCTATAGGGCGTGACACCCCGTCGCGTCTGGCATTCGACTGCAGCACCAAGTCGAAGGCGCGAACATCTCATCTGGGCCAGGAGACCGAAGGCGAGTGTGGACTGATGCGCTGATCGGAATCTTCTGGCTCGTTCGCGACGACGATGGACAGATCGCGATGCCAATGCGGACCTGCTCACTGGACAAGGCCGAGGACTATGGCAACTGCCTAATGTTCGGGGAGGGGCACTACGAAACCTGGGAAGCCTGGAAGGAGGACAGGTTGCGTCTCGACCCTTCCTCATCCGGCCTGCGCCGGGCGGTATTGCAGTTCGAATATGAGGAATGGCCCCGCGGCCGCGTCGTCCACGAGCGCACGTCACCAGCGCGCTTCATTGTCTATGCGGATAGGCAGCTGTCCCCGCACCGGGCCCAGATCATAAAGGCGTTCGGCCTGCCCCCGGAGCGGACCTGGATGCGAACCGACGCTCATTACCAAAAAACGAAGCGGATTGCGTGCCCTTCGGAAAGGATGCCGTGATGAATGGAACACAGGCGGAACGCCATCGATCGGCCGAGTTGGCCGACCGCGCCCAAGGCTGCCTACTTGGCCTTGCCGTCGGCGACGCGCTCGGAACGACGCTGGAGTTCTCTGGGCGCGACAGCAAGCCGCGGCAGACCGAGATGACCGGCGGGGGTCCGTTCAGCCTGCGGCCAGGCAAATGGACCGACGACACTGCCATGGCGCTAGCCCTTGGCGAAAGCCTGGTCGCCTGCGGCAGCCTCGAGCCGAGCGACGCCATGAACCGCTTCGTTTCGTGGTGGCGGGAGGGCGCCTACTCGTGCACGGGCACCTGCTTCGACATCGGCGTGACCACGGCCGAGGCGTTGCGGCGCTATGAGCGCACGGGCGATCCTTTTGCCGGACCCACGGCGGAGGACACGGCCGGCAACGGTTCGCTGATGCGGTTGGCACCCGTCCCGCTGTTCGCGCTGGACGACGCGGACGCGGCCACCCGCCTCGCGCAAGAGCAGAGCAGGCTGACGCATGGGGCGCCGCAGGCCGTTGAGGCGTGCGCGTTCTTCTCTGGCCTGCTGCGTGAGGCCGTCCTGGGCATGGGCAAGGCGGCCGTGCTCGCACCGCGCACTTGGGACGGGCACGCAGCAGTGCGCGCCGTGGCGGACGGCAGCTGGCGCGGCAAGGACCGCAAGGCGATCCGCGCGTCCGGCTACGTGATCCACACGCTGGAGGCCGCCCTCTGGGCGGTCGGGCAGACGGAAAGCTTCGAGGATGCTGTGGTCCTCGCGGTGAACCTGGGCGACGACGCCGACACGACCGGGGCTGTCACCGGGCAAATCGCCGGCGCGCTGTATGGGGCCGGCGGCATCCCGGAGCGCTGGCTGCGGCCGCTCGCCTGGCGGGAACGGATTGGGAGCCTTGCCGACGCACTCATGCGCTGCGGCGACGCAGCCTGTTCGGAGCAGGGCCGGGCATGAAGGATCGGGAAACACCGTCCGCGGCTCGAGAGACCTGATGAGTGGCGCCACAGCCGCACTCTCCGCTCCGGCAACGGCGGCGATGCCGGGGCTATTCAGAGCTTGCGTCCACCGCGGCACGCAGCAGATCGGCGGCACCTGCGTGGAGCTGGACTACGCGGGGTCACGTCTGCTGCTCGACCTCGGCCTGCCCCTCGATGCCGACGCCGCGAGCGACCCGGCCCTGCTTGTACCGGCCGTGCCCGGGCTGCAAGCGCATGATCCCAGCCTGCTCGCTCTCGTTCTGTCGCATGGACACGCGGACCACTGGGGCCTTGCGCCCTACGCGCATCCGTCCCTGCCGGCCGTGATGGGTGCGGCGACGCGGCGCATCCTACTCGCTGCCGCCCCCTTTGTGCCACGTCCCACGCCCTTTGCCGTGGGAGGCTCGGGGCTACCCGACCTGAAGGATCGGACGCCGCTCCGCCTCGGGCCGTTCACGGTCACGCCCTACCTCGTGGACCACTCCGCCTACGACGCCTATGCGCTGCTGGTCGAGGCCGGGGGGCGGCGGCTGTTCTACTCCGGCGACCTGCGCGCTCATGGGCGCAAGGGCGCACTGTTCGAGCGCATGCTGCGGGACCCGCCCCAACCCGTGCACGCCATGCTCATGGAAGGGTCGAGCCTTGGCCGCCTCGATCCGGGCCAACGCTTCCCGACCGAGACGGAGGTGGAAGCACAGCTCGTGCAGCGTTTGCGGCCGCCCGGCTTCGTCGCCGTGTGCGCCTCCGCGCAGAACATCGACCGGATGGTGAGCCTTTACCGCGCCTGCAAGCGCACGGGGCGGACGCTTGTGCTTGATCTCTACGCCGCGGAGGTGCTGGCCGCGACCGGGAACCCGAACATCCCCCGCGTCGGCTGGCCGAACCTTGCGATCTACGTGCCCCAGTATCAGCGCCGACATATCAAGCGGACCGAGCGCTTCGACCTGCTCGACCCCTACAAGGCGCACCGTATCTATCCGGAAGGACTGGCGGCACTCGCTCCGCGCGCCACCATGCTGTTCCGCCCGGCCATGCTACCCGACGTGGACGCCCTCGGCACGGCCTGGACCGGAGCGCGGGCAATCTGGTCGCAGTGGGACGGCTACTTGGGGACGACCCAACATATGCGCTGTGAAGTGCAAAGTAGGCATGGGGCGTTGGGATCAGATGCCCTCGAAGAGGAGCTGCGGTGAATCGGCGTTCATGCCGGGCAGGTCCAATGGCAAGCGCGCCGTCATGTCGAGGCGGAACAGCCCGTATGGGTTGACGTGCCCCCAGGCGAGCGGCGTCAAGCCACGCCGCTCGGCCGTCCCCATGCGTTCGGCCCAGATCGGCTCGCCGAGCACGCGCTGGATCATAAGCGTGTTGACGTAGACGAGACAGTTCTGCAGCAGGTGCAGGCTCAGCACGGTCGCTTCCTGATCCTCGATGCGGTTAGTGGCGATCTCGCCGCCGCGGCCATAGAGGATGAAGTCGTTGGCCGAATTCCAGTTCTCGACCACGTTCAGCCCCTCGTGGATCTCGCGGCGAAGTTCCATGCTGTTCAGGTAACGGCAAACGAACGCCGTACGAAGAGCTTTTCCAAGCTCCACCAGCGCCCGATACGTGGGGTGCTGCAGGTTGGCGCGGGTGAAGCGGCGCAGAATGTCGGCGGTCGCCGCGGTGCCGAGCCGGAGCGCGGTGGCGTAGCGGACCATCTGGTCGTATTGCTGGGCGATCAGCGCCCAGTCGATCGGGCGCGTGAGCACGGGCTGCAAGGCCGGGTAGGCGTCCGGTGCCCCAGTGGTGGGCCGGTAGAGCTTCTGGCGATGGATGCCCTTCAGCCGCGGCAGGAGCTGGAAGCCGAGGAGCTTGCAGAAACTGAAGGCAACTTCGCTCTGCCCGTGGCTGTCCACGTAGGTCCGGTCCACCTCCATGTCGGTGCAGTGGCGCAACACGCCCTCGATCATGGCGGCGGCCTCGGACGAGGAGACGGTCTTGAGCTGCGAGTGGATGCACAGCGACTTCCTCTCGACGTGCCAATAAACCATGATCCCGCGCCCGCCATATCGTGCGTGCCACTCGGCCATCAGGTTTTGGTCCCAGGCCCCGAACTGTTTGCTGTCGGCCGCGCACGCCGTCGTGCCTTCGCCCCAGATGCCGGGATGGCGGGCGCGCAGCGTTGCGTTCACGACCGCGGCGATGGCTTCGCGCAGGGCGTCCCGCGTAATGAACCGGCGCCGGACGTAGAGAAGGTCCTTGTAGGTGACGTCCTCCTGGCCCGAGGCCATCCGCTTGAGGCCGGTGTTGGTGCCGATGCCGTTCAGGCACAGCAGCAGGCGCTGCTGCAGAGTGGCGCGGGGCAGGTTTTCGTGGTCGGTGACGGTGCGGAATGCCTCGGTGAAGCCGATGCGCAGGTCCGCTTCCTTGAGCATGTCGAGCAGCCCCGTCATCGGCCAGCGCCGGCCGATCTCGCCCTTGAGCGCCAAAAGGCCTGCGGGCTCAGGCTGGCGCTCCAAGAGCGTGAGCGAGATGGTGCCCTTGCCTCGCTTGAGGATACGCACGTGCGGGTTCCTCGCCGTGCCGCGGTCAAGCGCGGCGAGGGCGTTCGTCATTTCCGCCCGTACCGTCTCGATGAACGTGCCGGCGTCGCGGGGCAGGCTCAGGGCGGCGTAGTGCTCGTCGCGGCGCGCGTCGAAGTCGGCCGGCAGGTCCTGGTCGGGGTCGCGGTAGCGGTCGGCATCCTCGACCCAGACCTCCTTGCAGCGGAGCTGCTCGCGCAGGGCCTGGAGGACGCAGATCTCATAGGCGATCCGGTTGACCCGCGGCCTGCCCAGAGCGTCACACTCCAGCACGGCGTCGCGCCAGGCGACCGGCACCACGCCGACGAGCGGCACCCACTCGGAGGCCGGGTAGCACCGAATCTTGCGCGCGGCGTGCCGGGCGATGACGGCCAGGGCATCGAGCACGGGCCGGTGCGCCTGGTTGTTGGACCGGAAGTCGAGGGCGTCCAGCACCAAGGGCAGCATGCGCCGGTAGTGCGATCGATAGGAGTTGTGGATCACCGTTTGCAGGTGGCGCCGATAGACCGGGCCGGTGTTTTCCCCCTCCGCCACCAGGTTGCGCAGGGTCTGCTCGTCCACGACGGGGAACACCACGTCGCGCACGGCGCCGTCCGGCTTGGACAGGCTGGCCGCCGCCAGCTTGAACAGCAGCGCGGGCTTGCCGGCCACGCGCTTGAGGTCGCCCACCAACTCGTTCTCGACCCGCCGCTCCGCCTTGGCGCCGATGCGGTGCACGGTGGTGATCAGCAGGTCGGTGAGACTGTCGGCGATCTCGCGCCCGCGCACACGGCAAAAGGCTGCGAGCAGGGTGAGCCGGAGGGCGTCCGGATGCCGGCGCAACTCGTGCAACTCCTCGGCCCCGACCCGGCGGCGGTAGGCGAGCAGCACGCGCGCGGGCACGCCGTCGAAAAGGTCCGGAGGCAATGCGAGGGCACGAAGGCGCTGGAGCTTGCCGGCTTCCTCGTCCACGCTCTTGAGGCTGGCCTGGCCGGTACCGGCGCGCAGCGCGAGCAGCGGGGGCGGGGCGCGGTCGCCGCCCTCGGCCCCATCGTCCGCCCCGCCGGGCACGGACGGATGGAGCAGGCCATCGAGGCCGGCGACGGTTTCGGGCGGCAGGTGCGCGAGCACGGCGGCGCAGAACGCCTCTTCCTGACGGTGCAGGGCGGAGCGCACCAGCCGGTCCAGGCGCTCGGACGAGGGCGGCTCCAAGAGGAGGGACCGGCATCGCTCGCGCGCCGCGGCCAGCAGCCGGTCGTGCCGGCGTTCCAAGGCAAGCGCCTGGCCGGTCAGCCAGCGGGCCAGCGCCGTCGCGTCCTCGTCCGTGGCCTCGCGGAAGCCGAGCGCGGCACGGATCTGGACGCGGTGGTAGCGGATCGCGCGGCCGTGCCAATCATAGCCGCGCCACGCCGCCGCGGGCACGCCGACCTGAGCCGCGACGGCCTCGACCACGGCGGCTGGCACGTCCTCGGGGCGGCGCGGGAAGCGGCCGTCCGCCTGGAACAGCTTAAGCAGCACGGCAAACCCCAGCCGCGTGGCGCCGCTCTTGTTGCCGAGCAGGGCACGGTCGGACGCGCGCAGCGTCCAGCGGTCGTCGGTCGTCGGGCTCACGGTCAGAGCCTGACTGGCGCGGTCGGATCAGACCTCAATCCGACAAACGCCTCGGCACGACGCGTGCAGGAAGATGCAAGACCGTGATGGTTCTTTCGTAGGTGCGGTCCACAAGCGGCAGGACCGACCAGTCGACAACTGGCATGACGGCGCGGGAGCAACCGCCCATCAAAACGCCCACGCTTGCCGAGGCCAGCATGTCGACGGGAAAGTGGACGCCAAGCCAAATGCGCGACCAAGCCACCGCGACACCGTAAAGGCAAACGGCTGTCCCCCAGCGTGGGGCAGCTCCCGTCATGGCGAGACCCGCCCCCAGCGTCCATACCAGGGTGGCATGGTCGCTCGGGAAACCGTTGTCCGCGACATGCGCCACCAACGTGTGCCCGACCGGCACCATGAACGGGCGCGGCTCGAACCAGAAAAGGCCGAGGGCCATGTTCACGCCCTGGGCGGCGACAACGGCACCGGCCACGGCGATCAGCGCACCGCGCCCGGACGGCGCACCCCAGACCCACAAGGCGGCAACCAGAACGGGCGCAACCGCCACGGGGCTGTTCGCAAGCGCCGCCGCCGCACCCACCATCCAGCCCGGTGGATGTGCTGGCGCATTCAGCAGGAGAAAGAGGGCTTGGTTCAGCTCAAGCACGACAGCGTCCTCCAGACATGCCGCCGAACCGGCGGAAGAACCGCTCGGCACGGTCCAGGTCGCCCGGGCTGAGCAGGATAGTGCGGCCCCATCGCTCAACCAGGGTCCGGCCGCCGCGTGCGCCGACGGCATTGGCCAGAGTGGAGCCGACATTGCAGCCGACCGCGCCTGCCGTTGCGGCCAGCACGAGGCTGAACCGGCCGGTGGAGGCCAGGTAGCCCGCGAAGGGCATGATGACCTCTGACGGCAGGGGGATGCAGGCGGCCTCCACCGCCATCAGCCCGGCGACGCCCGCGTAGCCCGCCGCCGAGATCACGCCGACGATCCACGCGGCGACCGGCGCGAGCAGGCTATCCAGCAACGGTTGCCTCCCCGCGCAGCTTGCAGCGCCTCGTCACGCGATCCGCTCCTCGCTCCCCGGATGCTCCCCCGCACGTTGCGGGATGAGCAGCACCAGCCCGGCCATGAGCGCGAGCAGCACGGCCGATGCAGCGAAGCGGCCCAGGTTCAGCCCGCCGTTGGCGATGGGCTTGTCGAGGAAGTCGCCCACGGTGGCGCCGAGCGGCCGGGTCAGGATGAACGCGGCCCAGAACAGCAGGACGCGCGACAGGCCGGTATAGAAGTAGAGCAGGGCCACCACGGCCAGCGCCGCCCCGAACACCAGCGCGCCACCGCCGTAGCCCAGACCGCCCGTGTCGGCCATCCAGTCCCCGAGCGCGGTGCCCAGCGTTTGCGATGCCAGGATTGCCGCCCAGTAGAACGCCTCGGCCGCGGGCGTCCGAACCGTGGACACCGCAACCGAGCCGAGCGTGCGATGCCACACCCATAGGGTGGCCATGAGCAGGGCGAACAGGATGGACGCGCCCCCCGTGTAGCCGATGCCGAGTGAGCGGTCGAAGAAATCGGCCAGCGTGGTGCCGACCGTGGTGGTGGCCACGATCACGGCCCAGTACAGGAACGCGTGGAACCGCTGCGCCGCGATCTGCGCCGCAATGGCCATGATGAACAGCGCGGCGAAGATCGCGGTGCCGACCAGGTAGCCCAGGCCCAGCGTCATAGTGACCGCGTCGCCTCCGGTCTCGCCCAGCGTGGTCGCGATCACCTTGATGACCCAGAAGCCCAGCGTGACCTCCGGCACCTTGCTGACGGCCTGTCTCAGGGTTTGATCCATGTCGTGCTCCTATGGTGGTTGGGTGGTCACGGCCCGAGGTGGCGCAGCCGCAACCGCGTGGCGGTCACGGGTTCGGCCACGTCTATGGCCGCGTCCTCGAAGCTGGGCGGCCCGAGCCGGATGCGGGCATCCCGCGAGAAGCCGATGGCCTCGGCCGGCAGCCCGAACAGCCCCTTGCGCGGGCGGCCGTTGCCGTCCTCGTCGTGGTAGGCCTGCACGGCGTAGCGGCCTGGCGGGATGTCCGGCATGCTGACCACGACGCTGCCGGGCTTGGCGGGCGCCGCACCGGTGAACGGGCAGTTCCTGGTCGTGAAGGTCGCGGGCGTGCAAACGGCCACGCGCACCAGGCCATGGTCGTTCTCGATCCTGGCCAGCTCGATGTCGAGCTGCGCTGCAAGGACAGGCAACGGCAGGGCCAAAGCTGCCAGCAACAGCGCCGGACACCTGGCATCGCGGCCCGTCATGCGCCGTGTTCAACGGGAAAGGTCATGCTGACCCACAAGCCCGGCTCGGCGTTTCGCAGGCGCAGCGTGGCGCCGTGCAGGTCCGAAACGGCCGCGACCAGGCTCAGTCCCAACCCGTTGCCCGGCGTCGTGCGGCTGCGCTCCCCGCGGTAGAAGCGATGCACGAGGCGCGGCAGGTCGTCCGTTTCCACGCCGGGGCCGTCATCCCCCACGGCCAGACAGGTGCCCGCCGCCGGTTTCTTGGACAGGCACACGTTGATCCGCGTGCCCGGCGGGGTATGTCGCAATGCGTTTTCCACCAGGTTGGCGGCGGCCTGGGTCAGCAGTTCCTGGTCGCCGTGGACCGTGACGCCGGGCACGATGCTGGCCAGCAGGACATGGCCGGCCCCCTCCGCGTCCGGGCGGTAGGCGTCGGCGACCGCCTCGGCCACGGCACTCAGGTCCACGTCGCCGAAGCCGGCGCGGGGCGAGGCGCCCTCGACCTGCGCGATCCGCAGCAGGGCGGAGAACGTATCCAGCAGGCCCTCCGCTTCGCGTAGCGCGCCATCGACCGCGACCTCGTATTCCGCCACCGAGCGCGCGTGCAGCCGCGCGTCCTCCAGGCGCTGATACAAGCGCGACAGCGGCGTGCGCAGGTCGTGCGCCACGTCCGTGCTGACCTGGCGCAGGCTGTCCATCAAGGCACCGATGCGGTCCAGCATGCGGTTCAGCGTGCCCGCGAGCCGATCGAGGTCGTCGCCCGTGCCCCGCACTGGCACGCGGCGCGCGAGGTCGCCGCCGATGATCGCCTCCGCCGTGCGGCTGATCACATCGACGCGGGCCAGGAACGCCCGGCTCAGCAGCGCGCCGCCGCCGATGCCGAGCAGGGCCACGAGCCCGATCGTCGACACGAAAGCCGTGGTCACGGCTTCCTCGACCTCGTTGATTCGATGAAGGTCGTCGCCCACCGCAAGCAGCAGGCCGCCGCCAAGGTTCGACACCAGCGCCCGCACATGCTCGGGCCGTCCGTTGTCCTCGGACGCTTCCGGAATACGGATCGTGGTCCAGCCGAGCCGCAACCCGTTCACGGCCGGGATTTCCCCGGCCAGGTGCGAGGCGCCGGCATCCTGCACCAAGTAGTCCAGCGCGATCGGGCCGCGGCCGCGGGACCGGACGATGGTCAGCAGCCGGTCAACGCCGCCTTCCCGGTACTCGCCTGTCAGGTAGGCCATGTCGGTTTCGATGCGGGCCGCCATCTGCTGTTCCAGGGCCGAACGGGCGGCCAGGAACACGGCGGCGCCCAGCACAGTGGCCGACACGGCGAAAACCGCCACGTACAAGGCCGTCAGCCGGAAGCTCGCCGTCCGCAGGAGCCGGCGCATGCCTGGCTAGGCGCTGGGCAGGCGCAGGACGTAGCCCGAGCCGCGGACGGTGTGGATCAGCTCCGGGTCGTGGCCGCCGCGGCTGAGCTTGGCGCGCAGGCGGCTGATGTGCGTTTCCACGATGTTGGTCTTGGGGTCGAAGTGGAAGTCCCACACCTCTTCCAGCAGCATCGTCCGGGTGACGACCCGGTCAGCGTGGCGCAGCAGCACCTCCAGCAGGCGGAACTCGCGCGGCTGCAGCTCGACCCGTTCGCCGGCGCGGGTCACGCTGCGCTTCAGCAGGTCCAGCTCCAGGTCGCCGACTGCGAGCCGGGTCGGCACGTCCGACAAGGGAGGGCGCCGGGCAAGCGCGTGCAGCCGGGCCATCAGCTCGGCAAAGGCGAACGGCTTCACCAGGTAGTCGTCGCCGCCCGCTTCGAGCCCGCGCACCCGGTCGCCCACGCCGCCCAGCGCGGTGAGGAACAGCACCGGCGCCCGTACGCCCGTTTCGCGGAACGCGCGCACAAGGCCGATCCCGTCGAGCCCGGGCAGCATCCGGTCCACCACCAGCACGTCATGGCCGCTGCCGCCGGTGGCCAGGAACAGCCCGTCCTGGCCATTGGCGGCCGTGTCCACGACGTGGCCATGCTCGCGCAGGCCACGGGCGATGTAGGCGACCGTCTCCTGGTCGTCCTCGACCACAAGGATCCTCATGATGCCCCCATCGCCCGGCCTGCTGCCTCCGATGCTGCCAATTGCCTTAGTCTTCCTCGCCGCCCTCGTGCGTGGCGACGACCTGGCCGCTCTGGGCATCGACCGAAACAGTCTGAACGCCCTTGGGGCCGCTCGTCTCCACCACGATGCGCACCTGGCTGCCCTTCGTGTCCACGCCGGCATCATGGGCCTGTCCGCCTGTCTGCCGTTCGGCCGTGGCGATCGCCTCGGCGAGCGTGGTCCTGGCGCCCTGCAGCGCCGTTGCTTCCTGGTCGGCGTCGCGGTCGCTCGCGTAGGCGGCGCCGGTGATGGACCCCACTGCGAGCATGGCAGCGAGGGCGGTGGGAATGACGATGTCGAGCTTCATGCGATATCCTCCACGGATGGCCACGCCAGCGGGTGCCGGCGTCGGCGCCAAAAGTAGGAAGGGCAATGTTGGGCCAGCCATGACGCAGGCATACGGATCGCCAATCCTCAGCCCGCGCGGTCCATCGTGGCCAGCAGGTCCGCCATAGCCTGCTTGCAGGCGGCCGCGTCGGGCGTGCTGGCCCGCAACGCGGCCAGGGCGCGGTCGATCGCCTTGTCAATCGTATGCCACTCGGCTGCCGCCTGCGGCTTGAGCCCGGCCTCTGCCTCGTCCCAGGAGGTTTCGAGGTCCTTGATCCGGGCCTTGGCGCCTGCAAGGTCGCCCTTGTCCACCAACGCGGCCGTGTCCGCGGCGACCGTACGGAACGGGGTCAGGTCGCCAAGCCTGGACGTGGCGGCGACCGCCTGCGGCACCGGGCAGAACAGCCCGGCCGCGACCGGGGCCGCGCCCAGCAGCGGGATGACGGCCAACCTGCGGGCAATGCTGGAAACAGGCATGCTGGTATCCTCTGTTGATGGTTGCCGGTCAAACCCCTTGCGCCTCGCCGGGCCCGCTCGCGCGCAGGCTGAGCGTCGTGACCAGGGCGACGATCAGGGCGAGGAACACGAGGCTGGTCACGACCGTGCCCAGTCCCAGGCCACCGTAGGCCGGGGCCTGGGACAGCAGGTCGCCCAGCGAAGCGCCGAGGGGCCGGGTAAGGATGTAGGCGAGCCAAAAGGTCAGCACCGCGTTGCCCCCCAAGCGGTAGGCCATGTAGATCGCGGCGATCAGGGCACTGAACGCCACGACGCCGACGTTGAAGCCGAGCCCGAGCGCTTCCGTCGCCAGGTCGCCCGCGGCGGTGCCCAGCGCGAAGGTGAATAGGATGGCCGTCCAGTAAAACAGCTCGCGCCGGAGAGTCGTGATCGTGTGGATCGACAGTGTCCGCTCGCACGCATACCAGGCGACGAAGGTCGCGGCCAGCAGCAGCGCGAAGACGGCGGTGCTGGTGTAGAGGCTAACGTCGAGACGGTCCGTCAGGGCATCGGTAATCTGCGTGCCGACCACGCTGACGAGGACGACGGTCAGCCAATAGGCCCAAGGCACGTAGCGTCTTGCCCGGAGCTGTGCGAACAGGGCGGCGAGGAGCAGCGCCGCCATGATGCCGCCCGTGACCGCCGCGCCGAGGCCGATATGGACGGCGAGGTAGTCAGCACCGGTCTCGCCCACGGTGGTGGACAAGAGCTTGATGACCCAGAACGCCAACGTGACCTCCGGGACCTTGTTCAGCATCCGAACAGCGTCAGTGG
>JAABUZ0100007797.1_pt1 | contig 12798 bp, 10 predicted proteins | sample 5562091 | NCBI WGS metagenome assembly JAABUZ01 (sample SAMN12813069, study PRJNA571459) | rock metagenome | isolation source: Antarctica rocks | place: Antarctica: Victoria Land, Linnaeus Terrace sud | collected 2015-12-21 | reverse complement strand
CCGCCCGCCACGGCGGATCCGCCGTGCCGGGCGTGTGTATATTCGGCCCATGCGTTTTGTACCTCCTCGCGCCGCGGCCCCGGTCACGGCCGGTGCAGCGGCGTTGCTGGCTGCGGCCGTCGGCCAGGCCGCCGGTCAGACTCCCACGTCGCCGCCGACCACGCCGGCGCCCGCCGGCGCGTCGGTCGTCCCGTCCGTTCCGGCCCGCGCCGCGGCCGACACCGGGGCGCGCTGTGCCGCGCCCGACACGATCATCGTCCGCGGGCTCTCTCGCGTCAGCGCCGCCACGGCCCTCGGCGACATCGGCATCCAGCCGCGGGCGGACGTGGGGACGCCGCAGTTGCAGGGCGCGATCCGGCGCCTGTACGCCACCGGCGAGTTCGACGACGTCCGCGTCGGCTGCGAAGTTGCCGGCGCGGGGCGCCGGGCCGCGATCGTGTTCACGGTGCGCGAGCGCCCGGTGCTCGACGCCGTCGACGTGGTCGGTTCGGCGCGCGATCTCGGCTCGGTGCGCGGCAAGATCGATCTGGTCACGGGCTCTCCGGTCGACCCGGTAAAAGTGGCGGCGACGACGGCCCGTCTCGACTCGAGCTACCAGGCGCGCGGGTTCTATCTCGCGCGCGTCAAGCCGGACAGTACGGTCACGGCCGACGGGCATCTGCGGCTCGTCTTCCACGTCGACGAGGGGCCGCGCCTCGCGATCTCCGGCGTCCGCGTGCGGGGTAATCAGAAGCTGACGACCGCGCAGGTGGTCGCCGCCATGCAGACCAAGCCCGAGGGGTTCTGGTGGTGGCGCAAGGGCGAATTCGACGAGGCAAAGTTCTCGGGCGACGTCGCCGAGCGGCTTCCGGCCGCGTACGCGAGCAACGGACTGCTCGACTTCCAGGTCCTTCGGGACACGCTGGTGGTGGACCGCGCGCGCGGGAAAGCGGTCGTCGACCTCACCGTGCGGGAGGGGCCGCAGTACAAGATCGGGCGGTTCGAAATCACCGACAACCGCCGATTCTCGACCGACGAGTTGAAGCAGTACTACCCGTTCACGGGTGCGGGCCCGACGCTGACCGAGCGCGTCACCGGACTCGCGCGCGGGCGGCTGCGTGGGCCCGAGAAGGACGTGTTCGACCAGGCCCGCTGGGACGCGGCGACCGAGCGCGTGCAGGGCGCGTATCGGAACGAGGGGTACATCTACGCTCGGGTCACGCCGGTCGTCGAAAAGACGCGCGTCGGGCCGGACTCGACGCCGGTCGTGAATCTGCGGTGGCAGATCGACGAAAAGACGCCGGCGATCATCAACCGGATCGAGATCGCGGGCAACGACTACACGACCGACGAGTGCATCCGCCGGCAGCTCGTAATCCTGCCGGGCGACGTGTTCAATCAGGACCGGTTGATTCGGAGCTGGCAGAACGTCGGCAACCTGAACTTCTTCGAGACGCCGCTGGCGCAGCCGGACACGCGCACGGCCAACGAGAACGGCGACCTCGACGTGATCTTCCGCGTGAAGGAGAAGCGCACGGGCAGCTTCAACTTCGGCGCGTCGGTCGGCGGGTCGGGCGTCGGCGTGGGCGGGTTCATCGGCGTTGACCAGCCGAACCTCTTCGGCCAGTGCAAGCGCGGGTCGCTGAACTGGAACTTCGGCCGGTACATCAACGACTTCCAGCTGCAGTACTCCGACCCGGCGCTCCGCAAGTCGCGCGTCTCGGGGACGACGAGCCTGTATCGTCGGCAGAGTCGGTACACGATCACCGGGTTCGGCAACAACACGGTGACGACGGGGGCGAGCGTGCGCCTCGGGTTCCCGGTACCGGGTTCGTACTTCTCGACGCTCGGCGTGTCGTACACGGCGGAAGCGACGTCGTACAAGGACGCGGATCCCACGACGCTCGCGAATCTGGGGTACTCGACGACGACCTGCCTTTACAACTGCTTCCGCTCGGCCGTCGGGCTCGACTTCACGCACGACACGCGGATCGACCTGCCGTATCCGACTGCCGGCGGCATTCAGGCGCTCACGTTCGACCTGAACGGCGGCGCGCTCGGTGGCAAGACGACCTTCCAGCGGATCACGGGGCAGGCCGGTTCGTTCGCCACGTTGGCGCAGTTCGGCAGCGGACTCGGTGCCGACCCGAAGAAGATCGTCTTCGGCCTCACGGGCCGCGGCGGCGCGATCATCGGCGACCCGGGCGCGTTCTTCGCGCAGCAGGCGTTCGCCGTCGGCGGGGTGCAGTACGGGCAGATGCTCCGCGGTTACCCCGAGTTCTCGATCACGCCGCGCGGCTTCGACCCGAATGCGGAGCTCACGTCGGCCAGCTCGGGGCGGAACGCGTTCGGCAACGCGTTTTTCACGACGACGGCCGAGCTGGGGCTGCGTTTCAACCAGCAGCTCTACGTGAACGCGTTCTACGACGCCGGCAACAGCTACGCGCGGGCGACGGACTTCGACCCGACGCGCCTGTTCCGCGGCGCCGGGATCGGGGCGAGCATCGTCACGCCGCTCGGCCCGCTCGGCCTCGACTACGCGTACGGGTTCGACCGGCGCTCGTACGTCGACGTGAACAACAAGGCATTAGGCACGCGCCCCGACCCGAAGTGGCAGCTGCATTTCCGCTTCGGCAACATCCAGTACTGAGCGCCGGCCACGGCGTCCGTCGCTCTCGCTCCTTCTTCGTTCCTACCCTTCGCGTGATGCGCTCCCCTGTCCGCGCGGCCCTTGCCGCCCTCGTCTTCACGGCGGCGTCCGCCGCCGTCCACCCCGCCGCGGCGCAGGCCGCGGCGGCGACCGCGCCGAAGCTCGCCTACGTCGACGTCGCGACCGTTCTCGAACAGGTGCCGGGGCGCGCCGACGCGCAACGGACGCTCGAGACCGAGGGCCAGGCCATCCAAGCCGAGCTGACGCGCATGCAGGATTCGCTGCAGGCGCTCGGCGTTGCGTACCAGAAGGCGCAGGCGACGCTCACGCCGGCGCAGCGACAGACGCGCGAACGCGAGTTCCAGTCGCGACAGCAGGAGTACCAGCAGCGCGCGACCGCGCTGCAGGAGCGCGGGTCGCGGCGGCAGCAGGAGCTGGCCGGCGGCTTCGAGACGCTCGTCCGCCAGGCGATCGACGACGTGCGGTCGGCGGGCGGGTACACGATGATCTTCGCGTCGGGGCCGAACTCGCCGATGCTCGCGGCGGACAAGAGCCTCGACGTCACGGACCAGGTGCTGGCGCGGATCCGCACGGTCGCGGCCGCGCGCGGCGGTGCGGCGGCAGGCGGCGCGCGTCCTGCCGCGGGTGCCGCGGCGGGCGCCGCGCGTCCTGCCGCCGGCGCTGCGCCGGCCGCGGCGGGCGCCGCGCGTCCGCGCACGCCGTAAGGCGCGTTCGTTCGTGCCCGACGCGGCCGATCCCGCGCCGGTGTCGGCCGGTGGAGCACCCGCCCCCGGCCTCACGCTCGACGACGTCGTCCGGCTGACGGGCGGGCGGCTCGGCACGGGTGCCGGCGGCGCGCCCGCACGCCTGCGGCGCGTCGCGGCGCTCGACGATGCCGACGCGGACGCGGTGTCGTTCTTCGCCGACCGGCGGTACCTCGCCGCGTTCGGCGAGACCCGCGCCGGCGCGGTGCTCGTCGCGCCCGCACTCGCCGACGCCCCGGGCGCGCCGCGCGCCGCCCGCGTGGTGGTCGACCGGCCGCACGAGGCGATGCTGGCGCTGCTCGCGGCGTTGTACCCCACCGCGGAACGCGCCGCCGGCGTGCACGCGTCGGCCCGCGTCGGCCCCGGCGCGCGGTTAGGCACGGGGGTTACGGTCGACGCCTTCGCGAGCGTGGGCGCGGGCGCGGTCGTCGGCGACGGTGCGTGGATCGGGGCGCACTGCGCGGTCGGCGACGGCGTCCACGTCGGTGCGGCGAGCGAGCTGCGGCCGCACGTGACGCTCTACCCCGGGACGGTGTTAGGCGCGCGGGTGCTCGTGCAGAGCGGGGCCCGCATCGGCGCCGACGGGTTCGGCTACGTGTTCGCGGACGGCGCGCACCGGAAGATCCCCCACGTCGGCCGCTGCGTGATCGAAGACGACGTCGAGATCGGCGCGAACAGCACGGTCGACCGCGGTAGCGTCGGTGACACGGTGATCGGGGCGGGGACGAAGCTCGACAACCTCGTCCACGTGGGTCACAACGTGCGCATCGGGAAGGCGTGCTTGCTCATGGCGCAGGTCGGAATCGCCGGGTCGGCGACGGTCGAGGATGGCGTCATCCTCGCGGGCCAGGCCGGTGTGGGCGGGCACGTACGGATTGGCCGTGGCGCGCGCATCGGGGGGCAAGCCGGCGTGTTCGGCGACGTTCCGGCGGGCGAGACGTGGAGCGGGTATCCGGCGCGGCCGCACAAGGAATCGATGCGCGCCCACGCCGCGCTGTTCCGGCTGGCTGGCCTCGTGCGGCCGCTGGAGCGCCTGATCGCCGCGCGCGGCCCCGAGGGCGTATGACGACGCCGTCGCGCGGAGCGGAGCGCCGCGCCGAGCCGCGCGCGCCCGGGACGGCGGAAAGCCAGGTGCGCCGCACGATCGCGCGTGCGGTGTCGCTGAGCGGCGTCGGCCTACACCTCGGGCGCGCGTGCGTGCTCACGTTTCGCCCGGCCGAGTCGGGTGCGGGCGTCGTGTTCCGGCGCACGGACCGCGCGGGCACGCCCGAGATCCCGGCGCGGGTCGAGGCCGCCGTGGAACGCGAGCGCCACACGGTGCTCGGCGCGGGAGACGACGCGCTGCACACGGTCGAGCACGTGCTCGCGGCGGTCGCGGGCCTCGCGATCGATGATCTCGTGATCGAGCTCGACGCGTCGGAGCCCCCGATCCTCGACGGCAGCGCGGCGCCGTTCGTCGCCGCCCTTCGCTCGGCCGGCGTGGTCGCAAATGGCGGTGCGGCCGAGTGGCTCGACCTCGACGCGCCGGTTCGCCTGACGCATGCGGAGAGCGTCTACGAGGCGTACCCTGCGGCCGCGTTCTCGCTCGACGTCGCGATTGCGTTCGAGCACCCGGCGATCGGCGCGCAACGCGGGACGTACCTCGTCACGCCGGAGACGTTCGCCGAGGAACTCGCGCCGGCGCGCACGTTCGGATTCGTCCACGAAGTCGAGGTGTTGCGCGCCCGCGGCCTGATTCAGGGCGCGTCGACGGCGAACGCGGTCGTGCTGGATGCGCACGGCGTGGTCGAGGGCGCGCTCCGCTGGCCGGACGAGTTCGTGCGGCACAAGGCGATGGACTGCGTCGGCGACCTCGCGCTGACCGGCCGCCGCATGCGCGCCCGCGTGGTCGCGCACCGGCCGAGTCATCGCGGTACGATTCGGTTCGTCCGCGCGCTCCTCGCCGCGGCCCGCCCGTCCGCCCCCGCCATGACACATTCTGCCACCGCAGCGGCCACTGCGCTCCCGTCCCGTCCGACCGTGCTCGGCATCGAAGAGATCATGAAGGTGCTCCCGCACCGCTACCCGTTCCTCCTCGTCGACCGCATCGTCGAGATGGAACCGCAGAAGCGCGTGGTCGGGATCAAGAACGTGACGATCAACGAGCCGTTCTTTCAGGGCCACTTCCCGGGGCACCCGATCATGCCGGGCGTGCTGATCGTCGAGGCGATGGCGCAGACCGGCGGGATGCTGCTCCTCGGCTCGTTGCCGGACGCGGAGTCCAAGGTCGTGTACTTCACGACGCTCGACAACGTGAAGTTCCGCCGCCCGGTGAAGCCGGGGGACCAGCTCCGATTCGAGCTGGAGCTGCTGCAGGTGCGCGGCCCTGTGTGTCGGATGCGGGGCGTCGCGAAGGTGGACGGCGACGTCGTCGCGGAGGCGGACATGTCGGCGATGGTGCGGGACCGGTGACTGCGCGGATCGATCGGACGGCGATCGTCCACCCGCGCGCGGAGCTCGGCGCCGACGTGGAAGTCGGCCCGTGGGCGATGGTCGGTGACGGGTGCGTGCTCGGCGACGGCTGCGTGGTCGCCGCGCGCGCGACGCTCGAGCGCGACGTGCGCCTCGGCGCGCGCGTGAAGGTCGGGATCGGCTCGGTGTTAGGCGGCGACCCGCAGGACCTCAAGTTCCGCGGCGAGCAGACGTGGGTCGAGGTCGGCGACGACACGACGATCCGCGAGTACGCGACGATCAACCGCGCGACGGCCGAGTCGCAGCGCACGACGGTCGGCCGCGGCTGCTTTCTCATGTCGTACGTCCACCTCGCGCACGACTGCCACGTCGGCGACGGGGTGATCCTGTCCAACGGCGTGCAGCTCGCGGGTCACGTGACGATCGAGGATCGCGCGATCGTCTCGGGGGTTTCCGCGGTGCACCAGTTCGTGCGCGTCGGACGGCACGCGTTCGTGGGCGGCTGTTCGCGCGTCGCCAAGGACGTCCCGCCGTACGTGAAGGCGGTCGGGAACCCGGTCAAGCTGTACGGGCTCAACTCGGTCGGGCTGCAGCGGAGCGGGTTTGACGAGGCGACGATCCTCGAGCTGAAGCGCGCGTACCGCCTCCTGTTCCGCTCGGACCTGATGCTGAGTGCGGCGGTGACGCGGGCGCGCGACGAGCTCGACGCGTCGGTGCCGGAAGTCAACACGCTGCTCGACTTCGTCGCGACGAGCGGGCGCGGGGTGAGCATCTGAGCGGCGCGGCCGCCCCGCGGGTCGGCGTCGTCGGCGCGGGCGCGCTCGGCTTCCACCACGCGCGGCTCCTGGGCGAGCTGCGCGGGGTGCGGTTCGCCGGGTTCTACGACGCCGACCCCGCGCGCCGCGCGTACGTCGCGGAGGCGTTAGGCGCACGCGCACACGCGACGTACGACGCGCTGCTCGACGCCTCGGACGCGGTGACGGTGGTGGTGCCGACGCCCGCCCACCGCGACGTCGCGCGCGAGGCGCTCGCGCGCGGCAAGCACCTGCTGATCGAGAAGCCGATCACGGCCACGCTGGCCGAGGCGGACGAGCTGCTCGCGCTCGCGGCGGCGACGGGCGCGATGATCCAGACGGGGCACGTCGAGCGGTTCAACCGCGCGGTGCGCGCGGCGCTGCCCTACGTCGACGCGCCGCGGTTCATCGAGAGCGACCGGCTGGCGCCGTTCACGACGCGCGGGTCGGACGTCGCGGTCGTGCTCGACCTGATGATCCACGACATCGACCTCGTGCGCACCTTCGTCGGCGGCGGCGTGCGCGAGGTGCGCGCGACCGGCGTGCCGGTGCTCACGCCGACGGTCGACATCGCGAGCGCGCGCCTCGCGTTCGCGTCGGGCGCCGTGGCGAACATCACGGCGAGTCGCGTGTCGCGGGACCGGCTGCGCAAGGTGCGCATCTTCCAAGAAAGCGGGTATCTGTCGCTCGACCTCGCGGCGGGTTCGGGCGAGTTCTTCCGGATGCGCGGCGACGTCGACGTCGCCGCGCTCGCGGCGGGGCTCGCGGGGGGCGCCGCCGGTGCGGCGCGGAGCGGGACCGTTGGGCCGATCGACCTCGCGGCGTTCGTCGAACGCATCCCGCTCGAGGCGCCCGAGGGCGAGCCACTGCGGCTCGAGTTGGAGAGCTTCGCGGCCGCGCTGCGCGGCGAGCAGCCGGTCGCCGTCAGCGGGTCGGACGGTCGCGAGGCGCTCGCGGTCGCGCTCGCGATCGTCGCCGAGATCGAGCGGACGTTGCCGGCGCTGCGCGGCGCGCGCGCCGTCGCCTGACGCGGCGGGTGCCTCACGTGGCGTCCGGGGCGTCCGACGCGCCCGAGGTCCTCTTCGTCGCGGGCGAGGCGTCGGGCGACGTGCACGCGGCCGGCGTCGCGGCGGCGCTCGGGCGGCTGCGGCCCGACGTGCGACGCGTGGGCGTCGGCGGCGCGTCGATGCAGGCGGCCGGCGTGGAGCTCGTGCAGGACGTCAGCCGCATGGCGGTCATGGGGTTCGTCGAGGTGCTCCGCCACGTGCCCGCGCACTACGCGCTTCTCCGGCGGTTGCGCGCGCGCCTCCGGAACGGGCGCGTGGGCCTGCTCGTCGTCGTCGACTACCCCGGATTCAACCTGCGCGTCGCGGCCGAGGCGCGCCGGGCGGGCGTGCCGGTGCTCTACTTCATCACGCCGCAGGTGTGGGCGTGGCGCAAGCATCGGCTGGCGGGGATGGCGCGCGTGATCACGCGCGCGGCGGTGATCCTGCCGTTCGAGGAAGCGCTGCTGCGCGCGCACGGCATCGACGCGACGTTCGTCGGGCATCCGATGTTGGATCGCGCGGCGACGTTGCCGGCCGAGCCGGCCGCCGCGCGCGCCGAACTCGGGCTGCCGGCGGCCGGCCCGCTGCTCGCGTTGTTTCCGGGGAGCCGGACGCAGGAGATCGAGCGACACCTCGACGCGTTCGTCGCGACCGCGCGCCGGCTCGAGGCGGACGTGCGCGGGCTGCACGTCGCGGTGAGCGTGGCGCCGACGGTGCGCATCGATCCGGCGCGCTGTCCGTACCGGCTCGTGCAGGGCGGGTCGCTCGCGTTGCTCCGGGCGGCGACGGCGGCTCTGTGCAAGAGCGGCACGACGACGCTGGAGGCGGCCGTCGCGGGGTGCCCGTTGATCGTCGCCTACCGGACGAGCCGCTGGACCTACGAGGTCGCGCGTCGCGTCGTCGAGATCCCGCGCATCGGACTCGTGAACGTCGTGGCGGGGCGCGAGGTCGCGCGCGAGTTCGTGCAGGACGCGGTCGAGCCGGGCGCGATGGCGGCCGCGCTCCGTCCGCTACTCGCCGACACGCCCGATCGCCGGCGCATGGTCGACGCGCTCGCGCGGGTGCGCACGACGTTAGGCGACGCGGGCGCGGCGGAGCGCGTCGCGGCGATCGCGGCCGAGATGCTCGCGGCGTGAGGTGTTCGTGAGGCGCTCGTGAGCGCGTCGGCGGGCACGCCGGCGAGCACGCCCGCGCGAGCTGCCGCGCCGACCGCGGACGGCGGGCCGCTGCCGTGGCGCGTGCGCGTCGCGATCGGGGGCGGCGCGCGGGTGTTACGCGCGTTGGCGTCGACGTGGCGTGTGCGCGAGGTCGGGCGCGACGGGTGGAACGCGCGGCGCGCGGCGGGGCAGGGCACCGTCGTCGCGCTCTGGCACGGCCAGATGTTAACCATGCTCTCGCACCACCGCGACCTCGGGATCGCGATCCTCATCAGCGAGCACCAGGACGGCGAGATCATCGCGCGCATCGCGCACACGTTCGGGTGCGCGACGGTGCGCGGGTCGACGAGTCGGGGCGGGGCGCGCGCGCTGCTCGCGCTCGCCGGCGCGCTGAAGCAGGGCACGGACGTCGCGGTGACGCCCGACGGTCCGCGTGGGCCGCGGCACTCGTTCGCGCCGGGGGCGCTCGTCGCGGCGCAGCGCGCGGGCGTGCCGGTCGTCGGGATGGCCGCGCACGTGGATCGGGCGTGGCGGTTGAAGAGCTGGGACCAGTTCGAGATCCCGAAGCCGTTCGCGCGCATCACGGTCGCCTACACGGCGCCGTTCGCGGTGCCGGGGCGCACGCCGGCCGAGGCGGCGGCCGCGGCGGACACGTTCGCGGGCGAGATGCACGGCCTCGCCGAGCGGGCGCGGGCCGGCGCCTAACGTCGGACGAGGGCGGGGGTGCGCGTGTCGCTCGACCGGTGGGTCGACGCGGTGTGGTACGGCGATGGCGCCGGGGCGGTCGCGGCGCGGGCCGCGCTCGCGCCGTTCGCGGCCGCGTTCGGCGTCGTGGCGGGCGCGCGCGGGCGCCTCTACGACGCGGGATTACTGCACGCCCGCGCGCTGCCGGTGCCCGCGATCGGCGTCGGGAACCTCACCGTCGGCGGTACTGGGAAGACGCCGGTCGCGGCGTGGCTCGTGCGCGAGCTCGCCGCGCGCGGCACACACCCGGCCGTGCTCCTGCGCGGGGTGGGCGACGACGAGGCGCGCGTGCACGCGCTGCTCAACCCCGACGCGCCGGTCGTCGCCGATCCGGACCGGGTGCGAGGCGCGGGCGCCGCGGTACGGCACGGCGCCGACGTCCTCGTCCTCGACGACGCGTTCCAGCACCGGCGCGCGGCGCGCGACGCGGACGTCGTCCTCGTCGCGGCGGAGACGTTCGCCGTGCGCGCGCGCTTCCTGCCGGCGGGCCCGTACCGCGAGTCGCTGTCGGCGCTCGGGCGCGCGCGCGTCGTCGTCGTGACGCGCAAGGCCGCGCCGTTGCTGGACGCGCGTGCGGTCGCATCGCGGCTGGAACGGCTCGTCGTGCAAGGCGGGGGCGGCGTCGTGGTCGCGCATCTCGCGCCGGACGCGCTCGAGTGCTGGGGCGGCGCCGTGCCGGAACGGGTCGAGCGTCTGGCCGGCACGCGCGTCCTCGCCGTCGCGGGCGTGGGCGCGCCCGACGCGTTCGCAGCGCAGCTGCGCGACGCGGGCGCGTCGGTCTCGCTCGCGCGCTTCCCCGACCACCACGCGTACGATGACGCAGACGTCGGCCGGATCATTGCGGCGGCGCGCGACGTCGACCGCGTCGTCACGACGTTGAAGGACGCCGTGAAGCTCGGCCCGCGCTGGCCCCCCCATGCGGCTGCGCTGTGGTATGTTACGCAGCGCGTGACCCTCGAAGCGGGCGCCTCGGCGCTGGTCGATGTGGTCGACGCGGTCGCGACGGCGGCTCGCACCGCGGCCGCTCGCCTGCCGCACCGGACCGTCTCCGACCCGGCCGCTCGCGGCCGGCATGCCTGACTTCTCCATGGCCACCGAGCTTTTCCTCAACACCCCGATCGTCGGACCTGACAAGGATCGCTTCCTGAACGAGGCGAATCCGTTCGAGTCGATGATGTCGCGCTTCGACCGCGCGGCGCAGCTGCTCGACCTGGACCCGGGGATCTACCAGGTGCTCCGACATCCGGAAAAGCAGATCACCGTGAGCGTGCCGGTGATGATGGACTCGGGTGAGGTGCGCGTATTCACGGGCCACCGCGTGCTGTACAACACGTCGCGAGGGCCGGCAAAGGGCGGCATCCGTTTCGACATGAACGTGAACCTCGACGAGGTCACGGCGCTCGCGGCGTGGATGACGTGGAAGTGCGCGGTCGTGAACCTGCCGTTCGGCGGCGCGAAGGGCGGCGTGGTCTGCGATCCGTTGCAGATGAGCGTCGGCGAGCTCGAACGCCTCACGCGCCGGTATACCGCGGGGATCATCTCCGTGCTCGGCCCCGACTCCGACGTGCCCGCGCCGGACGTCAACACGAACGAGCGCGTGATGGCGTGGATCATGGACACGTATTCCATGCACGCGCGGCACACGGTGACGTCGGTCGTGACGGGCAAGCCGGTCGAGATGGGCGGCTCGCTCGGGCGCCGCGAGGCGACCGGGCGTGGGTGCACGATCGTCACGCGGCAGGCGCTCGAGCACCTCGGGATGAACGTCGTCGGGGCGACCGTTGCGGTGCAGGGCTTCGGCAACGTCGGCTCGGTCGCCGCGGAGCTGTTGCAGCGCGAAGGCGCGCGCGTGGTCGCCATCTCGGACCGAACGGGCGGCGTGTACAATCGGGACGGCGTCGACATCGAGGGCGCGATCGCGTGGGTGCGGGCGCACAAGACGCTCGAGGGCTTCCCCGGCGGCGAGGTGTTGACCAACGAAGATCTGCTCGAACTCGAGGTCGACGTGCTGCTGCCCGCCGCGCTCGAGAACGTGATCACGAGCAAGAACGCGGGCCGCGTCCGCGCGAAGGTGATCTGCGAAGGCGCCAACGGCCCGACGACGGCCGCGGCCGACGAGATCCTCGACTCGAACGGCATCTTCGTCATCCCCGACATCCTCGCCAACGCGGGCGGCGTCACGGTCAGCTACTTCGAGTGGGTGCAGGACCGGGGCGGCTACTTCTGGTCCGAAGATACGGTCAACGAGCGGCTGCGCGACATCATGACGCGGAGCTTCCAGGACGTGCTCGCGCTGTCGCGGCAGCACCGGGTCAACATGCGCACGGCCGCGTACATGCTGTCGATCACGCGCGTCGCCGCGGTACACCGGCTGCGTGGGATCTACGCCTAACGAGCGGGCGCCGCGCGGCGGTCGCGACGTGCCGAGCGTGTTCGTGGTGGTCGTGATCGCGGTCGGGCGCGCGCGGGGCGTGCTCGCCGAGGCGGCCGCGGAGTACGAGCGGCGCGCGGCGCACTACTGGCCGCTGCGGACCGTCGAGGTCCGCGAGGAGTCGGCCCGCTCGCTTCCCGCGGGCCAAGTCGTCGCGCGCGAGGGCGAACGCGTGGCCGCGCGCCTGCCCGCGGGCGCGACGGTCGTCGCGTGCGACGAGCGCGGCGAGTCGTGGACGTCGGCGCGTTTCGCGGCCTGGCTCGCGGCGCAGCGCGACGCGGCGCGCGACGTCGCGTTCGTCGTCGGCGGCGCGTTAGGCCTCGCGCCCGCGCTCCGCGCGCGCGCCGGGGTGCGCCTCGCGCTCGCGCCCTGGACGCTTCCGCACGACCTCGCGCGCGTGGTGCTGGCGGAGCAACTCTACCGCGCCGGCACGCTGGCGCGCGGCGAGCCGTACCACAAGTGAGCGGGGCCGACGCGCCGGAGGTGCGGACCGAGCCGTTCGGCGGCGGCGCGCTCGTGCGCGCCGCGCTCGGCGGCGTGCTCCCGGACGCGGCGTGGTACCCCGAGACGCCGAACGGACCCGAGGCGTGGAGCGCGCGCGCCGACGCCGTCCGCGAGCAGTACCGCGCCGGCGCGTGGCTCGACCTGCTCGCGCCCGCGATCGACGCGCGCGGGGCCGCGGCCGCGGCGCTCGACCGGGTGAGCGGCGGGGCCGGGATCGTCGTCACGACCGGGCAGCAGCCCGGGCTCTTCGGCGGGCCGCTGTACACGCTCGCCAAGGC
>JAABUZ0100007792.1_pt1 | contig 12801 bp, 10 predicted proteins | sample 5562091 | NCBI WGS metagenome assembly JAABUZ01 (sample SAMN12813069, study PRJNA571459) | rock metagenome | isolation source: Antarctica rocks | place: Antarctica: Victoria Land, Linnaeus Terrace sud | collected 2015-12-21 | reverse complement strand
GCTCCTCGGCAGTGAGGGGCCGCAGCGGCTCTTTCTGAGGTGTCGCCATCTCTCCTCCTCTCCTGCCTTCACTATGGCCCCTGCCTGCCTTCACCGCCACTCATTTGGGGAATGACCCACTAGTTGCTACATCCCACACATCAACCGCCCCCATGTGTTCATGATCCTCTCCTCTCCCAGTGATTAACCATTGATGTGTTGCATCGTATGCCAACGAGAAGACGATGTATTCCTCCCCGCACGGGAGATTGGCAATAGCTCGGCCTCGTGCCATCTCCCAAATCTGTGTACCGCCTCCCCCACCAACAGCTAAATGAGACTTGGTCATAATTCAATTTGGGCGCTTAAATCGGGCATCAAGGGATGTCTTTCACGCCCTTGTAAGACCCGAAGAGGGGCTCAACGCGGGCTGTAACAACTCCCGCATGGCGATGATGCGGCACGACCACCCTTTAAGTGACCCAAATACCCCGTTCACCCCGCTCCGAAACGATGCGTGACGAATTATGACCAGGCCTCAGCTAAGGCCCCTCTCCTGAATAACCTATACATCTATCGGATACATCCAAGGTGAAGAGGCCAGCGAATCTGGTGAACTTATTGTGGAGCGGGTCCTAAATAACGACTATCAGCAGTAAATGCCAAGGAAAATGGATGGTCAACACCGAAGCGCATTCTCGGCCCGTTCCACAACGCCGCCATATCCCACACGGTCACGGCGTTATATAGGTCGGAGACCGCAAGGGTCTTGCCATCCGGACTTACGACACCTTTTACGCCGCCATTCGCCGCGATCTTTAGCGTCTCGATCGAGCCTTTCCCTGTCAGGTCGTTGTGTATGTCTATAGCTCCATCCTCTCGACCAACACACAAAAGAGGTCGAGTTGCACATACGGAAAGTGACGTTACCCCTTTGCCACCCGAGCCAAGATGCGCGACCTTTTTGCCGGTCGCGACATCCCACGTCAGCAGGTAACCGTCACCCGCACCTGTCACGAGCAGCTGTCCGTCGGGGCTAAACGCTACCCTGGTCATGCCACCCATGTGGCCCGCGAGCCGGAACAGTCGCTCACGATTGTCTACCTGCCAGATGGCCACCGTACTTTCGCCGCTACCACTCGCCGATAACGCTCCGTCCGGAGAGAAGACAAGATCGTTGATCCACTGCTCATGGGCGCCCAACGTAATAGGGCGCTCGTTAATGTTCATGTATGCGCTCTCTCCTTCGCTCCCCCCTATCGATAGCGCCTCGAATAACGCCTTCTCGGTCGCCAGCCAGCAGAATGTATCCCCGCCGCGCGCATCGGTCTACGGCCCTGTATAAACGTCTCCAACTTCATAGCGGGTCAACCGCCCCTGGGCGTTGAATCCAAATTTCATAAAAATGTCCCCGCTCACGAAAAGTCCCGGATAAGCGTCAGGGATAGCGGCGCGTATGGAATCATCCTTCCGGCGCTACGTACCTAATTTTGGAGGAGAAAAGAAACGGGCTACCGAGAGCAAGTCGGCAACAAGCTTCCACGTTGGCTGCTCCGGTAGGGTCGAACTTGCCATGTCATAGATACTTCCTAAACGATCGGTATAGGCGGCGAGGGCCTCTAGATAGGCATCGAGATCTATGTTTTTCCAGGATGCGCCGTGCTCTTGTAAATACTCTCGGAGCGATTGCACGAAAACCACGAAATCTTCGCGCGTCTCGATAGCCTGCCGCAAGTCATCCAGCCAATAAGACTCTACATCAGGCTCGGGGTCATGCCTCTGCTTGTCTTTCCCCATAACTACACCCCCTCCTTGGCGACTGCTCCGCGATTGGGCGTGCTCGATCATCGCGGCAAGGTCTTCATACCCGCCTAGCCTGGCATAGTCGCCGGCGTCCCATCCCTGGTCGGTGACATAGGTCAGGTCGGCTCCCCGCTCTACCAGCAAGCGTACCGTGTCGCGATGCCCCCTCCGCGCGGCAAGCATCAGCGGAGACTCCCCCTCGTCGGCCCAGTCTTCGATGTTGGCCCCGCGCTCCAGCACGATGGCGACCAGATCGGCGTACCCGCCTTCGGCCGCCCACAGCAGTGGCGAGCGCAACAGATCGAGATCGCTGCGATCCACCGGTTCCCCGGCCTCGATCAGCCGCCGCACCGCCACGGGATCGTCCGCATGCATGGCCGCGCTCATCTCCGCGCTAACCAGGATGTTATCGGGGATACCGCTGTGTCCCGCATGTCCGCCGTCGTCCCGAGTGACGGGTGCGTCCGGCGGACGCGCGCGCCACGATGCCGCCTTGGCTTGCCCCAGCGCCACCAGGCCGCCGGCTCGCGTCGGGTCCGCCCGCGCGAGCAGCGCGTACGGCCCTCCGATCTCCGGCAGCGGCTGGCGCAGCAGATCATGCGGCACGCCCAGATGGGCCAGGGTGACCTTGAAGGGATAGGCCACCGCCCAGAGCCCCTCCCCCTGGTTAGAGCCTTGCGTATAGCGCGCGCCCCGCGCATCCAGCACGTCCCAATGGCGCACGACGGCCCGCACGTACCGGCGATAGATCTCGGGACCGCCATGAATAAACCATGCATTCATCGCGTTCCCCGAGAACAGACACAGGAGGCTCCACAGTGTCTCTAATCCGGCTGCGAAGATGTTCTCTTTCATGTGGGGGTGAGCGGACCATTCTTTTGGTCGGCCAGCAGGAGATACAGAGGCAGATCGCAGTGATAGTTCATACCGGCAAAAGCCGCGGGGCTCGACCCATCCACGACGATCAAGCCCGGATGGTCGACGGTGTCGACCATCCCTTCGGCGCTGAGGGTGTCCAGAAACCGATCTTGGCCGCGTATATAACGCGTGACCGCCCCACGGCAGCGCTTCCTAACATCACCGACTGTTCCATAAAGCAGTGCGGGTATACGCATCATGACTCCTCCTCCTCGCACGTTAGGGTCAGCCTAACAGGTTCTTGCGACAAAGGGCGGACGGGTGTACCATGCCTTCAAGGTGTCGGGATGTCCTCCCTGCCGTCCTGTGGTCCTGCCGGTCCCGCGTCCCCCTACCTGTGGTCCCTCTAAAGGAACATTGTTGTTCGACCTGATTCCACCTATACGCCGCCACCGCTATGCTGTCGCCCTTCTACTCGCGGCCTTTATCCTGAGCGGAGACGGGTACGGCGCGGGGAACGCGCGCGACCGCGCGGGGGACATGCCGTCGGCCACCGCGTCCGCGCTCGTCGCCATAACGGGCGCCGGACCCGCCTTGCCGCGCGGCGCGCGCGCGCTCGGCCCCGTGCCGGCCGCGACCCCTCTGCGCCTCGTCGTCGGCCTCGCGCCCCGACGTCCTGACCTGCTGGACGCGTTCCTGCGCGCGCGCGCGCGTCCAGACTCGCCGCTCTACCGCAGGACACTCACCCCGGCGCGGTTCGCGGATCTCTTCGGCCCGACGCCCGGCGATGAGACCGCCGTGGCCGCGTATCTGCGCGCCCATGGGCTGCGCATCGCCCGCGCCTACCCGGACCGTCTGCTGCTCGACGTGACCGGGACGGCGCGGGACGCCGCCGCCGCCTTCGGGACGCCGCTCGTGTCCTACCGCGGACGCGACCGCCGCCTCTACTACACCAACACGGCGCCGCCGCGTCTCCCGGCCGCGCTCGCGCCCCTCGTCAGCACGGTCGTTGGCCTGCGCGACGACGCGGCCCTCTCGTATCGCGGGCCGCGTCCGCTCGCGCGCGTGTCCACGCCCCGTCGAAGCCCATCCGCGCCCCCACGCAACACGAGCCTGCCCCCCCCGCCGCAGGGACTCCTCACCCCGGCGCAGATACAATCGGCGTACAACGTCACACCGGTGTACAGCAGCGTCTTCACGTCGACGACGGGGCTCAGCGTCACCGTGCCGATCACGGGCGCCGGGGAGACGATCGCGCTCTACGAACTCAGCCCCTTCGACCCGGCCGACATCGCCGCCTACGACGCGGCCTTCGGCCTTACTACCCCTTTGCCGATCAACGTTCCCGTTGACGGCGGCGCCGATGGGACGCAGGGAGAGCCGGGAGCGACTGAGGCCGCGCTCGACATCGAGTTGACGCAGGCGATCGCGCCGGGGGCGCGGATCCTCGTGTACAGTGGCGCCGGGCCGCCGCTGAATAGCGCCGACAACACGAGCGCCGACGATATCTACGCCCACATCGTGAACGATAACCGCGCGCAGGTCATCAGCACGAGCTGGGGGCAGTGCGAGGACTTCCAACGCCAGGACAACCCGTCGGACCTCGCCTTACTGCACGCCCTGTTCGCACAGGCGACCGCCCAGGGCATGACCGTGCTGGCGGCCAGCGGCGACAACGGCATGTACGCGTGCGTCAAGGCGGACGGCGCCGCGGATACGACGCGACGCTCCGTGGACTACCCGGCCTCCGATCCGTACGTCGTCGCCGTCGGGGGGACCTTGCTCACCCTCGCCAACAACGGGGGCATCGTCTCCGAGCAGGGCTGGCCCCAGAGCGGCGGCGGCGTGAGCGCCGTGTTCCCACGATCCGCCTGGCAGGCCGGACCCGGCGTACGCAACGCCCACAGCAATGGCATGCGGCAAGTCCCCGATGTCGCGGTGGGGGCCAATAATTACGCGGTCTGGGTCGGGGGCGGCTGGCAATCGTCGAGCGGAACGAGCGCGGGCCCGCCGATCTGGGCAGGACTGTTGGCGCTCGCCAATGAGCATCGGCTCGTCGCGGCCGGAGTGGCGGGGACGCCGGCGGCAGCGGTCTCGGGCTTCGGAGATATACATCCCCAACTATATCGGTGGGGCGCCGCGCCCAGCGCCCCACCCGTCTTCCGCGACATCACAATGGGCTGGGGCAACGGCCTGGGCCGGCTCGGCCCCGGCTGGGACTACGATACAGGCTGGGGCGTCCCCGACGCCGCGGCGCTCGTCCGCGCCCTCGGCGCCCTCGCGCCGTCCGCCACGCCCAACACCGGCCCCTGCGACACCGTTCCGCCGATCGTCTCCGTGCCAGTCGTCACGGCGCCGGTCGGAGCGCCCACGGCGACGCCTCCGACACTTGCCCTCCCGACGGTCGCGCCGGGCGCGCGCGCGCGCCATACGGCGCCGGCCGTGCTGAACACGACCCTCACCGTCCGCGCCGTCCCGGCGCAGGTCCCCGCGGGGGGCCTGGTGCTCTTGGAGGCGCGGGGGCTGGCGGGACCGGGGCAGAGGGTGACGTTCCAATGGACATCGTCCCCGCGCACACCGCTGCGCATCTTGCGCGGCGCCGAGGCATGCGGCGCCGTCACGGCGCTCGTGCGGGTCCCGTCGTCCCTGTCGAAGGGGCGCGCCCTGGTCGTACACCTCAAAGCCACCACACAGGGATACGGTCCTACGCGCGTCGGATCGTCGGTTTTTCGCGTGCTGCCCGCGCCGACATAAGCCGGAACCGCCTATATCGGCGCGTCGACGCCCCCGTCCCGTCCCGTCTCCCGCACCCCGCGCATGGTAGGGTACGGAGCCCTGCTCCGGGTGACAAAGCTATAGCGCCCCGCCGTGCGACACGGCGGGGCGCTATACCACGCCGCGCTCGGGCCCGTCGCCCTCCCGGATCCCTGGCCCGCCATGGGCAGGACGTGGATCCTGTCGACCGCGGACGCTATTGATCGGCGCGACGCTGCCGCACGGGGATGAGGCGATCGCGATGCACGAGCCCGATCTGTCCCGTGCGGACCGATGAGACCGTGCTCTGGACGACGCGCACACGGGCCAGGCTCTCGTTGTCGCCGGTCCAGTCTAACAATTGACAGATGACGCGCTCGCCGCGCGCCGCCGCCCCATTACCCAGACGCGCTCGGTACAGTGTACCGTCGCTTGCCGTCACCATGGTCACCATGTCTCTGACCTCTCCATTCGAGTCCAACGCGCCGAGTATCGGCTAGAACGGCACGTGGGACAAGAGGACTATCGGGCCAGGGCCATCGGGCTAGGGCATAGTAGCCCAAAGGGGCTACGCCGCGGGCGGCTCGAGGACGCGCTCGGGCAGGAAAAAGCGATCGGCGGGGATCTTGTACTCCTCGACGTAGCGCAGCGGCAACGCGATGTCGGCCGTGCGATCGAGCCAGTGGCTGTCGCTCCCGACGGCGAAGCGAACTCCGGCGTCCAGCGCCTCCCGCATGAAGACCGGCGACGGAACGTTGTAGCGCGTGCTGATCTCCAGGGCGACCCCGGACGCGACGGCGGCCTCGATGTAGGCGCGGCGACGCTCCTGCGTCCACAGACGCTCCTGCGCCCCGCTCGGAACCTCCGGGAGGTGGGTAGGATGGCCGATCATCCGCACGGTCCCCGCCAGCACGTCGCGCGTGAAGGCCGCCAGATAGAGTTCCATGTAGCGATCGTAGCCCTCTTTGGGCTCCTGGTTGTACGAGACGAGGAAACGCTCGCCCGCCTCGGTCACGACGTTGTGCATCGAGCCGATGCGGTAGTCGAGCCGCGCCGCGTTCTCGGGCGAGACGGGCAGCTGCTGGCCCAGGTCCATCTCGACGGCGCGGTAGACGGGATACTTCTCAAGTTCGTCGAGGTAGGCGGCGAGCTTCTCGTCGTCGTTCATCTGCTGCGACACCGAATAGTGGTCGCTGACGGTGAAGACGAACCCGATGCTGTTGGCGCGCTCCACGAGCTGCGACACGGTGGCGCGGCCGTCGGAGAACGTCGAGTGCAGGTGCAGGTCGGTGCGCAGGAAGCGCGGGCGTGACGCGATGTTATCTCTATTCATACCCAAAGTCTAACACCCGTCGTGCTTTTTACTCCAACGCCCGCGCCGGATCGGCGATGCGGGCTCTTTACTCCAACGCCCGCGTCAGATCGGCGATGAGGTCGGCTTCATCCTCGATCCCGACCGAGAGCCGGATGAGACCGTCGCCGATCCCGATGGCGGCGCGCCGCTCGGGGGCGATCGAAGCGTGCGTCATGCTGGCCGGGTGCTCGATGAGCGACTCGACCCCGCCGAGGCTCTCGGCGAGCGTGAACAGGCGCGTCCGACTGAGCGCGCGGTACGCCGCCTCCTGGCCGCCCGCGAGGTCGGCCGAGATCATGCCGCCGAAGCCGTCCATCTGCCGCGCCGCGACGGCGTGGTCGGGGTGGTTGTCCAGTCCGGGGTACATAACGCGCGTCACCCGCGCGTGCCCCGCCAGGTAACGCGCGACCGCGCGGGCGTTGGCCTCGTGCTGCCGCATGCGCACGGCCAGCGTCTTGACGCCGCGCAACACGAGCCAACAATCGAAGGGGCCCGGCACGGCCCCGGCCGCGTTCTGGATAAAGCGCAGGCGCGCCGCGACCTCCGCGTCGCGCGCGACGATCGCGCCGAGCACGACATCGCTGTGGCCGCCCAGATACTTTGTTGCGGAGTGCAGCGCGATATCGGCCCCCAATTCCAACGGACGCTGCAAATAGGGACTGGCGAAGGTGTTGTCGACGACGAGGAGCGCGCCCGAGCCGTGCGTCAGCGCCGCCACCGCGCGGATATCGACGATGCGCAGGAGCGGATTGGTCGGGGTCTCGATCCACACGAGCCTGGTCTCGGGACGCAGGGCGCGCGCGACGTTTTGAGGATCCGTCGCGTCGACGTAGTCGACCGTCACGCCGAACCCGGCCAGCAGTTGGTTGAACAGGCGCGAGGTCCCGCCGTAGAGGTCGTCGTGCGCGATGATATGGTCGCCACTGTGCAGCAGGTAGGTGATGGCCGACTCCGCGCCGAGCCCCGAGGAGAAGGCGAGGCCGTGGCCGCCCCCCTCCAGCGCGGCCAGGCACTCCTCCAGCGCGGAGCGGGTCGGGTTACCGCTGCGCGCGTACTCGTAGCCCTTGTGCTTGCCGACCTCCTCCTGCGCGAAGGTCGAGGTCTGGTAGATCGGCACGACGACGGCCCCGGTCGTCGGATCGGGCGCCTGCCCCACATGGATGGCGCGCGTGGCGAACCCCCAGTCCCTCCCTTGCGTTGATGTGTCCTTATCCTGATCCCGCGCCATTACGATCGTCTCCCTGTGCGGTGCGCCGCGAACTCGAGCAGGTCGAGGCGCGTGATGAGCCCGACCGGCCGCTCGTCGTGGGCCACGACGAGGGCGTTGGCGCCCCGCAAGAGCCCCTCGAAGGCGTGCTCCACGTCGCTGTTATCCTCGACCGACGGGAACGGAGAGCCCATCGTCGTGCTGACGTCGGCCTCGACCTTCTCGGGCTCACGGTAGATACGGTCGAGCAGGGCGCGCTCCTCGATCGAGCCGATCATGGCGTCGAGCGTGAGCGGCGCGCCCCCCTGGTTCTCCTCGAAGACGGGCATCTGTGAGATGCCGTAGCGCTGCATCGTGTCGATGACCTCGCCGATTTTCTGGCGCGGCGTCGCGTAGACCAGCGGCGGCCGCTCGTCCCGACGCGCCATCAAGGCGTCGGCCACGCGGCGGGCGGGGAAGCGCTCCAGGAAACCGTTCTGGCGCATCCAGTCGTCGGAGAAGATCTTGCTGAGGTAGTTGCGGCCGCTGTCGCACAGGATGACGACGATCGTCTTGTCCTCATCGAACTCCTGCGCGATCTGCAAGGCTCCGTACACGGCGGTCCCAGCCGAGCCACCGACGAGCAGTCCCTCCTCGCGCGCTAGCCGCCGCGCCGTGCGGAAGGAGTCGCGGTCGCCCACGCGAATCCAGCGATCGACGACGGAGAGGTCGGCCGTCTCGGGCAGAAAATTCTGGCCGATCCCCTCGACCTGATAGGGCTTGGGCGTGTCGCCGGAGTAGATCGAGCCCTCGGGGTCGACGCCGACGATCATGACGCCAGGGTTCTGTTCCTTGAGATAGCGGCCCACGCCGGTGATGGTCCCGCCGGTGCCGAGCCCGGCCACGAAGACGTCGACCTTACCCCCGGTCCCCTCCCAGATCTCCGGCCCTGTCGTATCGTAGTGCGCCTCGGGGTTGGCGCCGTTGACGAACTGGTTGGGCTGGAACGCGCCGGGGATCTCGTGCGTGAGGCGGTCCGCCACCGAGTAGTAGCTCTCGGGCGACTCGTGCGCGACGGCGGTGGGGGTCAGCACGACCTCGGCCCCGTAGGCTTTGAGCAGCGCGATCTTCTCCTCGCTGACCTTATCGGGCATCACGAAGATACAACGGTAGCCCTTGATGCAGGCCGCCTGCACCAGGCCCGTTCCGGTGTTCCCGGCGGTCGGCTCGACGATGGTCCCGCCCGCCTTGAGCCGTCCGTCCCGCTCGGCCGCCTCGATCATGGTGACGCCGATGCGGTCCTTGATCGAGCCGCCGGGCTCGAGATGCTCGGCCTTACCCAGGATAGTGGGGCGCACGCCGCGCCCGATGCGGCTCAAGCGGATTAGCGGGGTATGCCCGACCGTGTCCAGAACTGAATCATACACGCGCATAGAAATCTGTCCTCTGTATCAAGGTGTCCTCTGTATAGAATGTCTACTCCTCATCATAACGCGCGGCGCGGTTGATCACCCTTTTCGCGGCCTGAAAGCCCCGCTACCGCGCCCACGATGGCGCGCCCCTTTTAAAAGAATCCCCAATCCTGTTATAAAGCGATGGTACACTAAGGTCGATTATGACGAGACTGCTGATACAGCGACGGGGAAGACTGAGTGCCAGACGGCGTTGCCCTATCGACACCCGCGTCTGACCTACGAGAGCCTCCGTACGTCGGGAATGTGCCGGAGTTGCCCCGCGACCGGCTGGCGTTGCTGACCCATGCCGCGCGCACGGCCGGCGATGTCGTGCACGTGCAGTTCGGCACGCGCCATTTTTACTCCGTCGTCCACCCGGCCGATATCGAGCGCGTCCTCGTCACGAACCACCGCAACTATCCCAAGGGCCCCGACCACGCCTACCTCAAGCCCGTCATCGGCGAGGGGCTGATCACGAGCGAGGGCGCCTTCCACCTCAAGCACCGCCGCGCCATCCAGCCTGCCTTTCACAACCGCCGCATCGCCGCCTACGCCGACGCGATGACGGCCTACGCCACGGAGATGCTCGACCGCTGGCCGAAGGGAGGGGTCATCGACATCGCGCGTGAGATGACGGGGCTGACGCTGCGCATCATCGTGCGGACGCTCTTCGGCGCGGACGTCGACGACGAGTCCGACGTCCTGGGGCGGGCGCTCGCGGCGATGTGGGCCCCGGCCCCAGCCCCGGCCGAGGGGGGGCGCACGCGCACGATGCTGCCTGGCACGCGCCGCGCCTCGCGCGAACTCGACGAGGTTATCTACGCCGCGATTCGTGAGCGCCGCGCGTTGGGCCGCGACACGGGCGATCTCCTGTCGATGTTGCTGACGCTCGGCGACGACGCCTCCGGGATGCCCGATCGGCAGGTGCGCGACGAGTTGATGACGCTGTTCTTCGCCGGCCACGAGACGATCGCCAGCACCCTGAGCTGGGCCTGGTACCTGCTGGCGGCCCACCCCGACGTCGAGGCGGCGCTGCACGCCGAGCTTGACGAGGTTCTCGCCGGGCGGCTCCCGACCGCGGGCGACGTCCCGCGGCTGCGCTACACCACGATGGCGCTCGCCGAGACGATGCGCCTCTATCCGCCGGTGTGGACGATCGCGCGCCGGGCGGCGGCCGACGATGTCGTCGGGGGCTACCGTGTGCCGGCCGGTGTCTCGGTCATCGTCAGTCCCTACGTGACGCACCGTGATCCACGCTTCTACCCCGATCCCGACCACTTCGACCCGGAGCGGTTCCACCCCGACCACGACACCCGCAAGCGCGGCCCACGCTTCGCCTACTTCCCCTTCGGCGGGGGCGTGCGCCAATGCATGGGCGAGCCCTTCGCCTGGATGGAGGGGACGGTGCTCCTGGCCACCGTGGCCCAGCGTTACCGTCTGCGCCTCGCCCCCGGCCACCCCGTCGAGCCCCAGGCCATGATCACCCTGCGCCCCAAGAGCGGCGTGCATGTGACGATCGAGGCGCGCTAACCAGGACTCTTAGGACTCTTACGCGGCCGGTCCGACATGCAGGAACAGACCAAGCAGGTAGAGGGCGCTGAGCAGCGCCAACAGGGCCGCGCTCGCGTAGGCGATGATGTTGTAGATAGGGCCGTTCGTGTAGCGGCCCATCAGGCGCTTCTTGTTGACGAGCCGCACCACGAACAGCACGACCATCGTCAGCACGATACCGTTGACCGCCTGCAGGTTGATCAGGACCAGGACCAGCGACTGCGTTGGGACGGCCAGCGCCACCAGCGCGCCCACCACGATGAGGCCGGTGAACAGGCCGTTGAAGACGGGCGCCTCCTGGAACGACTTGTCGACGCCGCTCTCGAAGCCGAATGTCTCGCAGACGGCGAAGGCCGTCGAGAGCGGAAGGACCGCCGCCGCCAGGAGCGAGGCCCCGAAGAGCCCGATCGCGAACAACGTCTCGGCCCACGCCCCCAACACGGGCCGCAACGCGACGGCGAACTGATCCGCGCCGCTGCTCGCGCTCAACGCGGGCGACCCATAGAGCGTCGCGGCGGTCGCGATAATGATGAACATGGCGATGACGATGGCGAAGATCGAGCCCAGGTAGACCGAGGCGCGTGTGTAGCGGTAGCTTGCCGGCGTCGCGCCCTCCTCGACGACCGAGGACTGCACGAAGAACTGCATGTACGGGCTGATCGTCGTCCCGACGAGGGCGATCATGAAGGCGAGGAGACCAACGTCCCTGGCCCCCCCTAACGTCGGCGTCACCGTGGCGCGCAGCACCAGCCCCCATCCGCCCGTCTGCTGATGCTGTCCGACGATGGCCGCCGGGATGTAGGCGAAGAAGACGAGCGTCATGACCAGCAGGACGCGCTCGACCGGCCCACGCGAACCTTTGGTGACGAGGTACCACAGGCCGACCGCTGAGAGCACGACGACGATGAGGGGCAGTTGAGCCCCGACCGCCGTCCCTTTGATCGTGGCCTCGCCCGCGATCACCCCCGCGGCCGCTCTCATCCCGACGAACTCCGAGATCGTGATGCTGCCGTTCGCGATGAGCAGGCCGAGCATGGCCAGCGAGGCCCATCGGACCCCAAACTCCTCACGGATGAGGTCGGAGAGGCCCTTGCCCGTGACCGCGCCCATACGCGAACACATCTCCTGCACCACGATGAGGCTTACGGCCGTGACGACCAAGGCCCAGAGGAGTTTGTACCCGTAGAGAGCGCCGGCTTGCGCGTAGGTCGCGATCCCGCCGGCGTCGTTCCCGGCGCTGGCCGTGATGAGCCCCGGCCCCGCCGCGGCCAGGTAGGCCAGTATGCCGGTGCGCGGCACGCGCAGGCGCGGGAGCCTCGGCGCGATGCGGCGGCTACGCGGGCGCAAGCGTCGTATCGTCCGATCCAGCTCCATGGGCCTCCCTACGCGGTAGTCAGTTGCCAGTAGTCACATAGTGTTTCGTCAGAAGGGGTTGCTTTGCAGCGGACGTACTCACTGGGACCGCCGGCATCTTGCCGACCCACGTATGCCGGCAGGATGCCGGCGGTCCCAGTGGGCGCCACATCAAAGGGAACCCTCTGAGTTTGCAATAGGTCGTAGCCGGTTGCCGCTAGGCCCGAGGAAACGAGCGCAGCCATGACTAGCAGCCACCGCGACCATCGCCGCTCATCACTGGCGACCGGCGGCTACTGTGCAGGCTATCACGGAGGGATAGGATGGCGCAAAATTGTCGGGGTCTGGCCGCGCCCGTCGATCTCCACGCGCCTCTTGGCGGGGGTCTGGGGGGAGGCATCTCCCCAGGTTCCCATACGCATCAACCTAAGCCCAACAAGGCGGGATCGAGGAGCATTTGATAGGTATTAGGCTTCTTTTTGCGGCGCTTGAGGCGGCAGCCGGCGGCC
>JAABUZ0100007791.1_pt1 | contig 12802 bp, 7 predicted proteins | sample 5562091 | NCBI WGS metagenome assembly JAABUZ01 (sample SAMN12813069, study PRJNA571459) | rock metagenome | isolation source: Antarctica rocks | place: Antarctica: Victoria Land, Linnaeus Terrace sud | collected 2015-12-21 | reverse complement strand
TCATCGACATCACAAAATAATTCGAGTACACTCATTACGAGATCCCTCCGATGATGAATAGACGCTGTTTATCTGGCTCCTATTCTAACTCATCGGAGAGGGGTCTGCTTATCCAGAACTCACGTTAACCAATATGTATTGATAGAAACAACATTACTTCATTCCAACGGCCATCAACTCGGTCCCATTCCGAAGTCGGCAGCTCCTATGTTACCCACAAAACTAAGAGATTTAGAGCTTACACAGGCCCTACAAATTGTACGTAGTGAGATAGAAGACAAATTGGAGCAAGCAGAATTATTGTGTATGCTATCTGCATTTATGCCGAATTTACAAGAAGAGGCTCTCGATCTAATAATAACTCACGGACGCCAACGCCAAGTTTCAATAGAATTTCTAGCAGCACACCTAAAATCTGAGCTTCATGACAAGATAATTGCTTCGTTGCTCGAGTTCAGTAGCCCCTATGACCGAAGTGACGTTATTCTAAATCTTGCCCCACATTTGCGTCCCTACCATCTTAATCAGCTTCTTCAAAGGAGTAGCGAGATTGTAAGTGGTCGAGGGGCTCAGTTAGAGATAGTGGGTACACTCATTCATTTTCTACCAGAACCACAATATACTGAATGGGCAAAGGAAGCATATAGACTTGCCTCATCCATTAATGATCAACTAACACGTGAGGCCACAGTATCCAAATTCGTCGCATATAGTTCAAATAATACACAAAAATTGGACACGCTTGCCGAGGCAATAGCCTCTCCTTATAAACTTGAGGCAAACCAAAAACGTTTCCTCGCTCGAAGGCTAGAGACTGCTATCAAACACCGTATTGTTGATTTAGTTAATTGGCCCTTCATTAACAGCCTTTGTAAATTTGTTCCCTTACTTGATAATGAGCAGATAGAGACAATGATTAATGCACTAATTCAACAAATCGATTGGTATGATTATCATATTGATCCTTTCATAGCCTATTTTATTGGTGAATTAGCTGCTTACATTCCAAACAGTTTTATGCTAAAAGTATGTATTTTTACTGTTTCTAGATTCAACAACAAAACCTGGGGTGAACACGTCTATCTATGCACTCTAGCAGATTTGGCTGCATACTTGCCATCTTCGTTGTTGCCTCGTGTTTTAGGTTCGTTGAGTACCATACAAAATGATATTCGTCGCACATGTGCTTACATTGCACTTACTCCTTATTTGCATTCAGTGTTTCATTCTAAGCATAAACAAACAAATTTACTAGAGAATATTTATGAGTTAAAATACTTAGCGTTTTTGCGTGACTCTAAAGAACTGGATTTCGGTGAACTTATTAACGAAGTAAAAAAAATTCCTGATTCTTCATCGCGTATTTGGCTTTTTCTTAGCTTATTACCTTATATTCCAGCTAAGTATCAGGATGAAGTCGTGGTTGAAGGCTTGAAGGCTACGGGCATTCACTCGCATACTGGAGGACTAGAGCAATTTGCTCTGCTGCGTACTTCCCAGTTCATACATCTTACACAATTCGAGCACATCATCACTGTTTTAGAGAATGCTATAAATATAGGGAGGGGAAACCTACGAGAAGAGATCTTAAAAATATTTGTAGATCGTTTGCTAGCCTTACCCAATGAGGCAAAATACAGCGAAAAATGGAGAGGAATGCTACGAAAGCTAGCAGAGCAACGTCGTCCCGAATTTCTCAGTGATCTAGTGCTTTTCCTCCCGGTTATAGAGCGTTTGGGAAATAAAAAGTCGTTAAGTGGAGTTGTACAAGCCATATTAGAAATTTCAAATTGGTGGCCGTAGTGCATGTAGAGCTGGTAACTATTCAGGTACCCTAGAATCTGTCAACCCCATTCCTAAGCGGGTTTATAGGTAAATTTTTATAGTGTAACGCAATACTTTCTAAAAATTGAGACCGCCTGTAGAGCCGTTTCGCTAGGGTACTTGAATAGCTACAAAAATTTGAGCGGAACGCAAGGAATGTAATACCTTGTGTAACTGTTTAGCTTAGATAGACCCTCCAAATGGACTTGCGATGAATGCTGCTTTATGCTGTTTCTCTTTTCCAATTTTATACATCGACAATTAAGTTGTCCCATAAACGATTAAGTTGTGAATTCACAGGTTAATGTTCTTTAAAAGGGAGCCATTTATAAAAAGGGAGCCATTTATAGAATGCTAACCAATTTATGTAGAACATGATGTTCATAAAGAATAAAGTTGTGATGTGCTTGCTGTTTGGAACATCCGTTTGTTGAAAATGATGGATTTTGCGAACGGTTTTCCCTAAGTAGGAAACACAACTGTCCAGTTCGTCTTGACGACGATGATATTGCTCAAATACCTGTGTCTGATGTCCCTGCGAGTACGTGGAATCGGCAGGTCAGAAATTTGCGCATGTGGTCACTACTTAAGACATCCGCCCAAAAATAGCATGTTTAATCCTCGCTCCATTAGCATATTTGCTGAAGAAAAGGTGAGGTCGAGTCCGCAACTTTATTCTGCAAACCAGGATCTCGTCAAAAATGTGAAGTTTTTCAGTCCGCAACTTTATTTTACCTCAATGATTACTCAATGCACCTAAAGTACTGTACATGAGTCCACAACTTTATTCTTGATGAACAAGATTTGTGTAGAAGATAAATAAAGTCGTTCCCTCGACTGAACATCGTGAAAGAACCACAAGCGTTTCCAATGAGCTTGTGGTTCTCTTTTTTGTTTTTTGTGAATACTGGAACGTTGTGGTGGCTACTTTGTAAATCCGTTCTCATAAACAGGTGTTTTTGCTCTTCGTTTCTGTATTTTCTCTGAGATCGAGTCTACATCGAAGAGGGGATACACGAGTATTTCGTGTTTCTCTGTCCATGATGCAGCAGGATACGCTGTCATTCACTCCTGCAGGGGGAGACGAGAGGGGAGAAGGTCCTTCCAGGCAACTCAAACACACAAAGGGATGTCCAAAATACTCTCTTCAGGTATTACAGTTAGCCTCTTGATGCACTCAGGCCACTCTTTGGTACTCGTGATGCAGCCCACCCAAAACTGGACTCGAGATGATTCTACGATTACTCTGATCTGGTGGAATGGATGTGACTTTCCTTTGCGGAATCTGTTGATGTAGTCCTTGATGTGGTCGTTCTCCATTGAAATACGCAACGTAGGCATTCAGGACACGATGTAACTGCTTCTCATGGAAGATGAGCACATGATCGAGGCATTCTCGTCGGACACTCCCCAAAAAGCGTTCACAGATCGCATTGGCTCGTGGTGCGTGATAGGGCGTTTTCAGGATGTTGACACCGCTTGTTGCTGCAACACGAGCAAAGCAAGGCCCAAACTTGCTATCATTATCACGGATGAGATAAGTGGGGTTTGTCCATACGGAGTCGCCTCCCGCAGTTGTTGTGCCGTCCAAGCGTCGGTGGGTGAACGTGTCACACCGACATGGATAACTTCCCGCGATTTTAGTTCAATGATGAAGAAGGCAAAAAGTGAGTGAAAGAAGAGATCAGTGACTTGGAGGAAATCGCAAGCCCAGATCTCATCGGCATGATTGCACAGAAAGGTCTTCCAACTCTGTCCAGTTGGCTGAGGTGTCTGCATGCCGCGCATGTACTTCTGGATTGTTCGTTTGCAGACGTGGATATCCAGCTTCAGTAACTCGCCCCTGATCCGTTCAGCTCCCCAGAGTTGATTGTTCTTTGCCATCTCTTTGATCAATCCAATGGTCTCGAGTGATACCTTCGCATGTGTTGACGTTACCTTTGACTTCTGCCTCCAAAAGAGGCGAAAGCCATGATGGTGCCAACGCAGAAGTGTTTCTGGTTGAACGATCAAGAGTTGTGCTGGCTACTTAGGACATCCGTTCGTAGAAAACGATAGATTTTGCGAATGGATGTCCTAAGTAGCCAGCACACGAATAGCTTTCCTCAGGTGATGATGGAGACCCTGGTTTCCTAATTGGAAGAGTAAGTCATTAGTACAAAACTCCTAGAAAAGACAAAGGTAGTATTAAACAGGAGTACACTGAATATAGGCCTTCCTAACGTAGCATAGCTGTTGATGAAGGTACTTCAATGTGTGATCTGAGTACGCAAAATGGGATCTACTACTATTAATGCAAATGATGATAGGAAGAAAACAATATATGATAAAGTGTTGGTTTTCTTTCTTTTTCTTTTCAATTTTCCTGATTTTCTTAATAATTGCTTTTCTGATATTCGTACAATTCCATTGCATAAGTTCTTTGCCTGTATGTTTTATTCCCTGGTACGTATATTTCCTCTCCATTTACGATATGAAATTGAACATCAAATTGTCACCTCGACAACTAAAATCATTTTTACTCGTAGTAAACGCACCCATGAAAAAATTTGTTTTAAGATACGGCTTCCATACAAAAACGAGGTATATAATACTTTCAGCTTAACACGGCGAAATAATCAATTGGTGGAAAGTCTGCTATTTCATGACACATTTGCTCCTGGTATCCACTTAGGTATTGCTTCGATCAAGTATGGTCGTAACCCGAAAGAAATTTTGCGTGGCGGACTAATCAAGATAAATAATTTAAATAGAGATAGTATCAAAAAAGGAATGCAATATGTGTTGGTGATGAAATACCTAGAAGAAGAGTGGAGTTTGGATTACCAACTACGTCAAGGAATATTTGATACAAAAGAAGATATGAATTTTCTTGCCGAACAGGTAGCTGCTATGCATAAAGACCTTCGCTTGTCTCCTGACGTACTTAGATTCGGTGCTCCTGATAGTATCGCTGCGAAACTGCAATTAAATAAGAGATGTTTTGATATTGCTCTACGCAAACTATCAGGTATTCCAATGGAACACTACAAGTGCATTACTACTGTTCTTGAGCAGTCATGCAAAAATAATGTAGAACATTTTGTACAACGACAGAAAGAAGGTTGTATTAAACGTTGTCACGGTGATCTTAAAGCTGCTAATATCTGGATACGTCCTGAGGGACTATCATCTCTTGCGCAAGTAGTTCACAGGCAAATGCTGGCATTGGATTGCATTGACTTCAACCCAGCACTTTGTCATATTGATACTCTAAGTGATGTGGCTCTGCTTGCGATTGATGTTGAACTGTGGCTAGAGAAAACTAGTAGACAGAATGGGTGGAGCGCGACCACCTATTTCCTTAACTCTTATCTTCGGGAAGTTGGGGAACAAGACAATGTGTGGCCTCTTCTGGAATACTACATGACCGAGAAATGTATGGTCATGGCTTATGTTGCAATTATCTACAATGACAATGCTACTCTCTCGAAAAGATATCTTGACCTTGCGCTTGCTCACACTCGAAAACTCGAAAGATTGGCTCTACATGTCTAGAAATTTGCTTTGTATCCTTTCTGCATGCCCTCATTATAAGAGAAGGCATGCATGAACCTCATTTACTCCAAGTGAAACCACTCTGGATGGTTCAAAAGGTAATGGCCTCGGTAGCCGTTTTCTATTATCTCTGTTTCACCACAACGCCCTTTTAATTTCTGTCGCAAATGGTATATCCTTTGTGCAAATGTAGTACGTTCTACCTCTCTTCCCCACGCAGCATCGATAAGCATTTTCTCAGTACAACCATGTGGATATTGCAGTAATGTCTGAAGAAGACGGTACTCTAGTACGGAGAGCGAGATTTGCTCGGACGAACACTGAGAGCTATCGATGGACACCCAATGGCCTCGTGTGGACGTTGAAAGTGAAGATATATGCGTGCTGGGAACATTGGTTTTACGAAAATCTGTGTGTTTATTGCGTTCTTGCGTTTCCTTCACAAGATATTGCAAAAGAGTAGCCCCTGGGTAATGAATATGTTGCATCGCGTCGTAACAGATAATACCTTCACTAGCGAGTATGTATCGTAATTCTGAACCTAGTACTTTCCATTCATCCTCCTGAATAATCTGGTTTGGACTGATCTCTGACATGAGAAAAAAGTGGTTGAATGCATCTCTCGTTGTCTGACTACTTTCCTTCAGTGTTTCCTGTAGTCGTTTCGAGATGTTAGCGAAAAAGGTACTAAGGCGCTCTTTGACCATATCTGCAACTTGTAACTTCTCTGTATCCTCTAGTGACGCCCAGTGGTTATGTATGAATGCGTATTTTTGCTTATAATAAAAGGCACAGAAACTGAATTGTTGAAGGATATATGGATGCGTTCCTGCTTGTTCAAGAAGCCATGCTTGGTCCTCAATAGAGAAGATACCTTTATCGGTGAGAGCATGGAATCGTTTTGCCCAGGAACCTCCAAAGCTTTCCGGTACGCGTTGCAAGAACTGCTCGGCATCTTCCACGGTAAATGTTTTCAAGGTCATAGTGATGAAACGTGCTAGATCGTATGAAAGATGGCTCGAGATGAGCGAGAACTGTTGGCTTACACTAGAGCAAGGAGATATTTCGAGAGAGAGCAATACGCCGAAGTTAGGAAACTCATCATTCAGATCTATAAGCATACGAATTGCTCCACATTGCTGCAAGAGTGCGAGCCCTTTATCCTGTTTTGTTTCTATCCTGCCATCTACACTCACATCTCGTTCCGTCTGGTCCCCTAGTTTGTCAATTGTATCCAACACGAGGAAAAAGCGAGATGTTGTATGCTGACGAGCAGTATTTCTCAATAATTGATAGAGTCCTGTATGGGTAGATGGGTATTGAAGAGCAGTTTGTTGTCTCTTTTGATAGGCAGCAATGATAGATGATGCGCATTGTTTTTGGAATGTTTCGAGCAAGCTCCCCGGCGTCTCTTTCTCTAAGGAAGTAAGATCGATACTAACAAAGTAAATTGCGTCCAAGTCCAATTGGTCTTGTAGCATACTTAATTCGTTGCGCCATGACCACTTGCCATATGAGCTACAGAGATAATGAGTAAAGGTTGTTTTACCAATATAGGGTGCTCCTGCAAGTATAATCGCGCTTTGGTCTCCTACGATAATATCTTCAATATCTGCACTCCGACCAGATACATAGCCGATGATTGTTTCTGAACTATCCTCTTCTTGCTCTGTATTAAAAAGAAGGGATCTCGTGTTCCGCAAAAAGGGGTTGGGCAAAGTATGCCACTGAAGCTGGCAATCTGACATGAAGGTGCTCCTGTTAAGATGTTACTCCTGTGAAGAAAGATTGGTTGCGTGCCAACCAGAGTCGTACAAGCTCAATTCTAAACGAGTAGTAGGGATTAGAAGAAGAGCCATTTTCCTCCAGAATAAGCCCAATTCGTAGACGATCCAAATGTTGCTTCACTTCGTAAATAGGCAAGTTCAGCCTCTTGGCGATATCCCCAAGCTGTACCATAGGTGAACGACCTGTTGTTTGCTCGACAATGGTTTGTAAGATGCTAAACTCTTCTTTGCATTGAAGCTCCTGCCGAAGGAAGTTAAAGTTCTGATACGAGCCTTCTTCCGTTAATTGATCAACGACAAGGCGCAGATCTTCGTCGGTGACCTGTTGTTTGCTTTTTTCCCTGTTAAGACGATGAATAAGTCTTTGTCCAATTAAGGTCATATAGTAGGGATTTCCACCAGTTAACTTTGTTGCCAATGTAACTGTATGTGGGCGGATCATGATATGTTGATCGTGTAGTGGGTCAACAAGGAGCCGCCCAGAGCTATCTACATCGAGAAAAGCAACAGGAAGTGTCTCGGCAAAGCTGAATGCATGTGAGAACTCTTGTGTCAATACTGTGTGTGCATCAGTAGGGAGTGCTAGGACTAAGCTAAGTTGTGGTACCTCATCCATCAGTTCTTTCCAGTAAGTGAAAAAGCGGCGATCGAGTACATGGTTTTTATATGCTGCTAACGCTCCTCCAAACTCATCTAGTGCCAAGATCAGGCGTGCCTCTGGTACTTGAGCAATACAATCCTGTAGGACGCGACGAAAACGCATTTGTGGATCGCTATCGGTGTAGTGAGGCCAATCAGAACCCGATAACTCTAATTGCTGAATAAATTCTGCACACATCTTCTCTGTTAACTGATCGAGCAAGCCTTCTTCTGTTTGTCCTGTGCTGTTCTGAAGCGAGAAAAAAACATGCCAATGGGGTGCCGAAACCTGACGTTCAAGAAAATTCCTGCAAATAGAAGTTTTCCCTGAACGTCTCGGTCCATAAAGAACAAGTGCTCTCCCATACTGACCCTCGCATAATTCATGTTGCATCATCCTTGTTTCTTGCGCACGCCCAAAGAACATTTTTGCTGTCGCAGGACGGGAGATATCGAAAGGGTTCTTCAATGTATGCGCCCGTGGTGGAATTGATGTGAAATCATCCCATAGGAGTTCCAAAGATGACTCTAACGGTGACGTGTTGTTATGCTTATTATACAGCTTTTGTAGATGCTCTTTAATATTGACAGAAGTGTTGACCGCATCAATTTCCGCTCTGATTACGCCCTCAATCTGGCTCAATTCTTGCCAGATATCAATTGCCTCTGCGTCAGTATCCGCCTCTATAGTGCAACGTACCCACGCTTCTTCGCGTTCGATATTAGACTCTGCATGCATTGATACGAAGTTACAAAGATAACGGCCCAATTGTGTCGTAATGTCTTGAAGTAATCCATGGCGATTACTCGTTATAAGAAAAAAGGTAACACGAAATGCTGGATGGTTAAGGTGCCATCTCATCGCAAACAACATAGAGGGCGAATCCAAAACATGATCAATTAGATGAGGACAGCTCTCTTTATGTACAATCAATTCTCCGTCTCGCTCTCGCAGCATGCCCATAATTTTCATGTCGCGTGGGTGGTTTGGTTGGCAAAGATCACAGAAGAGTTGTTTGCGGAAAGGCTGTTTGTTCATTACTCTAGATGTGTCTATAACTGGCCTCCAGCTCGCTCCACTTTTCTCTTTTAGAGAGGTGGCGTTCTGTTCTACCATCTGCTCTATAATGCCTCGCGCTGCCCATTTCGGCGTGAACGGTGCCTCTCCAGTCCTCTCAAGTTGTCCCAAGTATATTCGTGGTGTACCCAGTTCATGTCGCTTAACAAGGGTAAGCAGCTGTTCTTCAAACATCTCTGGTGAGAGCATATAACGATAGCGTTCTAATTCGTGAAGCAATAAGTAGTATCCCCTGCGGTTGCGTTGCAGCATATTCAAAGACTCTTTGATAGAATCGCGTGCGCGCGGTGTAATAGCATAATCTTCCTTGAGCCAGTAGTCTTGTACCTGTATCTCTCTCGTTGTTCTAATTTCTACTAAGGAACCTGCTTCAAGAACACGATTAAGCAGAGCTTTGCGATTGTTAACAATGGCCTCTATTGCATACTCACCTTTTTCAAGACTAACTGCATAAGCAAAGTCGAGAGCTGTTGCCCCTTTAGGGAGTGTAAACGGCTTACGATTCCTGTCATAGACAATAATAGGAGCTTTAGGATCTGTATAGGCATGGTCGTTAGAGAGGTTTTCCTTGATAGTGAGAAAAACTTTTCCCTCTTTACTATCCCAGAATGGCACATTGGAGGAAGGCTCTGCTCGCTTCGGAGAACCATTTTTCATACATAATTGATAGTAACTATCATAGAGACAACCATACCAAGATACTATATACATAACATTGGTGCTAATCTGCAACTGACAGATATGACTCATTGCGTGAAGCCATGTCAGGTTCTGCGTGCGTGGACCAGTTGGCTTCAAAATAAGCCCAAACGCAATATTGCTACATCCATTCGGCTTGGGATTTGCCACTAAATCAGTCACTCGATCATGAATGTAACCAAGTTGACTGAATATACCAAGAGCCTCGTAGCAATCTCGTACTGTCGGGACTAAGACCTCAAATGTAACGATATCAAACCCCGTGAGTTCCGTCTTGTTGGATATCTCAGTGGTAAAAGCATCTTGAAGACGGCGTTTCATACCTGTAACAGCATATGGTTTATAAATCACAGTAATATTCTTCTGCGTTACTTCTTGATAAGAAGCCATCAATAGTTGTCGTGTCGATTCTAACATGAGTGTGTCGCGAGCGAGTATCTGTTCCATCTCTAGTTTGTGTTTCTTGAAAAGATCAGGGTAGAGCAACTGCTCAACTATATCTTCTGTATCGCGCTTGAATGTCCACAGCCCGAGACGGGCAGAAATGTGCTTCAATGTTCTCCCTACACCCTCAATGCGTGAAAGTACTTCATTCGTGTAGGCTTGTTCATTACTCCGTTGCTGAAGCAGATGAAGGGATTGATAACAGGTGACGAGAGCTATGAGCAAGGCACCTACATCCCTGTAGGGAGGATACAATAGTAGTGAAAGGTTTTCATTTTCAATGTGACGTATGTAGACGTTCGCCTCGATGATATGGCTCATTACCCTATCGGTATCTGGAAGATTGGCACATTGTATTTGCTCTACATCAGTATCCCACAAGTAGGCGGCTATTACTACCTGCCAGGGTAGACCCCATGAACAGAGCATATCACCTACAAGTTGAGAATTGTAGCGCATGTCTAAGATATAGGCATGTGACAAGCTTTTGTCTTGTTGCCTCAACTCTTTTACCAGTGTAATCCAATTTGGGGGAAGCACTGTAGGCGTAGGTCGCCAAACGGAGGATTGTGTGCAAGAGTGTCTATTAGCCATAGTTGTTATCCTCCATAGTGAGGAATAGTGACGGCTCTTTTACTATGGTTTCTGCTACATGTACTTTCTCTATTTAGTATAGTCTCTAAATGGCCTTCATGTCAAGTTCATTTTTAATTCCATCTTGTTATCTTGTAAGGAAGGTGTAATACTGCCGTAACAACTTTGGTAAATTTTATTATCTTTTCTGATGAAGATTACTTTGACGATAAAAGAAAAACCTCTTTGACACAATCTTGAAGTCCTTCCTCGCTGTTTATATTTGTTATTCTGCAAAATCGATAGGTATTTTAAATGCATTTTTATTCAATGCTAAAAATGTACGGCATATGATTTTGTTCTGCCTATTTTGATATTAAATTAGAAAGATATTGACTTATTAAAAATTATTGCGTATACTGGTAATAGTTACGAAAAAAGTTACGATAAATTTGGAGGTGAATGTTGTGACAATACTTGCAAATTGCTAACGGCGTGCAGTGATTTGCGATTTAAAGAACCAGATCGAAATACCTTGCAGTTGCTAGATGCCTTCAGGTCATTTGATGTAGACATCGCGTAGATACATTTCAGAAGAGAAGCGAGAACTTCAAATCTCAGGTTTTTTCGTTCATTTGCTCGTAGCAAGCTTGATACTTCATTAGTCAGGCTCTAAAAAGCAACAGGAGGAAGAAGTATGTCTAACAGATCGAAAGAAAATGCATGGTTCTACCACCGTGGTGAATGGACAAGGACCAAGAATTCACTGCGAAATTTAGGATCCCTTTTGACCTCAAATAATCCTCGCTATGCCACTCGGCGACAAAGCCTTCGAGAGTATGACCGTGTGTGGCTCAACTTAGGTCCAACACCTATTCCATCCGATTATTCTGGACTTCTCTCTTCAATATATTCCTATACCGGAAACGGGAAAGCTCCTGAATACCTTATCAGGATCATTTCTCTCAGTTCGGAAGAAGTCATATATGTAGAGGATTTCCCAGATCTTCTAGAGCTTCTAACATTGCTAACCCCTTTAGTCTCAAACGGCATCTTTGCAGATGCATACGTACAAAGTCCAAGAAGGTAGATTAGAATTATATTGCCCCTGAGTAAGCTAACCTGTTAGTAAGAGATACCTCATTTGGATGCCTTCAACCCATGATAGTAGGAGGTTGCACAGCATGGAAACCATTATCATTCTTATGTTGATCTCATTTATTGTAGGACTGGTCATGGGAGTATCGCTCTCCAAGCCACCTGTCATCCGATAGAGTTTCTATTGTAAGTGGCTATCAGGATGGTTGTTCTTATTAAGAATAACTAGCTTCTGGAAGAGATTGTACTCTTGAGATTATTCCAAAGTCAGAGCCAATATCTTCGCAGTTGACTCTGACCTTGAAGAGTCCTACTTCAGAATGGCAAGGCAAGAGGAGCAACAGGTATGGAACCTCAAGATGTTAAGTATCATATCTGCCCTCGTTGCAGAAAGCAGGCTACTGTACTGGTAGACATCAAAGATAATGCAGTTTTTCATCGCGATGATATGGGAAACATCCAGTACCACTGTGTTCATTGCTGTACTACCTTTTCCATCGACAAGAACAGTAGTGTTGTTACGATACAACTGGGGTTGTAGAGATAGAAACGATAATACGGACAAAGAAGAGGATGCGCTGATACCCGTGGTACATGGGACAATCATGTTTGATTGAGAACACGGGATAAAGAAACATATCCATATTCGCAAGCCGTTGTGCAATGAAGTACTGGTTGATCGGACCACGTTTTCAAAAATTCGGATTTTTGGCAGCATGATTTTTCGACGATCAGACCTCTTGTTGGTAGGTGATGTTGGATAATTGACTCACGTCTTCAGTTCGCATGTTTTTGTTAAAGGGACAACTTAATTCCATAACTTAGGAACTTTCAGGAGACGGTATAGAAATAATGTTGAGTTTTTTAACGTAAGTTTGAGTGCAGTAATATCAACTTTAAGGGTTAACTTAATTCCAAATGGTGGGACAACTTAATTCCTTGTATACAAGTTGTGTATACATGGAATTAAGTTGTCCCATTTGAAATTAAGTTGGTCGTTTCAAGCGTGTTTGGAATTAAGTTGTCCCATTTGAAATTAAGTTGGCCGTTTGGGGTAACAAAAGGAGCAAACATGGCAAAAACTCTTATTGGTTATTGATCGACTCATCGCGCGATAATCTGA
>JAABUZ0100007789.1_pt1 | contig 12803 bp, 12 predicted proteins | sample 5562091 | NCBI WGS metagenome assembly JAABUZ01 (sample SAMN12813069, study PRJNA571459) | rock metagenome | isolation source: Antarctica rocks | place: Antarctica: Victoria Land, Linnaeus Terrace sud | collected 2015-12-21 | reverse complement strand
CTGGGCACAGGAGACTTTTCGCATATCCGGTGACGACGCGGAGATGGTGAAAGTCCCATGCGCCCTCGTGGAACGCTTGACCGAGACGCTCTGCTATGTCGCTTGATTGGGGAAAGTCGAGCTAAGGCCTCGGCGGCGGCTTTCGCCTCGTAATAATCCTCTACTTCGCGCAGCAACTCGATGTCTTCAATCGGCACGACCGCGACGAACTCCTTACCGCGCCGCGTCAGGATAACGCGCTCCTTCCCATATGCGGCCCGGTTGATGACATCAGAGAACTGATCCCGCGCTGCGGCGGTGGATAACGTGTCCATACCTGAAACGCCTTACGTGGAGACGACAACGTACTTTTCGTCTCAATTGTACATCTCAGCGATACCGCCATTAACGTCACGATGGACGTTTACGCTCGCGGGCACGTATGCGACAATAAGTGTACGTTCAAACGACGCGAGGTAGCATGTGGTAGGTAGATCGGTGGCCGTAGAAAAGGATAATAGCCTACTATCCGACTTAGTGCGTGCGGATGCATTGTCCGGCCCGACCCTCGACTTGCTGCCCATCGGTGTTGTTATTATGGCTGTGAGCGACCTGCGGATACTCGCCGCGAACACGACCGTGCGCGCGCTGCCGGGCGCGCCGTGGCGAGAAATCGCCGTCATCGGGCACCGGATACGCGACTTGCCGAACGATCCCAATATTCGCCGCTTCGCTGCAGCGTGCCGGTACGTCGTCCGCGTCGGTGAGCCATTGCAAATCAAGGCGTTTCCACTCGGCGGCGACGTCCCGGCGTATTGGGATTTCTCGTTCGCACCAGTGCGGGATAGGGACGGCAGTGTTGTCCGCTTGCTCGTGGCCATCTCAGACGTGACACAGGAAGTGACGCTCCGGCGAGCGATGGAGGAGAGCAATCGGGAGTTGCGCCGCCAGAACGCCGAACTCGCGACCCTCAACCGACTGGCGATTGGCGTCAGTTCGTCGCACGATTTCATTTCCCTCTGCCAAACGGCAACCGAAGCCCTGCTCGATTTGTTCGGCTTCTCGCAGGGTGGCGTTGCCATGCTGGCCGAGGACCGCGCCGATGCGGCGGTGGTCGCCTTTTCCTCGGTGGCCCGGCGTGTTGCCTGGGAGCGCACGCGCATCCCCGTCGCGCACAACCCGGCCTTCGAGCATCTGCTGCGCCATCTCGCGCCCCTCGCGATCAACGACATCGAAACGGACCCAATCGCCGATATGGAGCGTGAACTATGGCGTGCGCGACATGCCAAATCCATTCTCCTCGCGCCGATCGTCGTGCGCGGTGAGATGATCGGCGTCATCGGTGTTGATGCAACCGAGAAACTGCACCAGTTCACCGACGCGGAGATTGATCTCGCCGCGCGCGTCGCGGAGCAACTCTCCGTCGCCATGCAGAACGCCCGTCTCGCCGAAGAACTCCAACATCGCGCGGACGATGTCGCGTATTTGAACGCCATTGGTCAGGTCGTCAGTTCATCGCTGAATCTCACGACCGTGCTTGATCGCGTACTCTCCTCGTTACGGGAGATGGTCGCGTATGACCGCGCTTCGATCAGCGTCGTCGAAGCGGATATGGAGCATTTGCTCGTCATTACCGACACCGGCGAGGCGGGCAATCAGCGTGGTCAACGCATTCCGATTACAGGGTCGCTACGCGGCTACGTCTTTACGTCGGGAGAACCGCTCTATATCAGCAATATCGCGACGGAGGGCTTACCGCTTTCCCCTCGCATGGTGATGTCTGAATATCCGACAAACATTGTGCTCGCGCCGCTCGTCGTCACTGGGCAGCCGATCGGCGTCCTCTCAGTGATGGGAAATACGACGGATACTCTAACGCCCGACGACGCGCGGCGGATCGAACGCGTCGCGGCGCAGGTCGCTATCGCCGTGGCGAACGCCCGGTTGTACGAACGCGTGCAGGGGCAAGTGGAGGAACTGCGCCTTCTCAACGCAGATCTCGCCGAGGCGAACAAGCACAAGAGTGTCTTCCTCGCGACGATGAGCCACGAACTGCGCACGCCGCTGAACGCGATCATCGGTTTCGCGGAACTTTTGTACGACGACATCATCACGGAACCGGAGGAGCGACGCGAAAGCCTGCTCGACATCCTCCGCAGCGGCCAGCATCTGCTGACGCTGATCAACGACGTGCTTGACCTCACAAAGGTCGAGGCGGGGCAGATGACGCTCTCACCCGCAGCGCTCGATCTCCGACACGAACTGGCAAGCGTGGATCGCATCATGTCGCCGCTCTTCGCGCAACGCCTGCATCACTCTACCTACACCGTGCCACCGGACTTCCCACCCGTCTATGCGGATGCCGGCCGGATGCGGCAGGTGATCCTTAACATCCTTTCTAATGCGAACAAATTCACGCCCGATGGCGGCACGATCGCCCTTACTGTCAGCATCAACGACGATGGCGAGGCGCAAATCGCCATTGCGGACAGCGGCATCGGCATCAAGGCGGCAGATATTCCGCTCATCTGGCAGGAATTCCGGCAGATTGATACGTCGATTAACCGGGAATATGAGGGGACCGGTCTCGGCCTGACGCTCACGCGGCGGCTGCTTGCCCTGATGCACGGGCGTATCTGGTTAGAAAGCACACCGGGGATGGGCAGCACCTTCTTTCTTACCCTGCCTATTGCGCGCGGAGAGAGCGACTGATGCCTCGCTACCAACCGCCGGAAGCGCAGCCGGGCGATGTCCGCGATCACAAGTACCGGCTGATTGAGACGGATCGGTGCACTGATCCGCCTCCGCCCGCTCTTATCCAGGCCGTGCAAGAATTCAACGCGAGCGAGTATTTCCAGTGTCACGAGACGTTGGAACACGCGTGGCTGCACGAGCCGGGCTATATTCGCGTCCTCTGGCAGGGCATTATCCAGGTGAGCGTCGCCTGCTTGCACATCACGCGTGGTAATGGCGAGGGAGCACGCAAAATCTGGAGCGCCGCCTTGCTTAACCTTGTACCCTTCCCGGATCGCTGCCACGGCGTTGATGTCACGTTGCTCCGTGCGCAAACTGATGTCTGTCTCCAGACCATCCTCCGTCTCGGTGACGATGGCGCGACACAGTTCGACCGCGCGCTTTTTCCGACAATTGATCTCCAAAGCGTAATGTGACATCAATCCGTGCGAACAAACAGGTTGACTTTCCGATTTGGGATGCTATCCTCGCGATGCGATAAGGTATGCGTTGTCGCGAATATGGCGATAACGTGATACGAGCGCATGAACGCGATGAAAAGGAGGTCCCCAATGGTTAAGTATGTCCGCTCTGGTATTGGCAATGCGAACCCGCTTGCCACCGTTTCACCGGGGGATCACCGCGCGCGGAGCGTCATTGACTGACTGCCCTTCGTCGCCATAGTCGGCACCACGCCGGCGGTCCCCACAAGCGGGGCCGCCGGTTTTGTTTTTGTCTCCCGGCACGGTGCAACAGCGCCGGGAAGTAAAGAAAGGAGTGGCACGATGGCACCACGAAAGACGCGGACGACGCGGATGACGATACGGAAAGGAGTGGCACGATGAAGAAAACGGCCGGAGATGCAGTCACGATGCTGAGCATCGCGGACACCATGAGCCTCGTGGAGCACGGGTTCGTCGAGGTACGGACACTGCTCTTCCACCGGAAGAAGCAGCGAGAGAAACAACGAAGATAGCGGGTGCGGTAGACTCACCACTGCGCCCGGCAAGGAAAGCAGTGAACACCATGTTGTCGTTACAGAGTGTGGCATTGGCCCAGATGTACGTCGAGGAACGGGTAGCGCAGGCAGCATGCGAGCGCTTGCTTCACGAAGCGGAACGCGTGCAACGCGCCCGGCGCGCAAAGATCGCACTGACGGCGCGCGTTGGCCGCACACTCGTCACCGTTGGCCATCGGTTGGAAGCGGCCGGGGCAACCGGATGAAGTTCCGAAATGTAGAGATGGGTATGAGGTAATCACTCGCCATCCATGCACCGACACCCAGCGCGCCGACACGGCGCATGAAAGGGGAGACGCAGGCGTGCGGCTTCCCTCTTTCTTTGCGCACAACGAGAACGGAAGAGGCAAATGCCTCTTCCTCGTGTTCGATTCTTCTTCGATGAGATGAACGGTTCAGGTCCCTTCCTGCCAGGCGTTGTTGTACTCATTCTGGCGCGTGGAAAGTTCGTCAATCATGATGCCGAGCGTGGAAAGCTTCAGCTTCGCGACGCCGAGATCGAGTTCTGTCGGAATGTTGTAAACCTTCGCTTCGAGCGATGCCTGGTTCTGGACAAGCCATTCGGTCGCCAGCGCCTGATCCGCGAAGGACATGTCCATCACACTCGCCGGGCTGGCTTCCGCCGCCGCTTGGCCAACGAGCCGCCCCTCCGCGAGAAGGTAGACGCGCTGGCCGCTGGGGAGTAGATATTCTTCGGTGTTGGTACGGGCCATCTTGTGCGAGACGGCCGTCTCCTTGAGTCCCTTGACATCAATCTCAACATCGAAGTGACCGCTATTGCAGAGCAGGACGCCTTCTTTGAGGTCCGCGAAGTGCGTGCGCGAGACGATCTCCGTACCGCCCGTTGCAGAGACGATGATGTCTGCCACCTTGACCGCTTCCGCCATCGGCATGACGCGATACCCTTCCATCACCGCTTCGAGCGCGGCGATCGGCGAGACCTCAGTGATAATGACATTCGCGCCCATGCCCTTCAGCCGCAGCGCAATGCCGCGCCCGACCCAGCCGTAGCCCGCGACGACCGCGACCTTGCCCGCGATCAGGATGTTCGTCGCGCGTAGGATGCCGTCCACCGTATTCTGACCGGTACCATAGCGGTTGTCGAAGAAGCGCTTGGTCGGCGTGTCATTGACGGCGACGACCGGGAACTTGAGGATGCCATTGCGCTCCATCGAGCGGACGCGGATAACGCCCGTCGTCGTCTCCTCCATGCCACCGATCACGCGGCTGAGGGTTTCGCCGCCCATCTCGTGCAATTTGACGATCAGGTCCGCGCCATCATCCATCGTCAGTTGCGGCTTATGCGTCAGCACCTGATCCACATGCCGATAGTAGGTCTGGACATCCTCGCCATAGTACGCGTAGACCGGGATTTCCTCATGCGCGACGAGCGTGGCGCAGACGTCATCGCGGGTCGAGAGTGGATTCGAAGCGCAGAGGGCGATGTCCGCACCGCCCGCCTTCAACGTCCGCAGTAGGACGGCCGTCTCCGTTGTGATGTGCAGGCTCACCGCGATGCGTAGTCCCGCAAGCGGCTTCTCTTTCGCGAACCGCTCGCGAATCGTCTGCAGGACGGGCATCTGCCGCTCCGCCCAGTCCGACCGCATCCGCCCCTGCTCTGCCAGACCGATGTCCACGATGTCGTAATCAACCGTCGTTGCTGTCATCTCACCTCCAAAAACCGATGAATCTCACCTTCGGAGCAATCTCCACAGAAGATACTACATTATCATCGGTGATTTGTCTACACATCATCCGTGATCGTCGGGGCGCTGGGGAAAGGGCGCATGCTATGCGCCCCTACGTTCCCCGCATTTCTCCCCTCTCCATCGCAATGGAGAGGGGGCGGGGGTGAGGTTTCCCTTCCCTAATCGTCCGCCAATACCATCTCACGTTCCGCGATTCCAGCGGCGGCGCGCAAGGTCTCGGCTTTGTCCGTCTTCTCCCACGGGAGATCGAGATCGTCACGCCCAAAGTGACCGTACGCGGCAGTCTGCTTGTAGATCGGGCGGCGCAGGTCAAGCGTGCGGATAATGCCGCGCGGCGTCAGGTTGAAGTGCGCGGCGATCAGTTCCTGCAACTTCTCGTCAGGGATTTTGCCGGTGCCGAACGTTTCGACCATGATCGAGAGCGGCTTTGGCACGCCGATGGCGTACGACAACTGCACCTCGAAGCGGTCCGCGAGGCCCGCCGCGACGATATTCTTCGCCACGTACCGTGCCGCGTACGCCGCCGAGCGGTCCACCTTGGTCGGGTCTTTGCCGGAGAAGGCACCGCCGCCATGCCGTGCCATACCGCCGTAGGTGTCCACGATGATCTTGCGACCGGTCAGCCCCGCGTCCCCCACCGGCCCACCGGTAACGAAGCGGCCGGTTGGATTGATGTAGATCTTGGTGTTTGCATCCATCATGCCTGCGGGGATAACATCGCGGATGACAAGCGCCTCAATATCCTTGTGGATTTGGGATTGCTCGACGACCGCGTCGTGCTGCGTTGAGATGACGACCGTGTCCACGCGCACTGGCTTGCCGAACTGATACTCAACGGTCACCTGGCTCTTGCCGTCCGGCCGCAGATAGGTCAGCGTGCCATTCTTCCGCACTTCCGTCAGGCGGAAGGCGAGCTTGTGCGCCAGCGAGATCGGCAGCGGCATCAGTTCCGGCGTCTCGTTGCAGGCGAAGCCGATCATCATCCCCTGGTCGCCCGCGCCGACTTCATCGCCGTCGAGGCCAACGCCCCGCGCGATGTCCGGCGACTGCTGGCCAATGGCGACCGTCACACCAACTGAGCCGCCATCGAAGTGGCAGTCCGCCTCGCGCGTGTAACCGATCTCCTGGATTGTCTGGCGGATGACCGCTGGCATGTCCACATACGCGGTCGTCGTGATCTCACCGATCACCGCGACCAGGCCGGTCGTCGTCGCGGACTCGCAGGCGACGCGCGCCTGTGGGTCCTGCGCGAGGATCGCGTCGAGGATGGCATCCGAAATTTGGTCGCACATCTTGTCGGGATGCCCCTCCGTCACCGATTCCGAGGTGAAGAAGAGTTTCTCCGATTGCATAAACGTGTTACTCACTAACTGCTCCCTTCGTTGCTTCAGGGCTCAGGACTGAGGACTGAGGACTGAGGACTGAGGACTGAGTCTCTTGCTCCCTTCGCCTTCCCTAATTACCGCACTGTTGCCGTTACCGTTCTACGTAGTTCTGAGTCCTTAGTCCTCAATCCCTTGCCGAAACTTTCTTTGTACCGTGCCGTGAACTCCGCCCATGTGTAGGTGTGCGCCTGCGGGCCGTACAGTTCGATGGCGTAGGTCGCCGCTTGGGCCGCGACGCGCCCGGTCACATCCCAGTCCCAGCCACGCACCATGCCGGTGAGCAGGCCCGCACAGTAGGCATCACCGCCTCCCGTCGGATCCACGACTGCGCGGGCCGGGGCGATGGGGATTTGGAAGGTCGCCTCGCGCGTGCGGATCAGGCTACCCTCGCCGCCGAGCGTCTTGACGAGCGCGCCATCGGGGGCGAGTTCGTTGAGCATCGCGTCTTCGGAGAGGCCGGTCTTCTCGCTCATCGCCGCGAACTCATAGTCGCTGCCGAGAAAGACCGCAGCGCCCTTCAGTCCGTCTGCAAGCGCCGGTCCATCCATGACGGTCGTCTGCCAGCAAGGCATGTAGACGAACGGGATGCCAAGGTCGCGGCACTCCTTCGGAAACCGCTCAATCGCTTCCGGCACCGTCGGCCCGATCAGCGCGATGTTAATCGCGGCGGCATCGAGGTTATGAAAGGAGGTCAGATCACTGCGCGCCATCGCGCCGGCATAGAAACCCATCACGGTATTGTTCTTTGTGTCCGCCGTGATGAAGCAGGACGCGGTCATCTCCTCCGGCACACCAATCACGGGGGTGGTATCCACGCCGATCTGTTCGAGAAAGGCGCGATAGGTATCGAAGTCGTCCGCCCCCGCCGTGGCGAGAATCGAGCAGGGCTGCTGGAGGAGTGCGAGTGAGTAGGCGATGTTCCCTGCCACGCCGCCACGCTGCTTTTTCATCTTCTCCACGAGAAAGGAGATACTGAGGACATGGACCTTATCCAGCATGATATGATCCCGGAAATCGCCGGGAAAGTCCATAATGAAGTCGTACGCGAGCGAACCAGTCACCACGACCGCGTTCGGTCGGATCACCGCGCCGCTCCCTATCACACTCTTCGCACTATCGTCCGTCATGCGCCCTTCTTTCGTGAAGTAGTCAGAGCCAGTAGTCGGTAGTCAGTTCGCAGCGGCATGTACCATCGTGACTTCTCGATCCGCCACTATTCGGATCGCCTCTTTATAGGGTGAACGGAGAATACCCGCATCCGTGATGATCGCGGTGATGAATTCGGCGGGTGTCACGTCGAAGGCAGGGTTGGCGACGGTGATACCTTCCGGCGCAATGCAAACGCCGCCGATCTCAGTCACTTCCGCTGCTGCGCGTTCCTCAATCGGGATCGCGTCGCCATCCGACATGGAAAGATCGAACGTCGAGTGTGGCGCGGCGACGTAGAAGGGAATACCGTGCGCGCGGGCGGCAAGGGCGGCGCTGTACGTGCCGATTTTGTTCGCTGTGTCCCCATTTGCGGCGATGCGATCCGCCCCGACAATCACTGCCTGGATCAGCTCGCGTCGCATTAGTGAGGCTGCCGCACCGTCTACAATCAGGGTGGATGGGATACCCCACCGCTTCAGATCCCACATTGTCAGTCGCGCGCCCTGCAAGCGAGGGCGTGTCTCGTCCACATAGACATGGAGATTCGTGCCCAGTCGCCACGCGGCGCGGATTACCGCGAGCGCCGTCCCATCGCCGCCCGCCGTGACGAGCGCGCCCGTGTTGCAATGCGTGAGGATGCCGCCAGCGGGCATAAGCGGCGCGCCATAGGTCGCCATCCGCTCGCTCTGCGCCCGATCTTCGTCCGCGATAGCCTGCACTTCGGCGAGGAGCGCGGCGCGGAGGGCGGCAGGCCCAGCAAACGCGGTGGCACGGGCGACACGCATCATCCGGTCAATCGCCCAGCTGAGATTGACCGCCGTGGGGCGCGTCGCCCGCAGTTCCTCGGCGCGCATGGCGATGTGCATGATAAGCATGCGCGTGTCTCCCGCATCCCATTCGTGGGCAGCGAGGGCAACGCCGGCCGCGCCGGCGACGCCAATCGCGGGCGCACCGCGCACCTGCATCGTGCGGATCGCATGGGCGACCTCATCCGGCGTGCGGAGCGTCAACCAGATTTCCTCGTGCGGCAGGCGGGTCTGGTCCATTAACACGACTGCACCGTCGCGCCATGCCACCGCCCGGAAGTTTTCCTGTGCATGTACCTGCGCCACTAATCCTGTACCCCATTGATGCCAGGACTCCGGTAACAGCAAAATGGCCACCCATAATGAGCAGCCGCACGTTCTCCTGGCGTTCAGGGGTTCGGCGGACCGCTCATCGTCCAGCGCGGACGCGCTGGCGGCATTGGCACCATCCTCACTCGTGAGAAAGGTTGCCGGGCTTCGTCGGGCCTGTCCCTCCACCGCTCGTGATGAGTGTCCGGAGTCTCTTCACTTGTTGACAAAGAGCATAGCATACCGATCACGGACGGGCAACGATTGGCACACAGATTTTTGTCCTCCGCCGCAGAAACGATGGTATCACGTACTGATATTGTTTCGCGTTAGAGGTGGCATGCTGCGTCGTACAGGTGGTGCGTGAACCGCCTTCGTGCGGTAGCAGGGCGCTCGTGGGGAAAGCCCCGGTGATCCGGGGAGGGCGGTTCACGCACCGCCCGTACGAGACAAAGGAAGCGCCGGGCGTCACGACATGGCTACCGTGGTAACGCGGGACTCAGACTACCGAGGGCGGTTCCTCGCGCTCGATGACGATGCGACGCGGCTGGGCGGTCTCTTGCGGGCTACGCGGGTCCGCGAAGATGCGATCCACGGCCATCAAGCCCGCCGAACTGACCGCGTCTACGAAGGATTGCACCGCCAGCACGCTCTCTCGCGCACCCTGTCGCAGATGCTCGCGCGTCTGCACCGGCAAAGCGCCGACAGCTCCTGCGACAACCTTGCGCGGAATCGCTATCGCCTGCCGCTGCGCCCCGTCCATCCGCTCGGATGCACGACGGCGCGCTTTGTCCATCTGCGCGCGCCGCGCCCGCGTGCGACTCGGCATCGCCCCCTCGGCATCGAGGTCAATATCCTCGTCGTGCTCGAAAACATCCATGTCCTGCTCGTCCATGTGTCCCTCCCGGTGCCGGGCGCATGCTATGCGCCCCTACTCATTACTGATTGCTCATTGCTAGTTTACCCCAGATAGACGCGCGTGACGATGTCGGTCAGAGTATGGTTGTTACGGTCAGTGATATCGTCCGCGCTGGAGGCGACGCAGATGACGAGGTCCATTTCCGCACGGAAAAGAATGCTGTCGTCCCGCTCGGAGAGGGGGGGGCGGAACTCCCACGCACCGCGTTCCTTGAATCCGATGTGCTGGAAGAGGTTAACGGGATCGGGCACGCGATCATAGCCGATATCGTACTTCTGGAGCGCGATGGCGAGGGCGTCCCGTGTCGTCTGGTGCGAGGCGGTGATACCGCGCGTGATATAGAAGCGGGCGTCGTCGGCGGGCAAGAGCAAATCGTGCCGCCCGACGCCGTCCTGTACAACCACAAGCATCGGATTGCCGAGGTTCGAGTAGAGCATTTGGTCCTGCTGTACCATGATGCTGCCCGTGTGGGCAATCGTCTGGCTCGTGGAGAGATATTCCTCCATGTACCCCAGCCGGAAGGCGCAGAAGGGAGCAGTCTGCCCGCCGTTCGGGTCCGTTACCTGGATGTACTGCCCGCGCAAGACTTCCGTCGTATCTGCCTCGCCGGAGTGGATCGTCAGGTAAGCGCGGGGCGCCTGCCCGGTGAAATCGGGGATCGCGGTCGTACTCATCGGCGGGTGCCGTCCTTTCGATTGCGGGCAATCACAGCGAGCATTTCATAGATGACATTGGCGGCGAGCATCGCCGTCGTCTGCGTCGGATCGAAGGCGGGCAAGACTTCGACGCAATCCGCCGCGACAATCTCCAGACCAACGAGACCGCGCACCGCGAGGAGCGCTTCCCATGATGTTGGTCCACCGACTTCCGGTGTGCCGGTGCCGGGGGCGTAGGTCGGGTCCACAAAATCAATATCGTAGGTCAGGAAGACCGGGCCAGAACCGACGACCGCACGGATGGCAGCGTGCGTTGCCTCCCACCCCTGTTGCCGCACTTCCTCCATCGGCCAGAGCGTGAAGCCCATGTCGCGCGCGTCCTGGTAATCGGACGGGCCGTAGAGCGAGCCGCGCATCCCGGCCTGGAAGGAGCGGCGCGGGTCAATCAGCCCCTCCTCGGCAGCGCGGCGGAAGGGTGTACCGTGGTTGTATTTGCGCCCGAAGTATTCGTCCCAGGTATCGCCGTGCGAGTCGAACTGGACGAGCGCGACGGGGCCATGCGTTGCCGCCACCGCCCGCAACTCCGCCAGCGTAATCGAGTGGTCGCCACCGATGCCGATCGGAATCACGCCCGCCGCGAGAATCGGCGCGATGCCCGCCGTGATCCGCGCGTAGGAATCTTCGATGTAGCCAGGGACAACCGATGTGTCGCCGTAATCCACGCACGACAGTTCCTCGAAAACCATTACATCTACCGAGGGATGGTAAGGCCGGAGAAGCACCGAGGCATCGCGCACCGCCGCTGGGCCGAACCGCGCGCCGACGCGGTAGGTCGTCGCGGTATCAAATGGGATGCCGATAATCGCCACGTCCACGCCATCGAGATCGGTCACATGCGGCAGGCGCGCGAAGGTGCGAATCCCACCGAACCGGGGCGACTCCTGCGCGTCGCTCGGACGATAATGCGGCACGATACCAACCCCCTTCTCCAGCATGGCAACGCCCATAACCGTCCGCCGATTGTGGGCGCACACTCTTGGGGTGTCAAGGGAGAATTGAACCCGATTAAACCGCAGAGACGCACTGACTCCGCTATTTTAACCGGTTCCCGTCCTAAGGACGCGGAGAGCGTTCGCGGTGACGAGGAGCGAGATGCCCATGTCCGCAAAGACAGCGATCCAAAGATTGGTAATACCCGCGAAGGTGAGGGCGAGGAAGATTGCTTTGACAATCAGCGACGCCGCGATGTTCTGCCGGATGATGCCGAACGTCCGCCGCGCGAGGCGGATCGCGTCCGGCAAGCGGCCAAGATCGTCCCCCATCAACGCAACATCTGCCGCCTCGATTGCGACATCCGTACCCGCCGCGCCCATCGCCACACCGACCGAGGCCATCGCGAGGGCAGGCGCATCGTTGATGCCGTCTCCAATCATTGCGACCGGCCCATCCGCCGCCAGCGCGCGCACCGCCGCCGCCTTGTCGGCAGGCAGCAGGTCCGCGCGCACATCGGTGACGCCGGTCGCGATGGCGATCAATCCGGCGGTGCGCGCATTGTCTCCAGTTAGCATCACGACCCGCTCGACGAGCGACCGCAGATCGGCCACCGCCCGCGCGCTCTCCGGCCGCACGGCATCACGCAGCGTCAGGAGGCCAATCATCCGGCCCGCCCGCTCGACGCAGACAACCGCGTTCCCTTCGGTCAGATACGTCTCGTGGCCCACCTGATTCCAAAGACCGCGTTCGGTAAACCAGCGTACGCTGCCAACGCTGGCCGGTATGCCATCCACGGTGCCGTTCCCGCCGCGCCCCGGCACCGCGCGGTAGTCCGCCACAGCAGCAATCAGCACGTCTCGCTCGCGTCCGTACGCGACAACAGCGCGCGCCAACGGGTGCTCACTCTCTCGCTCCAGCGCGGCAGCGATCTGCAGAACCTCCTTTTCCGTCGCATCGTCGCAGGTATGGATGGCAACGACCGTTGGGCGCCCGACAGTGAGTGTGCCTGTCTTATCGAAAGCGACCGTCCGTACCGCCGCGAGCGCTTCGAGCGCGGCCCCGCCCTTGAAGAGCACCCCACGCCGCGATGCCGCGCCGATAGCCGCGACGAGTGCGACCGGCGTCGAGATGACGAGCGCGCATGGGC
>JAABUZ0100007786.1_pt1 | contig 12805 bp, 9 predicted proteins | sample 5562091 | NCBI WGS metagenome assembly JAABUZ01 (sample SAMN12813069, study PRJNA571459) | rock metagenome | isolation source: Antarctica rocks | place: Antarctica: Victoria Land, Linnaeus Terrace sud | collected 2015-12-21 | reverse complement strand
AGAACTGCTGAAGCGTGAGGCGGAATGGCAGCGCCAGCGCGCGAAGAAGGTCCAGACCAAAAAAGGGGCTAGCTAACTGCGCCCGCCACGTTAGGAATCCGTTTTGCGAAGTATATTGTTGCCCTTATTTGAGCCGCAGCACAAGGATGCGGCCGTCTGAAAAGAAGCTCCCGCCGGTCGCGGTCTCGGCCGTTCGCAGCGGGTTCGACGGCGTGACGTAGGCGGCGCTGGTAAAGGCCGCGGTCGCGTCAAAGCTTTGCAACAGAAACTGGCGCTCCTGGTCGATCTCCGGATCGATCTTATGCGTCGTCTTTCCGTTCCTCTGATCGCGTTCAAAGCCGATATCGTGGGTTGCCGATCCGACCCACAGCGGATCGCCGTCGACGGTCTGGTCGGTTCGCCAGATGCGAAGGTGGTGCCGCTCGGCCGCGATCGTGACCGGATCGCCGCGCGCAAAGGAGAGATCCTGCGGCCGGTTAAAGAGAAACAGCGTGCTCATGGGCACCTGGGTATAGGCCTCGCGGCTCAGCGTGGAGAGGATTCCGTGAAGCACCGCGTCGCCCACCGACTTGTCGACCGCGACCCAACCCGCGCTTCGAAACGCCGCCTTGATCTGCTCCTCGGTTCCGGCCAGCGCGAAGTTCACCATATCTCCCGGGTTGCCGATCTCGTCCGCGACCCTCCGCGGAATCGTATCGAACGTGCCCTTGCTCACCACATCGCCGATCGCCGGGACACGGTCCGCGGCTGCGGCTTCAGGAGCCGCGGCGTGAACGCCCGCGAGATGCAGAGACACCTTGAAGCTTCCGCTCCCGATTAGGTCCGCGCTCAGGTTCGAGCGGAGAAACAGCCTTCCGCTCGTCGGCATCGTCACCGTTCCGCTCGCGCCCACCGGGAACGGCACCGATGCCTCGATGGCGCTGACCCGGCCGATCAGCTCGCCCGTCTTGGCCGCCTGCGACGGAAGCTGGCGCAGCAGATCCCTCCAACCTCGGTCGAGACCGCCGGGCCCGCTCACCCGGCCGTCCGCCATCGACACCGACCCCCCAGCCTCGATCACGACCTGTTCGCCGGCGACAACATCAACCCCGGTATCGAGCCAGTCGGCGGACGCGGCGTCTACCGCCAGCTTGTAGCTCGACTTCCGCGCGACCGCCGCGGAGGTCGGCTTCTGCTCCCGCATGCTCACGATCGCCTCCACTCCCGGCTGAGGTGTCGCCAGCACGCGGATGTTCCCAGGGTTCCCAGGATTTCCAGAATTCCCAGGAGCGGTCCGCTGGGGCACAGCTTCCTGCGCAGCCGGCTCTCCGGACACGCTCTGCGGCCCACCCGCCAGGGCGGACCGGCTGGCGAAGGAGAGAGCGAAGAAGGCCATTAGCACCATCGGCAACCCCGCGCGCCATCCCCCATTCGTTCGTCGCCCGCTTGCCGGAAATCGGATAGAGTGTTGCATGTCGATGTGTAAGATGCTCCATTCAGGGTTGCCAGATCGCTGCGAAGGTGGCAGGACACCTCTCGTTCGGGGACGCTGGCGACGAGCCGCGGTCTCGGTCGCGCTCCCTGCACTGGGGATCCTCTGCGGATGCCAAGCCGTGACCAGCAGCCCCAGCGCGTCGCAGCTGCGCGTCATCGATGCCTCGCCCGATGCGCCCGGCCTCGATATGTACGAGAACAACAGCGTCATCGCGTACAACCTCGGCTTCGGCACGGTCACCTCCTACATCTCAACCGACCCGGGGAACTTCACGGTAGCGGCCAACATCGCCGGCTCGAAGACGGCGCTCGTGTCGGCAAAGGGAACCTTTACCGCCTCCAGCCAGTACACCGTGCTGATCGGAAACGCTGCCGCAAACCTCCAGGAGCTCATCCTCAAAGATCAGGCGCAGGCCGCGCCCAGCGGACAGATCTCGCTGCGCCTCATCGATCAGGCGACGCGCATCGGCGCGATCGATATCTACCTCGTGCCGAGCGGACAGAAGTTCACAGCGGTCACCCCCCTGATCACAAACCTCGCGTTTCCCACCAACACCGGCTACCTCAACGTCCCCACAGGGACCTACACCCTGGTCATCGTGCCGGCCGCAACCATTCCGACCAGCAGCACCGTAGCAACCTACACCGGGGCGCAAGTTACCTACAGCGGCGGTTCGGTCACGACGATCGTTTTGATCGACCAGCAGCTGGTGACCACCCCCGGCCTCCAGATCATCACCGCCCAGGACTACATCTCGCCCACAGCCACCAGCTAACGGCGCACGGAACCCTTTCCGAGAACCGGGCTGGCCTGACCTCTCCAACGCCCACCAGACCGTACCCCGATCAGGCCGCGAAGTTGCGCGGGAACGAAACAATATACTTGCACTCGCAACCGCAACACCCCCGGACGCCGGGGGTCTACTTCCTCCGTACGCAGCGGTATCGACGCACACACAAGCTGCTGCGACGTCGTTCCGGATCCACTGCCCCACCTTGTGGTTCTCTCAAAAGACAGACAGGCCGCCGGAGCTCGGCGGCCTGTCTGTTTGAGGTCCTAAGTTCACCCAAGCGCCGGGGTCTACAGGTACCAGGGAATGTTCACCACAACAATCCTCTGGTTGCCCCGCAGCAGCAGAAGCAGCTTCAACAGCTGCACCCGCTGGTTGTGCAGCAGGTTCTCCCACCAGTGCCGCACCACGAGCTCCGGCAGTATCACCGCGACCTTGCGCCCCGGATTCTCATCCTCGAGCTTCAGGATGTAATCCATCAGCGGCGAGATCACGAAGCGGAAGTTCGAGGGGATCGTCACCAGCTGCGGCTCCTGCAGCTTCTCCTGGCGGATGGGCGCCATGATCAGCTCCTCCCACACCGTCTCCAGCCCCTCATCCCCCTCGGCGTCCTCCGAGTGGACATGCACCACCTTGATCTCCTTCGACAGCAGCAACCCGAATCGCAAAGCCTTCTCCGTGATCTTGTCCCAGCGCGCCATCGGGATCACCACCAGAGGCTGCTGCAGACCCGTCAGTCGAAGCGGCGTCCTGTCCTCCATCTCCTCGCTCACGCGCATGTAATGCCGCCGCACCGCCGCCATGATCCAGATCAGCGACGGCACCAGCAGCACGGTCACCCACGCCCCCGACATGAACTTCGCCACAATCACCACGATCAGCGTCAGCCCCGTCGCGATCGCGCCCACACCGTTCACAAACATGTGCCACGTCCGCCCGGCGTGCGCCGGCTCCTTCCTCCAGTGCACCACCATGCCTGCCTGGCTCAGCGTAAAGGCCAGAAACGCACCGATCGCATACAAGGGGATCAACCGGTCCGTGACTCCCTTGAACAGGATCAGGATCAACGCCGTAAAACCCGTCAGAGCATAGATCCCATGCGAAAACAGCAGTCTCCGCCCGCGCAGAATAAACACATGCGGCAGGAAGTCATGCTGCGCGATCGCCCGCGTCAACCTCGGGAAGTCCGCGAACGCCGTGTTCGCACTCAAGGCCAGCGCCAGAAGAACGCTGCCCATCGTCACGTAGTAGAACCAACCGCGCCCAAAGACCGCCGTCACCAGCAGGCTCAGCAGGCTCTGGAACGCCGGCGCATCCGGCTCCATCGGCATAATCCCGTAAGCCTTCGCCAGGTAGGTAATGCCGAACAGCAGCACCATCAGGATGCCGATAATGATCGTCAGCGTCGTCTGCGCCTTTCGCGCCCGCGGTTCGCCAAACGCCATCACGCCGTTCGACACCGCCTCTACGCCCGTCATCGCCGCGCATCCGCTCGCGAACGCCTTCATCAGCAGCCACAGCGAGAGGTACTGCATCGTTGCCGGCATCGCGGCCGGAATGGACGCAATCGGTGTCGGGTGCCCACCCGCCAGCACCGTCTTGTATACCCCGACCCCGATCAGCGTCAGCAGCGTTCCCACAAACAAAAACGTCGGCGCGATAAACGCAGCGCCCGTGTCCCGCACGCCCCGCATATTCACGATCGTCAGCGCCACCAGGATCGTCAGGCACAGTAAAAGTGTGTGCGGCTGCAGCCGGGGCGCCGCCGAGGTCAGCGCCGTCACGCCCGCCGAGATCCCCACCGCCGCCGTCAGGATGTAGTCGATCATCAGCGCCGCGGCCGCCAGCAGACCCGCCGCATCGCCCAGGTTCTCCGTCGCCACGGTGTACGATCCGCCGCCGTTCGGGTACGCCGCAATCGTCTGCCGGTAGCTGAAGTACACGATCGACAGCAAAATCAGAATCGCCGAGATGATCGGAACCGCGTAGTGCAGCCCCAGCAGCCCCAGCGGAATCAACAGCGTGATCGCCGCCTCGGGACCGTACGCCGCGCTGGTCAGACCATCCAGACCGAAGATCGGAATGCCTGCCGCTACCCCAATATGCTCCGCGCGCTCTTCACTGGTCGCTAGAGGCTTCCCAAATAAAACATCATTTATGGCCATATGGCTTCTGATGCTACTTCAGCGCCCACCCGTCTCCACGAAAGAACCCGGTCTTTCACCTCCCCTTATAATCGCGGCATAGTCTCGCAAGCCACCTTACAAGCCATCAGGAGCTCTCCCAGAATGCCGGTAGCCACCTCGATCTACGACATCCCGCTCACCCGCATCAGCGGCGAGGCCACCTCGCTCGCGGACTTTCGCGGCGAGGTCCTGCTCCTCGTCAACGTCGCCTCCAAGTGCGGCCTCACACCGCAATACGAGGGCCTCGAAAAACTCTACGCAACCTACAAGGCGCAAGGCCTCGAGATCCTCGCCTTCCCCGCCAACGACTTCGCCGGCCAGGAGCCCGGGTCAAACCGGGACATCCAGAGCTTCTGCTCCCTCACCTATAACGTCACCTTCCCGCTGTTCGAGAAGATCTCGGTCACCGGCCCGGACACCCATCCGCTCTACCGGCGCCTCATCGAGGCCCAGCCCCGCGCCGAGATCAACGAGCCCGGCTTCCGCGCGGGTCTCGACAGCTTCCTGCGCAACACCGGCGCCGCCACCAACCCCGACCCTGGCATCCTTTGGAACTTCGAGAAGTTCCTCGTCGGCCGCGACGGCGAGGTCGTCGCCCGGTTCGCGCCGGACATGCTCCCCGGAGATCCCCGCATCACCCGGGCCATCGAAGCCGCCCTGTGACGCACCACCCGCCCGGCAGCCGTCGCCGGCCGAACTCATTCCGGAACCACACCCGTAAGAGAGGCCTACCTACCGCATGCGCCCAATGCCCCGCCCCACCCTGCTCGCCGCCACACCCCTCCTCCTCGCCGCCTCGAGCCTCTTCGCGCAGAAACCCCCCATCACCATCACCGCCGATCTTTCCGACGCACCCCGCAAGCTCTACCATGCCGAGATCGACATCCCCGTCAAGGCCGGCGTCGTCTCGCTCACCACGCCCAAGTGGATCCCCGGCAACCACCGTCCAACAGGTCCAGTGGATGACATCGTCGGCGTCGTCTTTACCGGCAACGGCCAGACTCTGAAGTGGCGCCGCGACGACGCCGACCTCTACCAGTTCCACGTCACCGTCCCCCCGGGCGTCTCCACCCTCCACGCCCACCTCGACTGCATCGTCACCGCCCGCCTCTCGCAGAAGATGGCCGTCCTTGAGTGGGAAAAGCTCCTCCTCTACCCCGCCAACACCCCCGTCCGCGACATCCCCATCCAGCCCTCCGTCACCGTCCCCAAAGGTTGGGGCATCGGCACCGCCCTCACGCCCACCGGCGCTCCCACCGAACAAAAGCTCTATGAACAGGCGGCCGGCGCTGGAACGAAAGTGGACACCTTCGGGCCCACTACCCACTACGCCCCCACCAACGTCGAGCAGCTCGAAGACTCCCCCGTCATCGCCGGGGAGTACTTCCACGAGTTCCCGCTCGCCCCCGAGATCAAGCCCGCCCACTTCATCGACGTCGTCTCAGACGCCCCCGAAGACTCGCAGCTCCGCCCCGCCCTCCTGGCCGAGATCTCGAATCTGGTCCGCGAGGCCGACGCCCTCTACAAGTCGCATCACTATAACCAGTACCACTTCCTCCTCACCCTCTCCGACGTCGCCGGCGGCGAAGGCCTCGAGCACGGCCAGTCCTCCGATAACGGCATCGGCGAAAAAGGCTTCTCCGACCCCAAGCACCAGCTCGGGGAGTCCGACCTCCTCGCCCATGAGTTCACCCACTCCTGGAACGGCAAGTACCGCCGTCCCGTCAACCTCTACCAACCCGACTTCGACAAGATGCAGCAGGGCTCGCTCCTGTGGGTCTACGAGGGCATGACCCAGTACCTCGGCAACGTCCTTGCCGCCCGCTCCAATCTCAAGTCCCAGGCGAACTACCGCGACATGCTCGCCATGTCCGCCGCCGACCTCGACAACAAGCCCGGCCGCGATTGGCGACCCACCGAAGACACCGCCATCGCCGCCAGCATCCTCCGCGGCGGAGCCCCCGTCTGGGCCAACTGGAAGCGCGGCCAGGACTACTACCAGGAGGGCGAACTCTTCTGGCTCGACGCCGACACCCTCATCCGCCAGAAGTCCAACAACCAGAAGTCCCTCGACGACTTCCAGCACATCTTCCTCGGCAAGGGCGGCAATACCGGTCCCACCATCGCCACCTACGATCGCAAGGAGCTCATCGCCGACCTTAACCAGGTCATGCCCTACGACTGGGCCACCTTCATCCACGAGCACATCGACAACATCAACCCCCGCGCCGACCTGGCCGGCATCGAACGCGGCGGATACAAGCTCGTCTACACCGGCAAGCCCAGCCCGTCCGAAACGATCATGGCCAAGAACGGCGGCCGCCGCGCCCGCGGCCTCAACGTCTGGTACTCCCTCGGCCTCCGCGTCACGGCCGAAGGAACCATCGCCGACGTCCGCTGGAACTCACCCGCCGACAAGGCCCGCCTCGCGCCCGGATCAAATATCGTCGCCGTCAACGGACAGGTCTTCTCGAACGACATCCTCAAGGACGCCATCGTCGCCGCCAAGGGCAACTCCGACCCCATCCACCTCCTCACCCAGTCCGACACCTTCGTCACCACCGCCGACATCGACTACCACGACGGTCCCCGCTACCCCCGCCTCGAGCGCATCGAAGGGGCCACCGCCTACCTCGACGACATCACCAAACCCCTTACCCCCCAGCAGTCCGCCCCCGAAAAGAAGACCGACGACTCCGACGCGGACTAATCGCCTCTTTGTTCACCCTTGGTTGTCAACCTTCGCGCAGCGGAGGATCGCTTTCCCACGACGCACCCACGCCGAAGGAGTCCCATGAAGCGCATCCTCCTCGCCACCCTCGCCCTCGCCACCACCGCCGCCCTCGCCCAAACCCCCGCCCCCCAGCAATCCCCCGCCAATCAACCCGCCTCCCACTGGCCCACCCGCGACGGCGCCGTCGACCTCCCCAACTTCCACTTCAAGTCGGGAGAAACCCTCCCCAGGCTGCACCTCCACTACCTCACCCTCGGCAACCCGCACACGAACGCCCAGGGCCATACCGACAACGCCATCCTCCTGCTCCACGGCACCGGCGGCGACGCCCAGTCGCTCCTCAACCCCGTCTTCTCCGACGTCCTCTTCGGCCCCGGCCAGCCTTTCGACATCACCAGATTCTTCCTCATCCTCCCCGACGACATCGGCCACGGCAACTCCTCCAAACCCTCCGACGGCCTCCGGATGCACTTCCCCCAGTACACCTACGACGACATGGTCGCCTCGCAGCACCAGATGCTCCTCGACCACCTCCACATCGACCACCTCCGCCTCATCCTCGGCACCTCCATGGGCTGCATGCAGTCCTTCGTCTGGGGCGAAACCTACCCGCAGTTCATGGACGCCCTCGCCCCCTTCGCCTGCCTCCCCACCACCCTCGCCGGCCACAACCGCATGATGCGCTACATGGCCATCGAAAACATCCAGCGCGATCCCGCCTGGCACAACGGCGACTACACCGCCGAGCCTGAACTCGGCCTCCGCACCGCCAACGAGATGCTCCTCATCATGGGCTCCGCGCCCCTCCAGATGCAGAAGAACTTCCCCACCCGCCAAGCCGCCGAAAAGTACGTCGACACCACCCTCGATCGCACCTCCGCCCACACCGACGCTAACAACCTCATCTACTACCTCAACGCCAGCCGCGACTACAACCCCGAGCCCAGGCTCTCCACCATCACGGCGCCCGTCCTCTACATCAACTCCGCCGACGACTTCATCAACCCACCCGAGCTCGGCATCGCCCAGCGCCTCGCCAAACAGATCCCCCGCGCCACCTTCATCCTCCTCCCCATCACCGACCAGACTCGCGGCCACGGAACCCACACCGTCGCCACCATCTGGAAGCAGTACCTCATCGACTTCCTCGCCCAGACCGCACCCAGGCCCTAGACGCGGCTAACTCCTGGCCCCCACGACCACTCAGTGCACAAACGGCACATGGAGCCGCCGCAGACCCTCGCGGATCTCCGGTTTGAACTCCGCCAGCCCATTCTCTCCCGCAAACCCCGCCAGGTTCAGCAGCGCTCGCTGCGTCGCGTGCGCCTGGTTGCGAAATCCCGGCGGCAGATACGCGTCGCCCACATACGCCCCCGCCGCCGCTCCCACCAGGTTCGAAAACGCCGGCCGCCGCTCCCCATCGTTCGACCGGTCCACCAGCGTAAACAGAACCGCATACTCCGCCCGCCTCACGAGACTCGTGCTCGCCGACGGGTAGTACCGCGGATCCTCCCGCAGCAGAGCCCCGCTCACGTACTTGCCCACATGCTTCGTCTGATCCTCCGCCGCCGAATCCCCGAAGTTCCGCCCAAACCCCGGCCCGCCCACGCGCCACTCCTTGGGGTAATACGTGCTTCCACGCCCCGGAGGATTCGCCATGTGATACAGCGCACTCGCCGAGTACCCGAAGATATGCTCCGGCGCAATCAGCTGCCGCACCACATACTGGTTCCTCCCCGCTTGCGTCAACGGCCCCGGCGCCGCCTTCGATCCCGCATTGATCCGCGATGGCGCAATCGGCGAGGGCTGCGGCGTCTGCGGATCCTGCGCCGGTCCACCGGCCCGCGAAGAACTCTCCCCCAACCACCGGCCATCAGCCTCCGCCACCAGCACCCCAACCTGCGGCGCCGGCCCCTCCGGAAGCCCGGCAGCCCCGGCCGTCTGCCCCAGACCGCTCCCACACACCAGCGAAAACGCGAGCGCCCCAACCAATGGCCCAGCCACGCCCAAAGTCCGCATACCCAACCCCCCGGGCATTCGAGACCGTCCCACGCCTATCCACCGACTCCGCAGCGATCGAAAGCTTGTCATACCGTCTTGGCTCCTTGAATGCATCCCCGATCGCATCGGAGGCAGGAACCCTCGATCGCGCGTGTGCCTCCATCCTTGTCTGTCTTAGACAACCTATCTGCTCACAACGGCTCACCTATCTTTCCGCTCGCCGGAGTACCGCCTCAAGCTCACGCGAACTCAGGTGCGCGCGACGACCCGCCCCCCATCCCCACACTCATCGAGCCTCACCCGCCTACCCCGCATCCTCCCCCACCCAACCCACGATCGCCGCACTCCCCGCCGGCACCCGAACCCGCAGCCGCTCCCGCTCCGGCGTCACCCGCTCCACCCGCACCGCCCTCCAGGCCCCACCCGCTCCCACCTCCGCTCCTCCCAGCATCACCCCCGTCTTGCTCTCGAGCGACGGCCCCGTCAACCGCAGCACCTTCAACTCACCCGACCCCTGCGCCCCCTCCACCACCACCTCCGCATCGCCCACACTCTCCTTATTCAGGAGCGTCAGCCGCACCTGGTCATCCGCCTGCCGGGTCGCATACGCCGACACATTTCGTCCGCCCGCCTCCACCTCGCACCGAATCACCCGCCCCACCCCCGACTGCGCAAACGCCAGCATCCCGTAGAACTCCGGCGTCGCCCGGTAGTGCCCCTGCTCGTCATCCCCAATCGGCGAGTACGAGCTCACAAACCCGCGCTGGTTCACGCCCGTCTCCAGATTCACGCCCGCGCACCCCGCCGCCGCCAGCGCAAACATGTACTCGAGCACCCACAGCGCCGCCCCAAAGCTGTCGCTCACCCCCGGCCGACCCCCGCCCGAAAACGAGTTCACCTCGCAGATCCGGTACGGCACCCCCGACGCCTTCGACGCCGACCGCAGCCGCGCCAGCGTCGGCCCCAGCTTCGGATCCGGCCGCAACAGCTTGTCCAGCGTACTCGCCGCGCTCTCCCCCTCCCTGTAGTAGTGGTGCGTCAGCAGCGACACATCCCCCTGCTCGTCCGCCGCAAACCGCGTCACCCAGTCCGTTGCCCCCGCCACATCCGGTCCCGCCAGCGGCTGCCCCGGCAGCGCTGCCCGAATCGCTTCCCGGTACCGCCGGTACTCCGCATGCCACTGCGCGTACCCATACTCCGTCTTCCGGTGCCCCTCATGCCGAAACAGGTCCGGCTCATTCCCAATCTCGATCGCCAGCAGCCGCTCCCCCACCGCCGCCTTCACCGCCTGCGCCTCCTCTACCGCGTCCGCCACGCTCCCCTCACCCAGGTCGATCCCCCAGATCAGCCGCCACCCCGTCGCTTGGAGAAACCCGCCCAGATCCCGCAGCACCCGGTCATTCACCACCGTCCCGTTGGGCGCCGAAACCGCCCTCCCCGCCGGCGAGTCACTCGCCCCCGCATACCTGGCCCCGGCATATTTGGCCCCGGCATATTTGGCATAGTCCGCCGTGTTCCCACCCACCCGGATCACCCCCTTCGCCCCTAGCGTCCGCACCAGCTGCACATACACCGCATCCCCCCCGCTCAGCAGCCCCACCCGAGCCACCGAAGAGATCTCATAGCCCAACCCCATAAAATCCGCCGGAATCTCCGCCAACACCTCATCCGGCCGCACCCTCACCCGCACCTCCCCAGCCTCACCCGCCCAACCCAAACCCACCGCACGCCGGACCACCGCAGCCGCCCCCACCCCCGCAACCCCCCGCACAAACCCACGTCGATTCATCAAAACCTCCAGCCAGCCAAGATAACCGATCCTCTTCGCCCGCAGAGCTTAGCCGCATGTGCGACATCACATTCAGAAAAGCTCCGCGCGCCCGTGCCGATGCCGCCGTAAACCTCTCCCTAGCTCTGGGTGATGTATGAGCCGATGGCAAACGCTGTGGATCGTTATCTGAACGAAATTATCAATTACGGCGGCGAGCCATACACGTGAGCCGAAGTCACACTCGATATGCAGAGCAAGGGCGCTACCACAAGCTATGATCGACCGGCGATTTCAAGGCTATTCACACGGTGAACGCCTGCGCTTAGAGCACGGCCAGCAATAAAGCCGGGTGCCGAAAGTACGCGACAGCCTCACCAAATTCTCAAGGTGGCATGGCCGGAGCTGAATGCCGTCGCCGAGTCCCGAGGTCTGCGCATCGGCCCACCACAGAAAGGCGCTCACCTAATCCCAGCACACAACGGAGAGACCAAGTTCCTGAATCGTTGAAACAGGTATGAGCCGATCCCCAGGAGGCCCGGGAATCCGGGCCTTTTCGATGCCTTTTTACGCCTTCGTTGCTCCGGGTATGAATATAACCTAACTTTCTGATTCGGAAAGGTTTGCTTCATTTTCGCGCCTTCACCCATTAGTTGGTGGGTGAGCAGTGGAGAATCTCTCCGTTGCTCCGGGTAGGAATTAAAGATAACCATGTGAAAAAAGCGGGTTGTAGGCTTTTCCGTGGTGTGAATGAAAGATGCATTGCCAATCGTTGCTCCGAGTAGGCCAATCGTTGCTCCGGGTATGTGTAATCGTTGCTCCGGGTCAGTTATATCGTTGCTCCGGGTAGGCTCTGTATAAGGAAGCAAGTTGTTTCAAGTGAATACAGGTAAGTAGCAGGTTGTTATCACGGTGGAAACCTTGAAAACCGAAGTCGGCCAAGAAGAACAAGCAACAGCAACCACAAAGCAAAAAACAAACCTCCTGATGAGGGTTGCGGTGGGTTTGGCGGTTGTGGTTAATGATTGAGACGCTTAACAATCGAGCGGAAAACCACCGCCAAGGCCACGACGAAGGTTAGGGCAGGGAAACCCATCGTCTAAACGTTTACAAAGTCTCCAGCACCCTAAAACACGCCCGTTCCGAGCCTCCATTCCGAGTTCGGCCAGGATCGTTTCGGCCAGCTCCGCGTCAAGGCTGCCTTCGGCCCCGCTCAAGAGCGGCACTGCGTGGCCCTGACCCGAAGCACTCAGGCCGAAACGGATACGCCTATCATTCCGGGAATGTAGGGAGGAGGAACAAACCTAACGCGCACAGAGCACCGGTAACGCCGGCATCCCCTGTCACGATCTCGCCTTGCTGGAGCTGACGGATCTGGGCTGGCGGCAGAGCAGGGAAGTGGCCGCAAGCTGGACCGATGCGGCCGATTTAATCGTCACGTCCCCGTATCTCCGCACCCAGCAGACCGCCGCCGCCACCATCGAACGGTTTCCCAATGTCCCGGTCGAGGTCTGGCCGATCCAGGAGTTCACTTACCTCCAACCCAGCCGTTGGAATGGAACCCTCAGCTCCGAACGCATGCCCTACCTTGAGCGGTATTGGGGGTCCCGTCAGAAAACGGACGATAGAGCACGCTAAGCTACAGGCCGCTGGCCAAAAGCATGCGCTGGATCCCTTGCCCGGGAACTTTCCCAATTTGCCGCGGGACGTCGGGGAGTCCTCTCGGTGGAGGTCAGGTTCTCCTTCTAGGAGCTTGTTGAAATAGCTCTCGTCTGTGGACGGGTACGTTTGTTGGACGCGGTTGTTTCTGACTGGATTGGGCTGGTCCGGGACGTTGGGGGGTGCCCGCGGG
>JAABUZ0100007784.1_pt1 | contig 12807 bp, 13 predicted proteins | sample 5562091 | NCBI WGS metagenome assembly JAABUZ01 (sample SAMN12813069, study PRJNA571459) | rock metagenome | isolation source: Antarctica rocks | place: Antarctica: Victoria Land, Linnaeus Terrace sud | collected 2015-12-21 | reverse complement strand
GACGCCAACGACACCGGTCAGCAGCTCACGCGCTCGCTGATCGACGGGGTGCGGCCGATGACCGCCAACGCGATCATCGGCGGTTTCAACGCCCGCTGGGACGAGACGCTCAGCGGTGAGCAGGAGCGGGCGCGCTTCGACGCCGCGGTCGCCCTGGCGCAGGGCATCCTCGAGCGCGAGCTGGCCTCGGCCGCCTCGGGACAACGGGCCCAGCAGATCGTCCGCTCCGCCATCGCGGCGGCCAAAGACCCTCGGGTGGTCGAGCTGCCGGTCAACGCACCCTGGAAGCTGGTGCTCGTGCCCGAGGCCCCCGACGCCCTGTTCGTGATCTACCCCAAACGTCAGGGATTCGGTCTCGAGGCGGTGCCCCGGGAGCTCGGCTCGTTCGCCAACCGTCGCGACCTTCCGGGCGCATGGGGGGGTCGGGAGGGCGCGGATCTCGTCGCGGTCACCGGCGTGCAGGACGCGCTGTTCTGCCACGCCAAGCGCTTCCTCGCGGTCGCCCGGTCCCGCGACGGGGTCGAGCGGCTGGTCGCCCTCGCGCTGCGCGACTGATGACCGACCCTCACGGCCTGCAGCGGTTCGTCGCGGCTCAGGACGGCGGTCTGGCCTATGAGAACGCGTGCAGCGAGCTGCGGGCGGGGCGCAAGCGCTCGCATTGGATGTGGTTCGTGTTCCCGCAGTTGGCCGGCCTCGGACAGAGCCTGATGTCGCAGCGCTACGCGATCGCGTCGTTGCCGGAGGCCGAGGCGTACCTCGCGCACCCCATCCTCGGTCCCCGGCTGATCGATGCCGCCGAGATCCTGCGTCAGCTGCGCGGTCTGAGCGCGCGCGACGTGTTCGGAGGCGTTGACGCCATGAAGCTGCGCTCGTCGATGACGCTGTTTGCCCGCGCCGGGCCGGACAACGCGGTGTTCGGGCAGATCCTCGACGCATATTTCGATGGCGTGGGCGACGAGATGACCACGCAACTACTGGCCTGAGCTCATCCGCGGTAGGATTGTTGTCGACTCAACCAAAAGTGAGGACTCCGTGGACGTCGAGATCTGGTCTGATATCGCCTGCCCGTGGTGCTATGTCGGCAAGCGCCGGTTTGAGAGCGCGCTGGCACAGTTCGAGCACGCTGACGAGGTGCGCGTGACCTGGCGCAGCTTCGAGCTCGACCCGACGGCCCCACGCGAACGCAAGGGCGAGCTGGCGGCGCGGCTGGCCGAGAAGTACGGAATGACGCTCGAGCAGGCGCATGCGTCCCAGCGCCGGCTGACCGAGGTGGCCGCCGGGGAAGGGCTAGACTTCCACCTTGACATCGCCCGCAGCGGGCTCACCTTCGACGGGCACCGCGTCCTCCATCTCGCAGCCGAGCACGGTCTGCAGGACGCGATGAAGGAGCGCTTGATGCGCGCCTACTTCGGTGAGGGTGAGCTGGTCAGCGATGGCGAGACCCTGGTGCGGCTGGCCACCGAGATCGGGCTGCCCGAGCCTGAGGTCCGCGCGACCGTCGACGGAGAGCGGTATGCCGACGCGGTCCGTGAGGACGAGCTGGCCGCGCAGCGGCTCGGGATCACCGCGGTACCAACCTTCGTCGTGGACCGTGCGCTCGGAGCCTCGGGAGCGCATCCGCCGGAGCAGCTGGTCGACCTGCTGCGCCAGGGCTGGGCAGCTCGGACTGTTCACCGGCCGGCCGCTGGGCTCGTGTAGGTTTCATCCCGTGCGCGTTCCGATCACCTTGGATCTCCACCTCCCGAATTTCAACTACTCCGGCGTCGGCTCCGGCGAGCTGTTCGACACGCTCGTGAAGATCGCGAGCACCGCCGAGCGGTCGGGCTTCAGCTCGGTCTCGGTGATGGACCACCTGCACCAGATCCCCGGCGTCGGCCCGGAGGAGAACTGGATGTTCGAAGGCTCGACGATGCTCGCCGGCATCGCCGCCCGAACCTCGACGATCACCCTCGGGCTGCTGGTCGGCAGCGTCACCTACCGCAATCCGGCGCTGGCGGCCAAGATCACCACGACGCTCGACATCATCTCCGGCGGCCGGGCGTGGCACGGTCTCGGGGCGGGCTGGTTCGAGGCCGAGCATCAGGCCTACGGCTTTGACTTCCCGCCGCTCAAGGAGCGCTTTGAGCGCCTCGAGGAGGCGCTGCAGATCACCCGGTCGATGTTCACCCGGGAGCGCACGACGTTCAGCGGCACTCACTTCCGGGTCGAGGGCGCCTACAACAACCCCAAGCCGATCCGCGGCGATATCCCGATCCTGATCGGAGGCAGCGGGGAGCGCAAGACGCTGCGGATGGTCGCTCAGTACGCCGACGGCTGCAATCTGTTCGGTGATGCGCAGCGCGCCCAGCACCTGCTCGGGGTGCTCGAGGCCCACTGCGCGCGGCTCGGTCGCGATCCGGCCCAGATCACCAAGACGGGCATGGGCGTGGTCTGCGTCGCCGCCACCCATGAGGGGGCGCAGGCCAAGGTCCAGGCGATGCGCGACGCCGGCGTGCCCGAGCAGCGGTTGGCCGGCGTCATCGCCGGCGATCCGGACACGATCGCCGAGCGCGCCCAGGCGATGGCCGACGTCGGCATCGAGGGCATGACGGTCTCGCTGCCCGACGTGCACGATCTCGAGGTGGTCGAGATGACCGGTCGCGCGCTGGGCCCGGTGTTCGCCGGCTCGGCGGTCTGAGCCGGGCAGCAGCGGCTACAGCGGGCTGGTCTCAAGCCACCAGCGCGCGTGCCCGATCAGGCGCGACACCGGGTAGGCGTCAGGGTCGGTAAGCACGAGCCGCGCATACTCGTCCGACAGCGCCGACAGGATCTGGGCGGTCAGCTCGGCGTCCGGCATGTCCGGATTGCGGTCGGCGAGCGGGGCGACGGCCGCCGCCAGGCGCTCGAGCGCGATCACACGCCCGGCGGCGATCCGGTCTCGCAGCTGCTGCGGGGCGCCCTCCGGCGGCATCAGGATCAGCCGCCATGTGGCCGGGCGGCTGCGCACCGCCTGCAGGAACGCCTCGAGCGCGTCGAGCATCAGCTCCCGGGGGTCGCCCTCGTCCAGCGGGGTCAGCGCCGTCTCGGAGAACTGGGTCAGCGCGCGGGACGTCTCCCGGTCGATCACGGTCTCCAGCAGCTCCCGGAGATCGCGGAAGTGCAGGTAGACGGTGGCGCGGGTAACCCCGGCGGCGGCGGCGACCGTCTCGATCGAGAGCCCGTGAAATCCACGCTCACTCAGCTGCCGGCCGGTGACGTCGAGCAGCTGATCGCGGCGCTCGGCGGCGCTAAGGCGTGAGGTCCGGGCGTGTGGCGTCATGATCCGGTAGGTTACGCTACCGTTACTTACGGACGCGTCAGTTTGTTCGGCGCTTTTGGATCCGATCCCGAAGGAGACTGAGATGGAGCACGTCAAGGTGGTGATTGCCGGTGCCGGGTTCTCCGGACTGGCGATGGCGAACCGGCTCAAGGAGAGCGGCCGGAGCGACTTCGTCGTGCTCGAGCGTGCCGAGGAGATCGGCGGGGTGTGGCAGCTGAACACCTATCCCGGGTGTACCTGCGACGTGCCCTCGCATCTGTACTCACTGTCCTTCGCGCCCAACCCCGAGTGGTCACACACCTACTCGGCTCAGCCGGAGATCCGCGAGTACCTGCGCGACACCGCGGATCGCTTCGGCCTGCGCCCCCACATCCGCACCGGCGTGGCGGTGCAGAGCGCGACGTGGTCAGAGCCCGACAACCGCTGGACGCTCCAGACCAGTGCCGGGACATGGACGTGCGAGGTGTTCATCAGCGCTGTCGGCCCGCTGACCGAGCCCAGCTGGCCCGACGTGCCGGGGCTGGACCGCTTTGAGGGAACGCTCATGCACTCAGCGCGCTGGGATCACGATCTGGACCTGCGGGGCAAGCGCGTCGCCTCGGTCGGTACCGGCGCCTCGGCGATTCAGTACGTCCCGCGGATCGCCGACCAGGTTGCCCAGCTGCACGTCTTCCAGCGCACTGCGCCGTGGGTCATGCCGCACGGCAACCGGAGCATCCACGAGCTCGAGCGCACCCTGTACCGGACGGTGCCGGCGCTGCAGAAGCTCGTTCGCGAGGGCGTCTACTGGGGGCGCGAGCTGCTCGTCCTCGGCCTGGCCAAGCAGCCCCGGCTGCTCGGCGTGCTCAAGCGGGTCTCGCGAGCCCACATGACCCGGGCGATCGCCGATCCCGAGCTGCGACGCAAGCTCACTCCCGACTACGACGTCGGTTGCAAGCGGATCGTGCCCTCCAACCACTGGTATCCGACGCTGGCCAAGCCGAACGTCGAGCTCATCGCCGCCGGCCTGGCCGAGGTCCGCGGGCGCACCGTGGTCGGCGCCGACGGTACCGAGCGCGAGGTCGACGTGATCATCCTCGGCACCGGCTACCACGTGACCGACATCCCGTTCGCCGATCATGTCGTCGGGGCGGACGGCCGCCGCCTGCAGGAGGCCTGGGCGGGCACCCCGCGCGCCTACCTCGGGACCTCGATCCCCGGCTTTCCCAACTTCTTCATGCTGCTGGGGCCCAACACCGGCCTCGGCCACAGCTCGATGGTCTACATGATCGAATCTCAGGTCGACCACGTGTTCGCAGCGATCCAGGCCCGCGAGCGCACCACCTCGGCGGTGATCGAGATCAAGCCCGACGTGCACGCGCGCTACAACCGCGAGATCGACGAGCGGATGCGCACCACGGTCTGGGAGCTCGGCGGCTGCCAGAGCTTCTACATTGACGCGACCGGCCGCAACGCCACCATCTGGCCCGACTGGACGTGGCGCTTTCGGCGGCTGGCCCAGCGTGACCCAGGTGACGCGTACCAGCTGACCACTCCGGCCCGCGAGCCGGTGGCGGCATGAAGGCGGTCACCTGCACCCACGCGCAACTCGCGGTCGCTGATGTGCCCGAGCTGGTGCCCGAGCCCGGCCAGGTCGTGCTCGAGGTGCTGCGCTGCGGCATCTGCGGCTCGGACCTGCACGCACGCCGTCACTGCGATGAGCTGGCTCAGGTCATGACCGAGGTCGGCTACGACGATTTCATGCGCTCGGATCAGAGCGTCGTGCTCGGCCACGAGTTCTCGGGCTCGGTCGGCGAGTACGGGACCGGATGCCGGCAGGAGCTGCCGAGCGGGACCCACGTCGTGGCCCTGCCGCTGATGCGCCGCGCGGGCACGCCGCACGCGACGGGCCTGTCGCCGGCCGCCCCGGGTGGCTACGCCGAGCGTGTGCTCGTCCAGGAGGCGCTGATGATGCCGGTGCCCAACGGACTGTCACCCGAGATGAGCGCGCTGACCGAGCCGCTGGCGATCGGCTGGCATGCCGTGCGCCGCAGCGAGATCGGCAAGCGCGAGGTGGCGATCGTGATCGGCTGTGGGCCGATCGGGCTGGCCGTCATCTGCTCGCTGAAGGCCCGGGGCGTGAAGACGATCGTGGCCGGCGACTTCTCGCCCGCTCGCCGTGCGCTCGCCACCGCCTGCGGCGCCGACATCGTCGTCGATCCCGCTCACGACTCGCCGTACACGGCTGCCGACCGCGGTCATCTGACGACGATGCCGGAGGTCGTCGAGCTCGCGATCTCGACGGTCGAGAAGCTGCGCCGGCTACCGATCGCCTGGCAGCACGTCTGGCGCGGCATCGACGCGGTCGGCATCAAGCCCAAGCACCCGGTCGTGTTCGAGTGCGTCGGTGTGCCCGGCGTGCTCGACTCGATCATCGCCGCCACGCCGTTGTTCTCGCGCGTGGTCGTGGTCGGAGTGTGCATGGGCGAGGACACGATCCGGCCCTCGATGGCGATCAACAAGGAGATCGACCTGCGCTTCGTGCTCGGCTACACGCCGCTGGAGTTCCGCGACACGCTCCACGCCCTGGCCGAGGGCAAGCTCAACGCCGCGCCGCTGCTCACCGGGCAGGTCGGCCTCGACGGGGTGGCCACCGCGTTTGACGCGCTCGGCAGTCCCGAGCTCCACGCCAAGATCCTGATCGATCCGCGCAGTAGCGCCACCGAGCCGGTTCGGATCTAACCGGCGTCAAGCCGGTTTCCCAACCGCTTGCTCCATCGGTCGGTCACGAGCAAGCACGGAAAGAAGATTCTGCGCTGCACGAAGTACTCGAAGAAGTAACGCCACTCGCGCAGCGCGGCGCCGCTGCGGCGCCGCGCTGCGAGCGGGTTTGGTACGGCTTGGGCGTCATGACCATCCCGCTGCTCACCTTCTGCGCGCGTTCGCTCCGCGCCACCGCGCACTGATCACGCCGAGCCGCGGCGGCGCGCCGGATCGGCCGAGAGGCTCCGGTTCTACGGAGCCAGGCGCTCGGAGAACCAGCCTCCGGCGGTGTCCCGGCGAAAGCGCAGCCGGTCGTGCAGGCGATCAGCACGGCCCTGCCAGAACTCGACCGACGCCGGCAGCACCCGCAGCCCGCTCCAGTGACCGGGCCGCGCCAGCTCGGCGCCCCGCTCGGCGGCCCTCGACAGGTGGCGCCACGGATCGGCGACCACCTCGCGCGAGGCGATGATCTCTGACTGCGGCGAGACGATCGCGCTGATCCGTGACCCGACCGGGCGGCTGGCGAAGTACACATCGGCCTGCTGGGCGTCCACGGGCTCGGTGTGGCCGATGACGATCACCTGGCGCTCGAGCCACAGCCACGGGAAGAGCAGCGAGACGGCGGGGTTGACGCTCAGCTGGCGGCCCTTGACCGAGCGCAGGTTGGTGTAGAAGACGAACCCGCGCTCGTCCCACGCCTTGAGCAGGACGGTGCGCGAGCTCGGCGCCCCGTGCTCGTCGGCGGTGGCGAGCACCATCGCCGTGGGCTCGACCGGCGGCTCGCGACGCGCGTCGGCCAGCCAGCGACCGAACTGCTCGGTCCAGGTCGGCGCGAGCGTCGCCTCGGTCAGCTCGCCGCGCGCGTAGCTGACCCGTGCGTCGCCCAGATCGCGTGTGTCGTCCACGACCGTGAAGCATGACAGTGCATCCGCGTGGCTTGTTTGAGCGTGCGCCGGCTCAACCCTCGCTGATCTGCACCCGGTCGGGGTAGAAGGCGACGTGCCCGGCGATCGGCGCCACCGCCGCGTGCGGGGAGCTGTACTGCCAGACGGTGTTCTCGGAGGTGTCACCGTCGATCACCAGGCTGAAGTAGTTGGCGTCGCCCTTGTAGGGACAGTGGCTCGTGTGCTCGGTGGCCTGCAGCAGCGATGCGTCGACATCCGCGAAGGGAATGTATTGCGCCGGCGGGTAGTCGGCCTCGCGCAGCGTCAGCGCGTGCTCGCTGCTGGCGATGGTGTGACCGTCACGGGTCACAGTCACCCGATGCGGGGTGGGCTCGATCGTGATCGGATGATCGGGACCGGGCTGAAGGATCGGCTTGTCGCTCATGAGGGGCTCCTCGGGGGTTGGGGCTGCCCCTCACGATAGGAACCGCCCGCGCGGGCGTCCCCGGGTCCGCTGCCGATCAGTCCAGGCCGGCGAGCAGCCGCCGCGCGCCGCCCCCGGCGGTCAGCGAGCGGTTGGCGATCCCGACCTCCTGGATCACTCCCCGGCGCACCTTGAGCACACCGCGGCTGGCGCCGGCGGGCAGCACGTACCAGCGGTTACGACCGATCTGGAAGCCGCTTTGCGTGTGCAGCCTGCCGGCCACCGGCCCGAGCGTCGTGCGCCTGAGCGCGCCGGTCGCCGCCGGGCAGCCGGGCCGTGCGGCCGAGGCGCTGGTCTGCGGCCACATCGCGTCGGCGACGTGGACGCCTGCCACGTGACCCCATGCGAACCGCACCTCTCCTGGACCGGGAAAAACCGGTGTCAACGTACCATGCGAGCCCGGCCGAGGCGACGCATCCTCCGGCTGATAGACCTGCGTCATGCGCACACGCCCGGTGGTTGTGAGCGATGCCGCGGCCGTCCTGCCGACTTGGGTCGCACCCGTCACCGCCGCAGCGCTGCCGCCTCGGACTCGGCCGGCGGACGGCTGCTGACCGCTGCCGGCTACACCAAGCTGCGCAGCTACCGGCGGATGCGGCTGGTCCTGGAGGGTCCGAGCACTCCGGCGCTGGTGCCCGAGGGGATCAGCCTGCGGGCGCTCGACGTGGGGGCCGACGCGGTGGCGGTCCATGCGCTCTCTGAGTGCAGCTTCGCCGCCGTTGCCGACTTCACGCCGCACACGTTCGAGGCCTTTCGTGAGGAGCACCTCGAGGTCCATGACCTGGACCCGGTGTCTCAGTCTCGTGGCCGAGGTCACCAGCGACGGCGAGGGCGAGGGTGGTCCCGAGGACCAGCCGGCCGGATTCCTGCTCTCCCACCGGTGGCCGCACGAGGACGCCGGATACGTGGGCCTGCTCGCCGTCGGCCCTGAGCACCGCCACCGCGGTCTGGGCCGGGCCATGCTCACGACCGCGTTCGCGGGCTACGCGGCCGCCGGCCTGGGCGCGGCCGAGCTTGGGGTGGCGTCCGACAATCCGCGTGCACTCGCGCTGTATGAGCAGGTGGGGATGGCTCCGCGGTTTCAGATCGACAGCTACGAGCGTGATGCGCGATGAGGATCCGAGACGCGAGTAGCGCCGACTGTCCGCGTCAGCGGGGCTCGAGCACGACCAGCGGGATCTCGCGCTTGGTCCGTGCCTGGTAGCCCTCATAGCCGCTGTACGCGGCCACCGCCATTGGCCACAGGCGCGTACGCTCGGCGGCTGTGGCCACATGTGCGCGGACGGGCCGGATCTCGGCGCCGACCCGGACCGTGGTGTCCGGGTTGGCGCGCAGGTTGTGATACCAGCCCGGGTTGCGCGGATGGCCTCCCTTGGATGCGACCAGCACGAGGTTGCGACCGTCCTCGATGTAGACGAGCGGTGACGTGCGGACGGTGCCGCTGCGAGCGCCCCGATGGTCGAGCAGGAGCATCGGCGCCATGCCCGGGAACCGGTGTCCGATCCGGCCCCGGGTGAGGCGGTAGATCTGGGTGTGGCCGCCCATCACGCGCCGCAGTAGCGGCCAGGTGCGGTCAGCGATCTCGAGGGCGCCCATCAGCTGCCGCGGCTCTCGATCGTCTCGGTCAGCTTGGCGATCGCGAACCCCCACGCCTGGCCGGGCTTGACCTTGGGCGGCAGCGAGACCTCCTCGGGGTTGGTGACCACATCCAGCAGCACCGGGCCGGGATGCGCGAAGGCGGTGCGGATCGCCTCCTCGAGCGCGTCAGGATCGGTGACCCGAATCGCGTGCAGGCCGGCGGCGACGGCGATCGCCGCCAGGTCCACGTCGGCCAAGCTGGTGCCGAACTCGGGCAGGCCGGCCTGCTCCTGCTCGAGCTTGACCATGCCGAGCTGGCCGTTGTTGAACACCACCAGCCGCACGGGCAGCTCGTGGTGCACGGCGGTGAGCAGCTCCCCGAGCAGCATCGTCAGCCCGCCGTCCCCGCAGAACGCGACAACCTCGCGGCCCCGGTCCAGGCCCTGGGCGCCCAGCGCCTGGGGCATGGCGTTGGCCATCGAGCCGAGGTTGTAGGAGCCCAGCAGCCGGCGGGTGCCGCGCATGGTGACAAAGCGCGACAACCAGACCGTGGACATGCCGGTGTCGGAGGTGAAGATCGCGTTCTCGGCGGCGTGGGCGTCGATCGCCACCGCGACGGCCTCGGGCCGGATCCGCTCGTCGGGGTTGTCAAACGCCGAGCGGACCTTCTCGACGATGCCCCGGCTGTCGTAGTCGGGATCGGCGAGCTTGCGCTGACGGTGACGCCAGGACTTGTACTTCTCGGCGCTGGACTCGAGATGACCACGGTCGGTCTTGGCGGTTACCAGCTCGAGCAGGCCGGCGGCGGCGAGCTTGGCATCGGCGACGACTCCGAGCCCGACGGCGGTGCGGCGCCCGATGTGGGCGGCGCGCGCATCGACTTGGATCACCTGCTTGCCCTTGGGATACGAGGCGCTGTAGGGAAAGTCGGTGCCGAGCATCAGCAGCAGGTCGCAGGACGCAAAGGCATGCTGAGCGGCCGGATTGCCGATCAGGCCGCTCTGACCGACCGCGAACGGGTTGTCGTGCTCGAGCGCCTCCTTGGCCTTGAGGGTCAGGACCATCGGGGCGGCCAGCCGATCGGCGAGCGCGAGCACCTCGTCGCGCCCGTGGCGCGCGCCATGGCCGACGAGCAGGGTGACGGCTCCGGCGGCGTCGATCTGGGCGGCCGCGCTCTGCAGGGCTCCCCGGTCGGGCACGACCGGGCGGCGTTCGGTCACGACGTGCGGCGCCGGCCCTTCGGCGTCCATCGCGGCGACGTCGCCGGGCAGCGTCAGGACCGACACCCCGGGCGCCTCGAGCGCCCGCTGGATGGCCTGCTCGAGTAGCCCGGGCATCTGCTGCGGGCTGGTCAGGGTGCGGCAGAACACGGCGACATCGCTGAACACGGCATCGTTGTCGACCTCCTGGAAGAAGTCGGTGCCGATCTCCGCCAGCGGAACCTGGCCGCAGATGGCCAGCACCGGCGCGTGGGACTTCTTGGCGTCATAGAGGCCGTTGAGCAGGTGCAGCGAGCCGGGGCCGACGGTGCCCATGCAGACCCCCAGGGTCCCGGTGAGCTGCGCCTGGGCCCCGGCCGCGAACGCCCCGGCCTCCTCGTGGCGGACCCCGATCCACTCCAGGCGCGGCTCGCGCCGGATCGCGTCGGTGACCGGGTTCAGGGCGTCTCCGACCACGCCCCAGATCTGGCGCACGCCGAGGTCGGCGAGCGCGGTGACGATGGTCTCGGCGACGTCGGGCATGTCAAACCTCCGGCAACGGGGTCAGGCGATCGCGCGAGGCGCGAACGAGTCGGGGTCGGCGCGCTCCCACGCGTGGGTCCACAGCTCGGGCGGGTCCTCGAGCAGCTCACCCGGGGACAGCCAGTCATACAGCTCGCCGTAGTTGCGTGAGCTGACGTGGTCCACACGGCGCATGAGGTGATGAGGGGTTACCTCAGCCGGGCTGTGCAGGCCCATCGAGGCGATCAACCGAGTCGCCTCGGTGACCGCGGCGTGCTGGTACTGGTAGGCCCGCTCGGTCTTGTCGGGCACGTTGAGCGCGCGCGAGCGCTTCGGATCCTGGGTGGCGACCCCGACCGGGCACTGGTTGGTGTTGCACCGCTGGGTCTGCAGGCAGCCCACCGCCATCATCATCGCGCGGGCGGCGTTGCAGTAGTCCGCGCCCTGGGCCAGGCGCTTGACGATGTCCGAGCCCGTGGCCACCTTTCCGCTGCATCCGATCTTCACGCGCTCGCGCAGGCCGCAGCCGACCAGCGCGTTGTGCATCAGCATCAGGCCCTCGGTCAGCGGCGTCCCGACGTGGTCCTCGTACTCGGCGGGGGCGGCGCCGGTGCCGCCCTCGGACCCGTCGACGATGATGAAGTCAGGTGTCGTGCCCTCCGCGACCATCGCCTTGCAGATCGCCAGCAGCTCATGGCGGGTGCCGACGCAGAGCTTGAAGCCCGCCGGCTTGCCCCCGGCCAGCTCGCGCATCTGCGCGATGAACCGGACCAGCTCGCGCGGCGTGGAGAACACCTTGTGCGACGGCGGGCTCACGCACGTCTGGCCCTTGGGCACGCTGCGCGCCCGCGCGATCTCCTCGGTCACCTTGGCGCCGGGCAGCACCCCGCCGATGCCCGGCTTGGCGCCCTGGCTGAGCTTGAGCGAGACCATCTTGACCGCTTCGTGGGCGGCCTTCTCGCGGAACTGGTCAGCGTCGAAGCCGCCGTCCTTGGTGCGCGCGCCGAAGTAGCCGGTGCCGAGCTCCCAGACCACATCGCCGCCCTTGAGGTGGTACTTGGTCAGCCCGCCCTCGCCGGTGTCATGGGCAAAGCCCCCCTTGGCCGCCCCCTGATTGAGCGCGGTCAGCGCGTGGCCCGACAGCGCGCCGAAGCTCATCGCCGACACGTTGAGCAGCGCCATGTCGTAGGGACGCGTGCACTCCGGGCCGCCGATCCGCACCCGCGGCAGCTCCTTGGGCGGGTCCATCGAGGCGATCGACTGCAGCAGCCACTCGTACCCGGGCTCGGTCACGTCGCGCTCGGTCCCGTAGGCCTGTTCGTCGGCGATGCCCTTGGCTCGCTCGTAGATCGACGTGCGGGTGTCGCGGTCAAAGGGACGCCCGTCGTAGTTGCGCTCGACGAAGTACTGCTGCATCTCAGGCCGGATCGACTCGAGCAGGAAGCGGGCGTGCCCAACGATCGGGTAGTTGCGCAGGATCGAATGGCGCCGCTGCACGAGATCGTGGACGCCGAGCGCGACGAGCGCCCCGAAGATGACGGCGAGGACGATCCAGACGACGCCGCCGCTCAGGACGGCGGCCAGGATCGCCAGGACGAACAGCAGGGTGGCGATGATCGGGCCGGCGAAGCGCATCGCCTCACCGTAACTGTTTTGGTCCTCCGGCGAACCGCAAACGGATTCAGCAGATCCACTATCGCGACCGGCTGGCTGCCGTCGTGATCGGCGAGGACCGCGAGGAGTGGGCGGCGGCCCGCGAGCAGCTGCGTGGGCGACTCGGGGCCCAGGAGTACGCGGCGTCGCGTCAGACGACGCTAAACGCGCACTACACCCATCCAGCGATCGCCGCCGCGATGTGGGACACCGCCCAGCGGCTCGGCTATGAGGATGGTGGGGTGCTCGAGCCCGGCTGCGGCCCTGGGGTGTTTATCGCTTTGGCGACCGACCCGGGCCAGGTCACCGGGGTTGAGCTCGACCCGACGACCGCGGCGATCGCGCAGGCTTTGCATCCGCAGGCGTCGGTGATCAACCGGTCCTTCGCCGAGTTCGGCTTGCGCCGCCGACCCGATTTCGGGCTGGTGATCGGCAACGTGCCGTTCG
>JAABUZ0100007783.1_pt1 | contig 12809 bp, 8 predicted proteins | sample 5562091 | NCBI WGS metagenome assembly JAABUZ01 (sample SAMN12813069, study PRJNA571459) | rock metagenome | isolation source: Antarctica rocks | place: Antarctica: Victoria Land, Linnaeus Terrace sud | collected 2015-12-21 | reverse complement strand
GTGGAACACGACATAACGACGGCGACGACGGGCGTGGACCGGGACAGACCACCGGCGGTCGGCGCGGTTGGGGAGGCTGCGCTGACGTGGGACCGGCTGGCGCCTCGTCACATGCGGACGTGCAGGCGCGGCCGCGGCCGTCCCCACTGTATGTCTCCGTGCCCCGGGACGTGTGGGCCTTGGCCCGTGGCGTCGCCGCCGTGCGCGGCGAGACCATGCCCCCGCCCAGCCGCACCATCACCCGCGCGGTGGATCGCCTCGGCCCTGAGCGGACGCGCGCTTTGCTCGGCCAAGCGCTCACCGTCGCGGCCCAGGGCGGGCTCACCCTCCCCGACGGCCACCGCCGCACCCCTGGCGGCACCTTCTTCTACCTCATGCGTACGAGCGATGCGGTGAGCCCCGAGGACCGTGCCTACATCTTCCCGCCGCCATCCGGGCGCCCGAAGAGGACGAGGGCAGGCGCCACCTCAGCCCCGCCGCCATCCCGGCCGCCCACGCCATGGACCGACAACACCTACCGCGAGATTATGGCCGCGCTACAGCACGACAACGCAGGGAGGGCAACCACCGTGAAGATCACCGTCGCCGGCCGACCGTGACGGCCCATCAAAAGTACTATGGCCGCTAGCAGTCTGTCGGAGAGAACGAAGCGATGGTTTGCATGACTGGGGTGCCGCTGTCCGGGTAGGGCGTCCTGGCCGCAGCCACGCGTGATCAACGGATAGTGTCCTGTCAAGTGGTGGGATAGCCAGATCCTCACCTCCAACGGGGTTCCCCCCGCCTGCCTTCCCCTACATGGGCTATTGCCACTCTCCCCCTTCCGGACGATCATAGCGGCACCATAGGCGTTCCCCCGACTACAGTGCCGTCCGCCTAGTGCAGAATCAGGGGACAGCGTTTGATTTGGCCGGCGCTCCAACCGACCGCGGTCGGCGTCGTTTGCCATGCGACCGCAGTCGCAGGTTTCGACTGCTGCAAACAATGTCCTCTGAAACAGCACTAGAGAACCGGGTGATGCCAGGCCAGAGGTAGCGCCTGATCAGTTGTGATAGTCGTACCTCGATGGGTCCACCACGATCAAGCAAGGTGCACGGATCGGGTCGGTGACGCCGCAGTGAAGGAGCAGGGTGAGGGGCTCGTGCATCGGATGGATTCTACACTGTGTCAAGGCGTGTGGGTGATGCGGCGTTGGCGGAGCGGGCATGGGCAGGGCCTCGTCGAGTTCGCTCTCGTTTCGCCCCTCCTGTTCTTACTCATCTTCGCCATCATCCAGTTCGGCGTCGCCATTGCGCAGCGCTCGGCGTTGAGCTTCGCGGTGCGCCAAGGGGTGCGCGCCGCCTCGATCCATGGGGCCGAGCCAACCGCCAACGATCAGATTTGCGCGGCCATCCGCCAGGGCCTCAGCAGCAGCGGCGCCAACCCCAACAACGTGGGTTTGGTCACGATATTCAAGGGCGCCCAACCCGGGCTGACAGCGAGCAGCACCGACAATATCCACACCCATAAGGATTACTTCGGCAACGATGTCGCGGATTCGCACGATGTCGGTGGCTGTACGGCCGCAGGGTGGACCTATGGAGTCGCGGGCGGCACGGTCGGTTGGCCCTATCAACAGCGCAATGTCGTCGATCCGCCCGACCCTATTGGCGTTGCTATCACATACCAGTTCAAGTTCATGTTGCCGATGTTTGGCACAGGCTTGACGTGGAGCGACGCCTCGATCCTCAACATCGAGCCGCAGTTTGCCCGCGGGTCTATCCCTGGCCTGACCGGCCCGACGCCTGCCCCGACGTACACGGCGACGCCGTATCCGACAGCGACGCCGTACCCGACATTGACGCCTTATCCAGCCTCTACGCCATATCCAACGCCCACGCCGTTCTAAATGATTGTAGGAGAGATCACCGGTATGCCTTCTTCACCTGCCCGGTCCCCACAGTGCGCTCCTCAGGGCCAAGCGGCCATTATAATCGCGCTCGCCTTGACCGTGTTAGCCTGTGCCACGGCCCTTGGCGTCGACGGCGCGCGGTTCTACGCCGAGGGCCTGCGTGTGCAGCGGGCAGCTGATCAGGCCGCCCTCGTCGGCGTCAGCCAGGCGAGTATGCTGGGCGCCGACCAGGGCGGGATCAGCGCGACCGACATCGTCACGCGCAATCTGGCCGTGTCAGGCGGCGCCGCCGTGTCGGTCAATACGACGTATGCGATTACGGCGTTTGGTCAGGAGAAGGTGGTCGTCCAGGAGAAAAACTTCCCCTTCCTATTCGCCCCCGTCGTCGGCCTAACGTCGGGGACGATAACGCGTGAGGCGACGGCGCGGTATACGGCGCCGCTGCCGATGGGTAACCCTACAAGCCAACTGGGTGATACCGGCACAAGCGACCCCGGCAACTCTATCAATACATACCAACCCGGTGGTGGCGCAACGGCTCCCACTCGTCAGGGTTTGAAGCTATCAATCAATTTCCCTGACACTCACCTTGAGTCGGGCGACCCCTATTCGCCGCTCTACGTTCTCTCAGACCCCCCGTTTTTTACATATCCCGGCGCGCCCGTCTACCAGAATCCGTTCCGCCCAAGCACCGGATTCAATGGGTATGACTACAAGGTGGATGTTCACCCTGCACCGGGGGGCGGGACAACGTACATTCAGGTCTATGACGCCGAACAATGTAATGGTGATACCTATGGAGATGGCGTTGCTACCATCACATCCAACGGACTACCATATAGCGGCAACACTGACCCGCAGAGCACAGGCACACATTACTCGTCGCCGTATCAACGCTTCCCCACGTATTACCGCATCTATCACCTGGCCGCTAACGGACAGCAGCAGTCTTTCAACCCAATAGGTACTGATCCTACTCTGCGCGCCCGCGGCCCTCTTGCTTTATCCACCTCGCCTCCAATGTTACCTCCTGACACCGTCATCGCGCCACCCGCGGGTCTCTCTAACGCCAGCGATAATGTATGCGACTTATCCCCATACAAGGACCAGTGGTATACCCTCGCGCAGGTGAAGACGCCTGACGCTACCCTCACGCCTACGCCTCCTAATGACTCGTACAAGATCAACGTCTCGACCTGCCTGGCGCAGCATCCTTACGCCCCCAATACCAGTGACCCCGGCCCTAACGACCGTGACATCGATACGTCCCACTCCTATCACGACCCTAGCCAGCCGGGTATTGGATTGACCAACTGCTACGGCGGTGGCGCCAACAACTTTGCCCTACGCGCTGTCACGACGACGAAACCGTGCGTCGCGCCCAGTTCTACCGCGCTGGACTGTCAGACATTCGATACAAGCGACACGAGCAACGTGCAGCCTTCTGTGTCGGGCATGGGTCGTATCAGTGTCAAGGTTGACAACAGCACCGCAGGCAAAACGCTCTTGTACCTGGCGCGCATCGATCCGATGTACGCGGGCAAATATTTGCTGATCAAACTATTCGACCCTGGTGACGGAAAAGGGGCGGCGAGTATGCAGATCGTGCGACCGGACGGCGGCTACGCCGATCTCTCGTGGTTCACGCAGACCCTTAAAGGGGACGGAACAGTCTTGAGTACTCCGGTCATCAACATTGCTGGCAACAAATCTATCATCACGTCGTTCCCGGCGAATCGCGCGCATCCCGACTATACGACTCCGCTCCTTGATCCCGCGACGCCATTGCCCCACACGCCACTCTGTCCCTCGCAGACGACACAACAACTTCAGGATCAATTTGGCTATAACAACATTACGCCACCCGGCGCTCCGGCTTTTGGGCAGACGATGGCAGAACTCAATCCGTTCGACCCTATTCACAGCAACCCGAGCTATCTAGGCTGCGTGGGCGCGCTCGACAACGAGAGTTGGGATGGGCTGGGCGGACAGTTGAACCGTCCCCCTACCCCTGGTTGGATTAGCTCTACTATCCCTGACAACAGCTACCAGAGCTACAATTTGATGCCGCCCGACTCCGCACATCCCAATCCCAATTACGTGCCCTTCAACGGACGTTGGCTCTACATCTTCACCCAGATTCCATCCGATTATGGCACGCCGGGTACTCATTACTACGCTCCCAGCCTTAATCCTAATCCTGGCTGGTGGTACGTGCAGTACCTGACCCCCGATGGGGGGCAGACCGATCGTACCACCTGGGAAGCAACGATCATTAACACGCCCCCGCATCTGAGCAACTAGGCAACGGGACGACAACGGTACAGGGCCAACGAGAGGGCATATCGCCTATGACACACGACAACAGAGAGCGCCGCGACAGAGGACATCGTCGTAAGCGTCCGTTTGCGCGCGCCGGGCAGTCGCTGGTGGAATTTGCCCTTTTCCTGCCCTTGTTCCTGACCCTGCTCGGCGGCATCGTCGACACGGGCATGCTCTTGTCGACGAAGAACACCGTGTCCTACGCGGCGCGCCAGGGCGCGCGTCTGATGGAAGCCTACGGCGCCCAGCAAGGCTACCCGGACGGCACGATCTTGCAGTCGATCAAAGACACGCTCAAGGCGGGCGGCCTGAACCTCAACGGCCTGCAAAAGATCACGTTTTTCAAGTCAAACGCCGGTGATACGGCGACGGCCAACAGCGGCGATAGCGCCGTCGACGCCGTCTACACATACCACGCTAGCCTGGACAACTTCTCCGGCCCGACCGGCGCCTATTACAGTTGCACCACCAGTACCAATGCGGTAACCTGCCCGAGCGGCGACAAGAATATGCGTCTCAACGGCGATTTCGTTGGTGTAACGATCACCTATCACTACAACGGGATCACCCCGCTCTACAGCGGCGGCGTGACCTTCAACGAAGTGTCTAACACACAGATCGACCCGAACAACGCTAGCTACGTCCTGCCCACGCCCCTGGCCCAGCCGACGTTGATCCCGCCGCCACCACCCGCGACGTATACGCCGGCGGCGCCCTACGCGACGCAGGTCGCCTACACCCCCAATCCGACCTACACAATGGTGGCGGTCGCGCAGACCGCCATTGCCACCTATCAGTGTCCGAATGCCGTAGCCGGTTTAGTAGGGTGCTGGCCCCTCGACGATGGTCCCGGCTCTAGCACGGTTCAGGACTTATCGGGGCAGGGCAATCTCGGCGTCTTGACTGGGTCATATAGTTGGGTCGCAGGCCACTCCGCGTCCGCACTACAATTCGATGGTTCCACCGGCTATGTGTCCGCCGGTACGACGAACATACCGGCTATTAATGGCGCACAGACGATCTCCTGGTGGATGAATTTTGCCGCCCCACCCCCAGATTTCGAGACCGTGATCGGCCTGGCGAACAGCAGCGGAACCTCCGCCGTACAGGTCGGCTTCCGCAGCGGGATGATGGACGTGCGTCAATCGGGCGGCCATGTGCTCGTGGCCGCCCCGATCCCATCGGCAAACGCGTGGCACCACTACGTGTATACCTATGACGCTATCCCTACTGGCGTGACGGGTGTACAGGGGACGCACAGGCTGTATATCGACGGGGCGCCGGCTTCTGGAGCCGGGGCGATCCCGACATCTACAGACGCCGCGCAAACGGGAGCGGTCGCCTCCCTGCAGTTCGGCCGCTGGGTCGGCGGCTTCGAGTACTACAAGGGTGCGCTCGACGAGGTGCGTATCTACAACCGCGCGTTAAGCCTCACCGAGGTACAAGGGTTGTATCACGTCCCCGTCGCCACCGCCACGACGGCGCCCGTCCCCTCGGCGACCAACACGGCGACGCCGACGAACACGCCGACCTACACGGCGATACCCACTAGTACACCCACCAGCGCCGGCACGGCGACCACGACGGCGACGCCCGCGAATACACCCACGGCGACCACTACCCCTGTCGTCGTTCCGGGGTGGACGGCCAGTTCAATGTCGGGCGCCCCTGGCAGCACGACGACCATGACCTATACATGGAGTTCCTGGGGGCAGGGCATGTACATGGAGATGTACTACGACGGCGCGCCGATCTGCAACCCGCAATATTTCACGGCGACCTACCAGGACTCGTGCGCCTTCGTGCCGACTGGTTCAGCGGGTACACACTATCTCAAGCTAGAGACATCGCGCCACGATTCGGATTTCGAGTACATCCCCGTATGTGTCACCTCGACATCGTATACGATCAACGTGGCCTGTCCCTTGCCGCCGCCCTGGTCCCGATCGGATATTGGAGCGCCGGGTATCGCGGGCGGTGCGGGCTATATTGGCAGTGAGGGCGCCTTCTACGTGACCGGCTCGGGCGGCGACATTTGGAACAATGCAGACTCCTTCGATTACGTCTCTCAACCCTATACCGGTACCAGTACCCTGATCGTAGCGCGCGTGGCAAGCATGCAGAACACCGACCCGTACGCCAAGGCCGGTGTCATGATTCGCACGTCGCTCGATCTCAGCGCGACCAATGCGATGATGGAACTAACTCCTCAAAATGGCGCCTTCTTGCAGTATCGCAGCGCGGCGGGTGGGACCACGACGTGCGCTAGGTATTGCGGGGTTGGCATAACGGCGCCGTACTGGGTCGCGTTGACGCGCTCGGGGGACAGTATCACGGGCTATGTGTCGCCCGATGGTCAAAATTTCTACCAGATGTACACCGTCACCTTCCCGAGTGGGACCCTTGGCGCTACATTGTACTATGGGCTGGCGGTAACCTCACACAACAACAGTACGGCCAATACCGCCCGGTTCGACAACGTGACGGTCGGGACTGGTAGCGACTTTGCCGCGGCGCAAGCGGCGTCAGCGTCCGCCGCGACGGCGACAGCCGTTGCCGTCGGAGCGACGCAGACCTCCGTCACGGGCAACCAGATCGCGACGGCAACATCTGTGACCGGGGCGACGGCGACGGCGGCCACGAATGCAACGAGCACGGCGGCGGCCGGGGCGACGGCGACGGCGGCCACGAATGCAACGAGCACGGCGGCGGCCGGGGCGACCGCCAATGCGCATGCAACGAGCACAGCCGTCATGGCGACGGCTAATGCGAACGCGACGGGCACGGCGACCGCGGGGGCCGTCAGTGCGCATGCGACGGGGACCGCCGCCGCGGCGACGGCCGCCGCGCACGCGAACGCGACGTTTGCCGCGGCCGTCGCGACAGCCAATGCTCAGGAGACAGCGGCGGTCGCCACCGCGACGGCTAATGCGAACGCGACGGCGACGGCTAATGCGAACGCGACGAGCACGGTAGCGGCCATGCAGACCGCGACTGTCGCGGCGACGGCGATGGCTACCTGTAACAACGCGGCGACGACCGGACTCGTGGGCTGCTGGCACTTCGACGAAGGTAGCGGTGCGACGACGGCCGACTCCTCCGGGAACGGCAATGACGGGACGCTCTACAACTATGCGAACGGCGGCGCTTCCTTGACCACGGGTGGGCACTCCGCCGGCGCGCTACAGTTGAACGCCGCGCAGGGCGGCTACGTGAACGCGGGCGCCAACAACATGCCGGCCAATAACGCGCCCCAGACGATTTCGCTGTGGATGAACGTGCCGTCTATCCCCGGAAACGGCGTCAACGAGAATGCTGTCGTGCTGACCAAGAACGGCGCGGGCAACGGAACAGGCGTTCAGATTGGCTTCCGCGGTCCCAATCTCGATGTCTGGCAGCTTGGAGCCAACGTGTTGCTCAGCGTAACGCCGCCAATGACGAACACCTGGACCCACTACGTCTACACTTTCGATGGCACGACACATCGCCTCTACGTCAATGGCGCCCTGCAGGTGAGCGCGGCCATCTCGGTCACGACTGTCGCCACGCCCGACCAGGTGATCTTCGGCAACTATGCGGGCGGCTCCGAGTACTTCAACGGCGCCCTTGACGAGATTCGCATCTACAACCGTGCGCTCAACCCGACCGAGGTGCAGGCGCTCGACAACGCGCCGCTTGCCACAGCGACGCCCTCTCCGACGAACACGGCGATTCCGACCGCGACGCCGACCAATACACTCACCCCGACCGCGACGCCGACGAGCACGTCCTCGTCGACGCCCACGGCCACGAGCACTCTGATCCCGACGGCGACCAGTACGCGTGTGCCGACCATGACGCCGACGAACACGCCCACATCGATGCCCACAGCGACGGCGACGAACACGGCGACCGCGACCCCAACGAGTATAGCGACTAATACGCCTGTGCCGACCGTGACCCCAACGAGCACGGCGACCGCGACCGTGACGCCCACCAATACGCCCGTGCCGCTGACCGCTACGGCGACCCCGATGCCGACGCCGCTGAGTACGCCGCTGAGTACGCCGACCATGACGCCGACGAGTACGCCGCTGAGTACGCCGACCATGACGCCGACGAGTACGCCGCTGAGTACGCCGACGCCGTGAACCTGGCTTGAACCGGCCCACCACTGCGTCGGCGCTTGAGATTTCAAGCTCTTCGGCATCTTACGCCGTGGATGGCAATACCTCAACCCGTTGGTCGAGCCAATTCAGTGATCCGCAGTGGTTCCAGATCGATCTCGGGGCGACCAAGGTGATCAGCAAAGTCATTGTGTTCGGCAGACGGCATACGGCCAGCGTTATCAGCTCCAGGTCTCCAACGATGCGACTACCTGGGCGTCTATCTACAGCACGACGACCGGGCCGGGCGGTACCAAGACCTTGAGCGTCACGGGCAGTGGGCGCTATATACGGAGGTATGGGACGCAATGTGGGACATCTTACGGCTACTCGCTGTATGAGTTTGAAGCCTATTGATCCGTCTCCGCTTGCGCTTCCACGCTCGTATCCTCCGTATGTGTCAGACCGTTCGGTTCGCCCTCGATGAACGCGCGGAGCAAGGCAGTTAGGCCTAAAAACAGCGAAGCTGCGTGCGACACGAAGTCGCACCGTTATCCTTGTACACGGCGACGTAGAATTGACCCATCTGCGCCAATTTGGCTTGACCCATCTTTTTCAAGTAGCTCGTTCCTGGCGTGTGCCCTCATCTCTGGTAGATGCTGATCGAGGCCTTTGCCATCTGGCCTAATAAGGGTCAAGCTGGGTCAAATCTCACCGGCGTTGACATCCTGCACTACGGAGAGGTCTACCCATCAGATCGAACCGGGTTAGGGAAAGCGTGGACGGGTGAACGCACATGAATCCTCGACGAGGCTTCGTTAGCTTTAGTCGCCGGAACGATGGGTACTCAAGACGGCGATCGTGGAGCAAGGTGCGAGGATGGCAGCTTTCTCGTACGCGGACACCAGCCCCCGGAGTAGAGAAGACATCCTGTGCTGGCTACGTGGCTCATCCGAGCCGTCTTTTGCCGCGGATGAGCCACGTAGCCAGCACAAGCGCCGCAGCGACAGCCGGGCCGATTAGAAGTCGCCGGAGAGGTCGCGTTCCCGCCAAGGGTGCCGGCACATGACGTAGAATACGCCATACCGCGCCTCGGCACATAGCGCCGCTTGGGTCGTCGTCGCACGCTGACCGTGAGCGCCACCCTTTGTGTCCCGCCGCCCAGGCACGCGTGGTCATGCGCGACGCAGGTCGGTCGGAGAGATCGCGCCCAGGCCGGCGCGGGTGGCCCGGCGTTCGACGATCGGGGAAAATATCGCGGGGGACAGGGTGTCACCGACGATGCGGCCGGCCTTATCGATGGGCAGGAATAGGCGGCCCGGTCCGTCCCCGCGCGCGGCGAGCCAATGCGCCAGTGCCTCGCATGTGGCCAGCGGCAACAGAACATGAACGCTGTGCAGGCCGCCGACGAGGCGTTGGACGTGCAGGCGGTGCCCCGCAAGGTCGACGTCCGCCGGGACGAGGCGAGCGATCTCGGAGTGCGCGACGGTCGGGTGGCACAGCAGCACGAGGAGCGCCGCGTCGCGCCGTCCGGCGAGCGTGGTATCCCGTAAAGCGGTGAGGAGCAACGCGGCGACCGCGCCCCGTGGGGTGCCGGGCGTCCTCCCCCGGCGTGGGGCGCGTCGTTGGGAGTCACATGTGCGCGCGTAGTCGGAGGCGGTGAGCCAGCCGTACATGCGGGCGTACGCGGCAAGCCCGCGCACCGCCGTTAGCGCCCAAGCGATGAGGCGCGGCGAGTCCGCACGCGCGCGCAGTGCGGCGTCCAAGCGGGCCGACTCGACCATGACGTCGCGCCAGGTGAGGTGGGTCGCGTCCGGACGCAACGCACGGAGCGCGCGCCCCAGCCCCGAGGCGTGTAACCGGCGCGTCGTCGTCGGCACCGTGGAGAGATAGCCATCAACGATCATATCGCACGTCAACAGGGGGCCGCGCGCGCCGGCAATGTGGCACAGGGAGAGGGTGCGTACGTCCGACACAATTGTACTCCTAGATGGTCCGGTGGCGTGGGAGCGGTGGCGGGATGCCATGTTCGCAGGGATGAAGCCGTCCTCTAGTCGTACGACGTGCGTCACTTCCTTGTCCATAGCCTGATCGGGTGGTCCTCGCTGGGCCGTCCCCCGTCGGGATTAATGCGCAGAAATGAATGCTCGTGTTGCGCCACAATCGATTGAAAGAGCCAGCGCGCCTACAAACCGCGATCGGCCAACACTGTAAGGCGTCACATGAAGGGCGTGGGTTCCACACGTACAGCGGCGCGGAACGTCAGATTAGGTGCGCTAATCCGCCACACGCGCGGCCGCCTTGTCCTGGCTGGCGGCGCCCAGACGCGCGTCCCCATCGTCAAGGGTGGCCCATCGCGCCGCTACCCCGGTGGCAGCGTGGCTGCGGACAGCCAGAAGGAAGCGAGCGCCTCCATGTCTGCGCAGAAGCGGTCGAAATCGCCCGCTTTGACGACGTAGCAATTCGCCTGGCGGTCGTAGGCGGCCCGGACCTCCCGCTCGTCGTCCGAGGTGCTGAGCACGACGACCGGGATGCGTCGCAACGCGGGGTCACCTTTCATCTCGGCCAGCACCTCGTACCCCCCCTTGCGCGGCATGTGCAGGTCGAGGAGGACCACATCCGGGCGCGGCGCATCCGCATACGGGCCGGCGCGACGGAGGAACGCGAGGGCCTCGACGCCGTCTGGCACGGTATGCACCCGGGGGGGACAGGATACATCCCGCAGGGCTTCCCGCGCGAGGCGCGCGGCGGCGGGGTCGTCGTCCACCAGCAGGACCTCCCGCAGCCGGGTCATCGCGGGGCTCGCGTCTGCCCGACCGGGCTGAGGCGCTCCCGCGGGACCAGGCCCCGGTGATCGGTGCGGACACCCTGCACCGTGCTGTACACAACGCGCACGCGCGCCAAGCTGTCGCCGGCCCCCGTCCAGTCCAGCACCGCGCACAGGACGCGCTCCCCGCGCGCCCCATATGCGCCCCATATGCGCCCCATATGCGCCCCATAGACTATCCCGTCGTCGCTCATCCCCATGCTCCTCGCTGACCCCTCGTCGCCCCTGTATTCAATCCTCACGGTCAGCGCTGGCGCACCGACGCGCAAGAGGACCTTCAGGCCAGGACCGCTAGCCCGATCGGGCCTCAGCGATCGGCGGCGAGCTGGCCGGGGCGGAGGCGCCCTCCTGAGCGGGCACGTCCCCCGTGGCGGCCGGCTCGTGGAGGAGCGTCACGGTTACCGTGGTGCCGCGGCCGAGTGTGCTGTCCAGCGTGATGCGGCCGCCGTGTTGCGCGATGATCGCCCGGACCCCTGCCAGCCCGAGTCCAGTGCCCTGGATGTGTCCCGCCACGTTGCCGGCGCGGTGGAAGCGCTCGAAGACACGCGGCAGGTCGGCGGCGGGGATGCCCAGCCCGCGGTCCCGCACGGAGAGGGTGGCCGTGCCATCCGGTGCCTGGCCGACCGTCACGAGGATGTCGCTCCCGGCGGGGCTGTACTTGATGGCGTTGGAGAGCAGGTTGTCCAGGACGCGCTCGAGCCGGAAGGCGTCGTACAGGCCGACAAGCCGGGGCACGTCGGCCGCGACGTGGATCCGGTGGGTGGCGCCGGGTGGCTGATGCTCCGCCGCGGCCCGCCGCGCGAGGGCAACCAGGTCGGTGGGCCGGCGCTCCAGGGCTAGTGGCGCGCCGGCCTGCACCTGCGCGACGTCGAGGAGTTCGTTGACCAGGCGCGCCAGGCGTGTCGCGGCGGCATCGATGCGGTCGAGCCCCGTCGCCAGGCGTCCATCCAGGGCCGTCCCGTCCGTGACCGCCCGCTGCTGGAGCAGCCGGACCTGCCCGGTGATGGCCGTCAGCGGGTTCTTAAGGTCGTGCGAGACCAGGGCGACGACGGCGTCGCGCTCCCGCACCGCCGCCTCGGCGCGCGTCTGCGCCCAGCGCAGGCGCTGCACGAGGGCCAGCAGCAACAGGGACGCGCCGACGAAGATGGCCTCCTCCAGGGGCAGCGCCGGGAAGCGCGGCAGCAGGAGGGCGCTGGTGCCCGCGCCCACGGCCACGGCGGCGAGGCCTTCGCGCCCCTCGCCGTACCACGCCGCGAAGAGAGCGCTGGCGTAGAGCAGCGCGAACGGATGCTGCCGGAAGACGGGGAGCGCGGCGGCGAGGATGACGGTGGCGAGGCTCGCGGCGACGATCACCCCGATCCTCCATCCGGGTACCCGCCGCAGGACGCGGTGCCACGCGCTCGGTCGCTGTCGCCGCCGCATCGCCATAGGCTACCCCCTCACGCGCCGCCCGTCGCCGGGCCCGGCGACCATTGCCCACATGCTAGACGCACGGCCGCGCCGCGTCCATGGCCCATTCGGGCGACCGACCCACGGAGACGACGCCCCGCCCCGTGTCTCGGCGCTAGCAGTCTGTCGGAGAGAACGAACCGATGGTGCGCATGACCGGGGTGTCGCTGTCTGGGTGGGACGTCCTGGCCGCGGCCACGCGTGATCGATGCATGGCCGCGGCCAGGACAAGGCGGTG
>JAABUZ0100007782.1_pt1 | contig 12810 bp, 15 predicted proteins | sample 5562091 | NCBI WGS metagenome assembly JAABUZ01 (sample SAMN12813069, study PRJNA571459) | rock metagenome | isolation source: Antarctica rocks | place: Antarctica: Victoria Land, Linnaeus Terrace sud | collected 2015-12-21 | reverse complement strand
TTCAGGCGCAGCAAGTCCAGGGGCGTTTTCGCGATTTGACGTGCCAGGTCGGTTGCTTTCCCCAGTGCCGCCCCCGCTGGCACGGCATAGTTGGCCCACCCGAGCGCGGTGGCTTCCGCACCGCTCATCTTGCTGCCCGCGATGTAGGAGAGTTCTTTTGCTTTCTTCGGTCCGACCAGCCATGCGGTCGTCGGGCTGAGCAGGCCGCCACCGAGGGGGATCGACGGCCAGCCGATGACGGCGCCCTCGCTGACGATCGTGATGTCCGTGCACACGGCCAGCATCGTCGCCCCACCCATGCAGTAGCCCTCGATGGCACAGATCACAGGCTTCGGCGCGTCCCACACGTCGAGCCAGCGTTGTATGTTGCGTCGCAGCGACTCCCAGTCGAGGTACGACTCGAGCCCCGAGCCAGCATCGGAGCCGCCGTTGGAGGGGTCGACGTCAAAGCCGACGCTGAAGCTGCGTTCATTGCCAGTCACGATGATGACGGAGACCGATGGATCTGACCCCAGTGTCGCGATCGCGTCGGAAAACTCGTAGAGCAATTGGTTGTTCATCGCATTGAGCTTCTCGGGCCGGTTGAAGGTCACGTACCCGACCCGATCCGACGTTTCGACGGTCACGACGCTTGTCATGCTCATGCTCCTTTGAACTGGACGCTGCTGAGGTCCTTCTTCTGCTTGAAGGCGCGGACAGCAGCTTTGTGGTCGTCAGTCGTCGAGACGACGCCCTGGGCCAACGTCTCCTTGTCGAGGGCGTCCTGAAGTGACCCTTCAACAGCCCGATTCGTCAGGAACTTGGTGGCGCCCAGTGCCTGAGTCGCACCGCGCGCAAGTTTTGCGCAGTACTCGACCGACCGCGCCTCGAACTCGTCGTCGAACACGTGGGCCACAAAGCCCAGTTCTCGCGCTTCCTCGCTCGTGATCCGCCGGCCGGACAGCAACAGTTCCTTGGCCCGATAGAGGCCGACCTGGCGGCCGAGGAAATACGTGCCGCCCATGTCGGGTACTAGCCCCATGCGCACAAAGGACTGCTGGAACCACGAATCCTTATGGGCCAGAATGATGTCGCTGGCAAGCGCTAGGTTGAATCCAGCGCCAGAGGCGAGTCCGTTCACCGCTGCGACAACCGGCTTCTGCAAGGCGAAGATCTGCTCGGTGATGCGACGGCCTTTGATTAGTACGTTCGTTGTCTCTACGGCGCTACGCTCTCCCATTGCGCCGACGTCACCTCCGGCGCAGAAGGCACGACCGGAGCCCGTCAGCAGCAACACGCGGGCGGACATGTCCTCGGCCGCGTATGCCAGCTGCAACAGGAGTTCGTCCTTGACACCTTCATCGAGTGCGTTGAGTGTCTCGGCTCCGTCGAGCCGAAGCCGGAGAACTCCCGAGGCGGGGCGGTCGACCGCGAGCCGGGTCATCGGCTCTGCCCGATCAGCGCCTCGATCTGCAAAACATGGCACAGAAAGTGCTGGAGTCCGACCTCCCACGTGAAGCCAATTCCGCCGTGCACCTGGATGCCCAGTTCGATCGCCGACTTCGCTAGACCGCAGGCGTATGCGCTCCAGCTGTCAGCGCGGTCTTGGTCGTGTCCAGCGGCGAGCGCCGCGGTCCACGCCTGCTCGCGGGCAATGTGCATGTCGGCGAGGTGATGGCGAATTGCTTGGAAGGACTTGATGGGTTGGCCGAACTGCTGGCGTGTCTGTGACCACTCCACCGATCGTGCGAGCACGGCGTCGGCACACCCGACTGTCACCGCCGCCAAGACGGCAACCAGCTCCGCGCGATGGTCGGGCTTCAACTCAGGGGCTAACGCGGATCCCGGCGTGAGGCCGAGGGGCATCACTTGAGAGAAGTCGTCGCGTGACAGCGATGACGGGCTGAGCCCGGTGTCGGTTCCCGCCGGCTCCAGTAGGGTGACGCCGTCGGCGATGTAGGGAAAGGCGCGTTGAGCGCCCCAGGGCAGGGCTACCGAGGCGCCCAATAGCAGCCCGTCCTCGGGCAGGTCGAACCACCGAGCGGCGAGCAGAGTGGTGACGAGGGGCGTGCTCACGCTGAAGCGACCTGTGATTCGTGCAACCTCCTGGATTCCCCTCAACCCGAGCCCGGAATCGGCGTCAGCGGTCAGGGTCGTCCAGCCTCCTTCTGCGAGGCGACTCCACACATCGGAGCGCGGACCTGTCGGGGCGATCTTCGCCGTCCCCAGGATGGTCTCCACGTTTTCGGCCGCGATCGCGCCGATTTCGTCGACTAATACCGTCATCGTTACCTCGGAACCCTCAATACTCGGTCGGTGATGATGTTTCGTTGGATCTCGTTGGTGCCGGAGTAGATGGACATCGCCCGGGACTCGAGGTAGTTGTGCCGCCAGTAGGCTCTGTGCCGCTCGCACCTGGTCTCTAGGCCGGTCCGACCACAGTCTTGGAGCAGCTCACTCCAGATGATCTTCAGCGTGGACCCGCTCGTGAACCAGTCAGTGCCCGACGCTTTTTCTTCGGTGGATCTCATGACGTGCCAACGCAGCAGTTCTTTGCGGTCATGGAGAGCTTTGGCCTGCTGTTGCTGCTGTTCGGAGCGGGCGCAGCAGCTGGTCAACGTGTCGACCTGGGCGCTGGCTTCTACGAGCCTGGTTCCTGCTTCGATCGTGCCACGCTCGTTGGTGAGCACCGTCATCGCTACCTGCCAGCCTTCGCCTTCCTCACCGACCCTGTCGTGATCGGCGACGAAGACATCCGTGAAGAACACTTCACTGAACTCCTGCTCACCGGAGATTTGCTTGATCGGTCGAACGTCGATTCCCTCCTGCTTCATGTCGAGCAGTAGGAAGGTGAGATTGTGGTGGCGCGCGCCTCCGGGATCGGTCTTAGCCAACATCAGGCACCGTTTGGCGTATTGCGCGAAGCTGGTCCAAATCTTTTGGCCGCTTACCCGGTAGCCGCCATCGACCTTGACCGCCCGAGTGCTTACTGACGCCAGATCCGATCCTGCGCCCGGTTCGGAGAACCCCTGGCACCAGATTTCGGAGCCGTCGAGGATCCGGCGCAGATAGGTCGCTTTCTGTTCGCCTGTTCCCCGGGCGATGATGGTCGGTCCTGCCAACACGCGCCCAATACGGCCGAAGCCCTCCGGTGCTCCTGCCCGCGCCGACTCCTCGTAGTAAATCAGTTCTTCTACTGGGCCAAAGCTCCTACCCCCAAATTCCGCTGGCCATGACAGCCCGGCATATTTGTGAGAATGCAACGTTGCGTCCCATTGTTGTTGAATCTGCCGTACCTCGTCCGGCGTCAGCGTTTCGCGGGAGTCGCGCCACACGTCGGGAATGGCCACGTTCAGCCAGGTTCTCACCTCCGCTCGGAACCGTTCTGCGGCCGGGTCGTCGAATGTCGTTATCGTCACCTTATGTGGGTCCTTTCACCATATGTGCGCCGAATCACCGTTGCTCCGCCACGACGGTCCGTACGGCAAGGTCGGCGTAGTGATGCGCGACGTCTTGCGCCGACAATCGACGTCGCGGGTCGAACCAGTTGACGACGGACTCGCCCATACCCAGGATGGCGAAGCACGTCGGCGTGATATCAATTTCCCGGAACTCGCCTGAGTCAACGCCACTGATCAGGATGCGCTTGAAGGTATATTCGTAGGTCTTCAGCAGTCCGAATATAGCGGCCCGGCGATCAGCGTCCAGGTGGACGAGGCCTTCTCTGACGAGCACGACCTCATCGCTGTCGCAGTAGTGCCGAGTGTGGGCGGCTGTCGCTGCCCATAGGCGGGCCGTGGCGCTCGGATCGGCGCGCGCGATGGCAGCGTCGACTGACTCCTGGATGGCGAGCGTCCCTTGTCTCATGAGAGATTCGACGAGGTCCTGCTTCGATGATGCGTAGTTGTAGATGCTTTGGGGCTCGATGCCGACCTCACGGGCGATATCCCTCAAAGTCATCCCGTGGAAGCCAAGTTCGTTCAGCTTCCGCCGGGATACATCGTAGATTGCGGAGCGCGTCTGCGCAGCAGTGCGTTTCCTACCATTGGTCACTTCGTTGTCGCTGTTCACAGTAGCCATCTTAGGTGGCATTGCTAATGACTTCCAATCGCCAGATATCGATCGACAGTTCCTTGGTCGTTACTCAACTCGGTGCTGGTTCCAGTCCAGACCAGCCGACCCGCCTCGAGGATATGCACGCGCGTCGCCAAGCTCGTGATGAACTCATAGTTCTGCTCGGCAATCAAAACTCCGAGGCTGAACTCCTGCGGTAGTCTTTCGATCGATTCCTGCAATTCCTCGACGATCAGCGGTGCGAGCCCTTCGGTCGGTTCGTCCAAAAGCAGATAGCTAGGGTCGGACATGAGTGCCCGGGCGATAGCCACCGCCTGCTGCTCGCCGCCACTGAGCTCGAACCCCCTTCGTGGGAGCAGTTTCTCTACGAGGGGAACAGCGGCGAGCACCTTGTCTCGGTGATCGTCGCTTACGCTGGAACGGGATGCCAGTTCGAGGTTCTCCGCGACGCTCAGTGCGGTGAAGATTCGCCGATTGTCCGGCACCCATGCCACACCAAGTCGCGCGATCTTGAACGTGGTGAGACCGTGCAGCGAGGTCGTGTCCAGCATGATGCCGCCGGTTACGGTCGCGGACTGATCCGCAATCACAGATTTGATCGTCGTTGTCTTTCCGGCGCCGTTGCGACCCAACAAGCCAATTATTTGCCCGACCTCGACGGTTAAACTGACACCGAACAGGGCGCTCGCTGGGCCATAGGACACGGACACCTCCGTGAGGGACAGCCCAGTCATTGCGGATCGCCCCCGTAGGAATTTCCGAGATATATTTCCTTGGTCAGGGGGTCATCGCGAACGTCGCTGGGGGTACCGCTGACCATTACCTTGCCGTTCGCGAGCAACATGACACGGTCGGCCAATGCGAAGACGACTTCCATATCGTGTGCGGTGATCACACACGCAAGTGCAGGACTCTGTTTCCGCAGACTCTGCAGCACCGCTATTGTCCGGGGAATATCTTCGGCGCCCATCCCTGCTGTAGGTTCGTCGAGCAGCAAGATCCCCGGCCGCTGGACAAGTGCCATTGCGAGTTCAAGTTGTTTCCGATTTCCCTGCGACAGCGTCGACGCGATCGCGGGATGCATATGCGCCAGACCGACGGTTTCTAACGCTTCCTCGACAGATTTCGTAACTTTCGGAACGCCGCTGAAGGCGTTTCGGTATCGCGAGTGGCGCGCAAGTTCGGCTATGATCACATTCTGCTCGACGGTTTTCGTTGGGAGAGGTCGGGCGACCTGGAATGTACGCGAGATCCCCAGGTGTGCCAGTCGTTGAGCACCTGCCCGCGTGACATCCTTACCGAACAGAATTAGTTTGCCCGACGTCGCTCGATGCTCGCCCGCCATAACACCAAACAGCGTCGACTTGCCTGCACCGTTGGGCCCGATGATGGCTAGCGTCTCGCCTGGCGTGACAGTTAGCGACACGTCTTGCACCACCGGCGGTCCGCCGTAGTGTTTCCGCACGCCGATAAGTTCCAGCGCCGTCATCCGCGCACTGCTTTTCCGAGTCGCACGAGTCGATCCGTAATACCGAGTAGTCCGCCTCTGAAAAAGACGACAATAACTAGGAGTATCAGACCAAGTATCAACTCGCCGTGGGACGTCGAGGAGAACAGAAACGAATTGAGTTCAACGAACACGAGCGCGCCTATGGGGGGTCCCCAGAACCGGTTCAGTCCACCGAGCAAGGCCATGATAATTATTTGGCCGCTGAACGCAAACGTGAGCGTCGAGGGCGTGATGATCCCTTGCTGCTGCCCGTAAAGAGCGCCGGCGATGCCAGCCATGGTGCCGGCGAGCGCGAATGCCGCGACTCGCAGGGATTTCACCGGAAGGCCGAGTGAGGCTGATTTGATGGGGTCGTCTCGGCTCGCGTTCAGCGATTCGCCGAAGGAGGACATCTGTATCCGGCGCAGAACGATCAGCAGCAGCACGACAACACCGACTGCGTACCACCAAAACTGCTGAGTGGTTTGGATCGGCATACCGAAGACTGTGCCTCGAGGAACGCCGTAGATGCCGTCGTCGCCCTTCAGCGCCCCGATCCTGTAGGTGAGCAGGTAGGCAATTTGGCCGACGACCAGCGTCAACATCGCGAACTCAATGCGGACGACTCTCGACGCCAACATGGCGAACAAGAAGGCGGCGACGCCGGCAACGACACCAGACACCGCGAGGAACGCAAGCGGCGTCCACTGCTTGTTCATGAGGAGACCCAGAGTGTACGCACCTACTCCGAAGAACGCTGCATGCCCAAAGGTCGAAATTCCCGCCCAACCAAAAAGAATGCCTACGCTTGCGGTGAGCAGTGCGTAGATCAGGCCGGTAGTGAGCGTGTACTGCTGACCACTCGGCAACAAGCCAAACACCGCAGAGAGCACAATACCGAAGACGAGTGGCTCCAGGACGGCTCGAGCACCGCGGATGCGGCTGCTCGCTTGTTCACGCGTCGTCTGTGTACGCGTCGGGCGTGCGAGTGTGGTCATGCGTGTGCACCGGCCATCCTGATGTTTCCGAGCAGGCCTTGTGGTCGCACCAACAGAACGATGGCAACGAGAATGTACAGGGTGAAGCCTGTGAGTGCGGGTAGGTAACTTAATGAGAAGCTATCCGCCAATCCCACGAGCAGTGCAGCGACGAGAGAACCCTGGATGGAACCCAATCCTCCGATGATTACCACGGCGAACGACTCCAGAATGAAGCCGTCACCGAGGCTTGGTGTGATGGCGACAAGCGGAGCGTAAAGCGCACCGGCGACGCCTGCGAGGAGACTTCCTAGGGCGAAGACGGTCAGTAGCACTCGCTTTGAGTTCAGTCCGATCGCTTGTGCCATGGTGGGGTCCTGGGCGATGGCGCGCACTGATTGGCCGAACCGGGTGTGGTTGACGAGGAACCACAGCGCTACGGCCACCACGACACCGACTACTAACAGGATGAGGTCATAGATGGCGACGCGAGTGCCACCGACCCCGATGCTCCCTGCCAAAGCGTCGGGTTGCCGCTGGGTCCTCGGTGTCTTCCCCCAGATCACTCCGGCGACGCCTTCAAGGACAAGCAGCAGCGCGTAGGTTCCGAGCAGCATGGTGACGTGGTCCGCGGAGTACAACCGGCGGACTACGCCGAGTTCGCTGGCCATTCCGAGCGAGGTTACTGTGACACCGCCGACGACGATAGCGCCGAGGAACGCCCACGCCCCTGGCACAGCTCCGCCGAAGAGTGTATAGGTCATAAAGGCGCCGATCATAAAGAACGCTCCGTGCGCGAAGTTCAGGACCCCGATGACACCGTAGATGAGCGTGAGTCCGCTCGCAACGAGGAACAACGGAATGCCCTGCGCCACTCCGGAAATTATGATTCGCAGAAGTTCGCTCATGGCTACTGTCCCGGCTGCACAATCTCGGTTGCCTTGATCTTCACGCCTTCTGGTGCGGTTGGGTCACCGACGCTCTCGAAGACGACTGCTGGCGTGTTGGACTGATGAGTTTTCGCGTCGATCGACAGCTTGCCGACCGGTGAGTCGTACTGGATGCCCGCGAGCGCCTTTCCGACAGCTGCACTATCGGTGCTCCCTGCTTTCTTGATGGCAGCGGCGTAAGCGTAGACGCCTTGGTAGGCATCGTAACTCCAGCTGACTGGCTTCTTGCCGGTCTTGGCGGTGAAGTCGGTGACGAACTTTGTGTTCAGGTCGGAGTTAAAAGCCGCGTAGTTGTAGTCGTACGAGTTCCATACGTCAGGCGCCTTGCCGTTCAATGCCCGGGCCACCGGGTAGTAGCCTCCCGGTTGAACGACCAGTCCATATTTCGCACCGAGGCTGAAGTCGGGTGCCTGCTGAAGAAAGCCAGCGGTTCCTCCACCATACAAGCCAAGGTAAAGGGCCTTTGTTGCTGGGTCACCGGGGTCGCCAGCCAGCGAGGACACGTAGGGTCTGAAGTTTTGCTCAGCAAGTGGAACGAACGTCTCCCGGCTGACGTTTAGGTTTAATCCGTTCGCTTTGACGGTCTCCTGGTAAAGCTTCCATTCTGCCTTGCCGGTCACGTAGTCATAGCCGAACGCGGTATAATTCGTGATCTGTGGGAACTTCTTGGCGATGGTCTTCCCGAGCGCGCTGACGATCAATGAGTCCGGGGTGTTGACACGAAATAGGTTCGGGTACGGCGCTGTCTGTCCCGGCGTCCCGGTGAGTCCGTCGTTGGTGCAGCCTGTGGTCACCAGCACCACATTTTGGTTTGGGAGCGTCGGTGCGACGGCGAGGCAGTTGGCGCTTGACAGCATGCCAAGTTGCAGGGATACCCCGTCGCCGCTTAGCTTCCGCACTGCGGCGGATGCGGTGGCCGGTGTGCTCTGTTCATCTTGGTTGACAATTTTGAGCTTTTTGCCGTCCACTCCGCCCGTTGCGTTGATCTCACCTCGACCACCTCGGCCCCGGCGACCTGGTTCTGACCAATTTCCGCCTGGGGACCCGACTGGGGCCCGATTACGCCCAGCGTGATCTCCCCGCCACCCGTGGAACCGCCGCTACCACCACCGCCACCACAAGCAGCGAGGGTGAGGGCTAGCGCAGCAACGACGGAGGCCGCTGAGGTGGTCCCTGTACGAGTTGGTTTCATTGGGCGTCTCCTCCTAGAAGATGCTGAGGGCGTTTCCCGGTGAACCGCAGCCACCTGGGAGGTTGATTGGCACAGAGGTGAACAGAAATGTGAATCGTTCGGTCGTGCCACAGTGGTCCGCGAGAGCTTCGAGGTCGAAGAGCTCGCCGATTGGCAGACCGAGCAGGGGAAGCAGGCGTCGGTGGAGCGACCCCACCTGTGGGTCTCCGGGGATGGATTCGACGGCCGGCAGATCGGTCACGAGCGCGGCGATGTGCCAGTTCCACAGTCGGCGTGCGGTCTCCTCTCCTGCGTGCAGACCGGGGATCGTCTTGTGCGATACGAGGTTCGAACGGGCCTCGGCGCTGAGGCGGGCATACTTCGCCGGCCAGCCTGTGCGCACGAGCATGATGTCGCCGCGTTGGATCTCAACGCCCTCCGCGCGGGCGACAGCCTCGAGAAGGGCCGGTCCGATCACGAATTCCTCGTCGCACGCGATGCCGTCGCCGATCCGGGCCAGATGCGCTTCGACATCCAGCAGAACGCCTCTCCCGACGATTCCGCGTTGCGCCCATTTGTCGATGCCAAGCCAGCTGCGGTCTGCAGACGGATCGGCGTCGACGCCACCGAAGAACCCGAACTCGCGACACCGCACGTGCCGGAACCCGTCCCACTGCGTCGAGCCCTGCGGATAGTAGGCATCGAGCCAGTCGTCCCACGTGTTGCGGTCATGGGTGAAGAAGTGATGCTCCGTCAGGGCACGGTTGAACAGCGGCGGATTGGGCTGGTCGACGGGGAGGTTGAGCGCAATCACCTTCCCGGACGTCGCTGAGCGCAGAGCACCACGCACCACCTCATCGGTCAGGAAGTTCAGCGTCCCCAGCTGATCGTCGGCCCCGAAGTAGTCCCACGCGTGCGGCAGATCGAGCTTTTCAATGCGCGGTAACTGGTCGTACTCGGGGAGGGGGTGTGTGCGGTAGGTCACTCCGAGAGTTTGACTGACGTACGTTCGTAAGTCAATACTCCGCTTGGACCGCTTGTCTCCAACCCTGTGGTCGGCCTTCTGCTTGGCTCTCGTTGGAGGCTCACTCAAACCGAGGAGGACGCATGGTGCTGGCGACCCGCTTCACCACCAGGTTCGGGATTCAGGTGCCCGTGATGCAGGGGGGCATGCAGTGGATCGGATATGCCGGACTTGCCGCCGCCGTTTCAAACGCCGGGGGCCTCGGTGTCATCACGGCACTGACCCAGCCGTCGCCGCAGGACCTCTACGACGAGGTCCGGCGATGTCACGAGCTCACCGGCAAGCCTTTCGGGGTCAACATCACGACGCTTCCCTCGATCAATCCGCCGCCCTACGACGAATACCGCAGCGCCGCGATTGACGCCGGCGTCTCGGTCGTCGAGACATCCGGCTCCAACCCTGCGGAGCACACCCGCTACTACCAGGACGCCGGCGTCAAGGTCATCGACAAGGCGACGAGCGTCAAACACGCGCTCAAGGCACAGTCCGCGGGGGTCGACGCAGTGATCGTCGATGGCTTCGAGTGCGCTGGGCACCCCGGCGAGGATGACATCCCAGGGCTGGTCCTCATCCCCGTCGTCGCGGACCATCTGCACATTCCCGTACTAGCGGCAGGTGGTATCGCCGACGGTCGAGGGCTCGCAGCGGCCCTCGCGCTCGGCGCCGACGGCGTGGTCATGGGCACGCGTTTCACGGCCACGGAAGAAGCTCTGGTGCATCTCAACGTCAAAGGCGCCCTGGTGCGTGGCGACGAACACCAGACGAACCTCATCTTTCGCGAACTGCGCAATACCGCGCGCGTCGCCAAAAATTCGGCGTCGGACAAGGTCGTGCAAATTCTGGGAAACGGTGGCGACTTCCAGTCGGTGAAAGAGTTGGTCGCAGGAAAGCGCGGCAAAACCGTCTACGCATCTGGCGATATCGATGCGGGAATTTGGTGGGCGGGGCTATCGCAAGCCCTCATCCACGACACCCCGTCATGCGAAAACCTAATTCGACGGACAGTCGCGGAAGCCGAGGAGGTCATCACATCGCGACTAGGCGGAGTCATCGTCGGTGCCTCCTCGCCGGCGCGGTGAGTAGCCACTCTCTGCAGGTCGCCGTCCTGGACGACTATCAGCAGGTAGCGGTCGCCATGGCGCCTTGGGCGACGCTGCCGGCGGATGTATCGGTGACCGCATTCCAGGACCACGTCTCGCGAGAATCGGAGCTCGTCGAGCGGCTACAAGGCTTCGACGTAATAGTGCTGATGCGTGAACGTACACCGATGCCGGCATCGGTGTTGTGGGCGTTACCGGATCTGCGGCTGCTCGTGACAACAGGCTTGGCCAATGCGGCCATCGACCTTGAGGCCGCCCGTCAACGCGAGATTACTGTCTGTGGCACGGCGGGAGATCTCACTGGGACCGTAGAGCTGACATGGGGGCTCATCATCGCCCTGTCGCGCCACATCGTCCGTGAGGATACCGCCATCCGACGTGGCAGTTGGCAGGAGACGGTCGGCCGCACACTAGCTGGCTCGACCCTGGGTCTGCTGGGGCTCGGCCGGATCGGGCAGCGCGTCGCCCGGATCGCGCAGGCGTTCGACATACGCGTCACCGCATGGAGTGAGAATCTCACTGCGGAAATTGCCGAGCGGTACGGCGTCACGTACGTCGACAGAGATGATCTCTTTCGTATGGCGGATGTCGTCTCGCTGCATCTACAACTAAGTCCGCGCACCAGGGGAATCGTGGGCGCCCGCGAACTCGGTCTCATGAAGCCGAGCGCCTATATCATCAACACATCGCGTGGCCCGCTGATCGATGAGCGCGCGCTGCTGCGGGCGCTAGGCGATGACACGATCGCGGGGGCCGGTCTGGACGTGCACTGGGAGGAGCCCCTCCCGCTCGACCACCCACTCTTGAAAGCCGCCAATACTGTATTAACGCCGCATATCGGCTACGTCACCGACACAAACTACGGTCTGTACTTCCCCGACGTAGTTGACGACATTGCTGCCTTCCTTAGGGGTCAACCGGTGCGGGTCCTCATCGCAGCGTCGTGAATGGAGTGTCTCGCTCTACCGCGGTAGGCCAGCGCACCGAACGATTACCGCAGGGCGATGCCAGGTGACACAGTTGCAGATCTCCTCCGCACCTCGTGCCCGGCGAAAGCCAGTGAGGCGATCCGCTCGCCGATCACCGGAGGCCGGTGACCAACGCTGAGGATCTCGCCCGCTGCGGCGACGTGAGGCGCACCGACGAAGCGTCAGCACGGCCAGCGGCAAGGTGTCCGGGGTTGGCCCGCATTGAATCAGCCATCAGCACCCCAAGACCTCACCAACCGCGGGCGCGCCATTCACCCAGATGCGGGCGCTCGGCGCCCAGGTTCGTGTCCCGGCCATGACCCGGGTACACCACGGTGTCATCGGGCAGCACATCGAACACCCGCTGCTCCAGGTCGTTCATCAGGGACGTGAAGTCCTCCGGCGAGCCGGTCTTGCCCGGCCCGCCAGGAAAGACAGACGGTCACTAACGGGTAAGTTGTGAGCAGGACCGATCGCACCGCGATCTATTGCCGTATCTCCGAGGACCCGCGAGCCACCGGGAAGGGCGTCGCCCGTCAGCGCGAGGACTGCGAGGCGCGGGTCTGCTGCAGGTTCGGTTGACATTCGATCTGTGGGACGTGGTCCTGCAGGGAGGATGTCTCCGTGCCCAAGAAGTTCCCCGAGGAGTTCAAGCGTGACGTCGTGCGGGTCGCTCGCCGTGGTGATCTGACCCCCGCTGAGGTCGCCGTGGATTTCGACGTCAGCGTCGAGTCCGTGCGCCGCTGGGTGCGGCGGGCCGACGTTGACGACGGCGTCGTGGACGGGCAGACCAGCAGCGAGCAGAACGAGCTCGTGGCGCTGCGCCGCAAGGCCCGCCGGCTCGAGCAGGAGAACGAGATCTTGCGCCGCGCCGCGGCCTACTTCGCGCAGGCGTCGCTCCCAAAATGACGCTTCTATGCCTTCTGTCAAGTCATGCAGCTTTGGAGCTGGCGGAAGACGGAGCGGCAAGCGTAGCGCTTGAGTGCCCTGAGTCAAGTCGTCAGGCCGTGAGTTGTCGGCGGTGGTGATGCAGTGAGGGGTCGTATGGCGTGCCGTTGTGCCAGCAGGCCCAGATGAC
>JAABUZ0100007781.1_pt1 | contig 12811 bp, 14 predicted proteins | sample 5562091 | NCBI WGS metagenome assembly JAABUZ01 (sample SAMN12813069, study PRJNA571459) | rock metagenome | isolation source: Antarctica rocks | place: Antarctica: Victoria Land, Linnaeus Terrace sud | collected 2015-12-21 | reverse complement strand
TAGATCACTTTACCCTCTCCTGCCAAGAGCCCTGCTTAGGCCGAATTCACGTTTACCTATATCCGGATGAGACAGGGCTTTGTTTACTTGGTGGCCGTGATGGATTGGTTCAGCCGCTATGTGTTGAGCTGGTCGCTGACGATGGAGCTGGACTTCTGCGTCGAGGCGCTGCAGCGCGCCCTGCGCCGGGGCAGGCCGGAGATCTTCAACAGCGACCAGGGCTCGCCGTTCACCAGTGAGAAGTTTACGGGCGAGCTACCGGCCCGAGAGATCGCCATCAGCAGGGATGGACGCGGACGATGTAGGGGACAACATCTTTATCGAGCGGCTGTGGCGGTCGCTCAAATACGAAGAGGTGTACCTGAAGGAGTACGCCTCGGTGAGGGAAGCGTGGACGGGCATCGAACGTTACCTCCGCTTTTACAATCACGAACGTTTGCATCAGAGTCTGAACTACCGGACCCCGGCGGCGCTCTACCGGAGCCGGGCAGGAACGCTCTCAAGGGAAGGCGCGGTATGGCCAGAAGCGGCTTCCCTCACGAGGCCGCCTCCAACCGAAAATCAAACCCGTCGAACGGTAGCAGATAGAACGCAGAAAATGGTCTTGACAATGGGGTCCACCATACTTTGTTCAGTTTAAATTTGTGTTCGTACAATAGATTTTGCAAAACAACAAATTGAGAACTGATCTTCCAGCATATGCCGCCACACGTATTTTTGATATCTGGAACCGTGATAGCTTGCGTACCAAATTTCTCTCTGTTTGTCTTTGCGTTTCCATTTTCATTTGTTTAGCGCGTGTGTACGTGGGACTGTACGGGATGGTTAAGTACACTCATGATGCTTTCTCATTATTAGATGGAGGCTGGCGCGTGCTCAATGGGCAGGTTCCACACGTGAATTTTTATACCGGGCTTGGGCCGATCATTTATCTACAAAGTGCCCTGGGACTACTGTTGGCAAACGGCAGGGCAGAAGGTTTAGGTTATATCCAAGGCATCACAGGGCTCGTGCTAGCATCATGGACCCTGTTGCTGTGTAAGCGACGGCTTAACTTTATTCTCTCTGGACTCATGTCCATTTTCGTGGCGCTGCTGACTGTCGCACCTCTCAATACAGGCGACTGGCCTAGCGATATCAGCGCAGCCATGATTTATAACCGCTACGGATATGCGCTGCTTTGCCTCGTACTAATTGAATCTTTCACGACAGGCTACGCCCCTCAACAGCATAATCGCTGGGGAGGAATCTCGACCGGAGCGGCGGGCGCATTGATGCTGTTTTCCAAGGTCAGCTACTTCGTCGTTTTTGCGTTCCTTTTGGCTTTTAGCATCTTCCTAAAAAAACAGACAAAGACTCGATGGACCTTCCTGCTCGGTTCGTTTGGAGCAGTGTCGCTAATGATTATGATGTACCTTCAGTTCCATGCGAGTGCGATGTGGCATGACATTGCACTTGTAGCGAAAGCAAAACATGTTTCCTTCGGCGAGGTTTTTGACCGCATTATTGTTAATACTCCTTTAGATGGTGCGCGTTCGGTACTAATTGCCATTATCGCAGCTGTTGCTGTCTGGCCATATGTTAAAGAAAGTGGACGCTCGATCCTGATCGCTACTCTCGCTGTAAATCTGGCCAGCGTGTTCCTGCTTAGCACGAATTTTCAGGTTTTCTCCTTTCCGCTCGATACAGTATTGATCCTGCTCATCATTGACCGGGTCAATATGATATGCCGCAAGCTGCCGCATCCTCCCATTTTTGGAGCTGCTCTTTTGCTTGGCGGCGTTTTCTGCATGCTCACGTCGACCCTACCGGACATCACAGCACTTACTTTGTCCGTAAGTCATAGGCTGAGCCACAATGTAGCGGCCAAACATTTTGAGACTCCACCACTCGCAAATTTTTATTCACTCGATACAGAGTATGTTGATTTCGTGAACGATGGCTTTCGCTTGCTGAAACAGTACCGCAGACCGAGTGAATCGATCATGTCTCTGGACTTTACTAATCCGTTCTCTTACGGTCTTCAAGCCAGACCAGCGCAAGGCGGCACAACATGGCTGCAGTACAACGTTGATTTTGACTATTGGCATAAGCCCTCTGGTGAAGAACTTTTAGGCTCGGCTGACTTAGTCATGTTTCCAATCAGAAACGGAGAATCGACCCTTCGTGAGACCGTACCCCGTCTATATGGGACTTACCTGGGACAACACTTTACGGTGGTCGGAGAATCCGCTGAATGGCGTCTATTTCGCCGAAACCGTTGATCATACCTTGGTCGTTGCAGCGAGCGCATGGAGATCTTTGAGCTAGGCTATTAATGCCCAACCTCTCGAAAAGATCTAATTGGCATCGCTGACGATTTCTGGGCCGTCCTCTTCTCCCTCCTGCCGGGAACGGCGCCAGAAGTCCTCATTTTTATAGTGTGCTGCCAAGGCATCAATGTCGACGAGCGATGAGCTGGTCATGAAGTCGAAGTGGCCGATCAGATTGATATTGCGCCGGCGCTCATCTGCTCCTACAAACGCGCACGAAGGTGCTCAAGGAGGAATTCGAGGACACCTTCCGGCAGTGGTATCCGGCTTTCCGGCCCACGCTCCTGCCAAGAGTGGCGTGATTCATCACTCCGTTTGCCCCCGGAAATTTGCGCTTTCCTAAATAGAGCCAGTTGGCATAAAGCCAAACACTTGCCAATGTACGGCTGAAAACTTCTTGGGGCTATCATCTACCCTTTTGCAGAGTTTGCACCAGAGCCTTTTATCTTGCCAGTGACACGATTAGACGTCAGTTCAAAATTCGAGATCTGGCAAAGACCATTGTACGGAGAGGGCGACCTGCTTTGGACAACCGGAAAGCTACTATAGTAGAGAACTAAAGCCTGCCCCGCAACACGCGGCAGGCTTTGGAGTGTCATATGAGAATTCACTACGTTCAAGAAACCACCCAGTCGGGCGGAGCGCGCTAACGCATGGGGTTGCAAGCGGGAGATTATCTGGGCATCGTGTGTCCGATGGCGAACGAAGGAGCCGAGGCGGTGCGCTTTGTGGTGGAAGTGCTGCGGCAGGTGCCGCGGACGCCTCGCGTCACTTTTTTCGCCATCCTGGACCGCGCCACCAAGGACAACAGCGTGGAACTGCTCCGCAGCTATGCGCAGCAGGAGCCACGTTTGGAAGTGGTGTGGGCGCCGGAGAACCGGGGTGTGGTCGATGCCTATGTGCGCGGCTATCGGGAAGCGCTGGCAGCGGGCTGTAGCTGGATTTTAGAGATCGATGCCGGCTTCAGCCATCGGCCGGACGAAGTGCCGCGTTTTTTGGAGCAGTGTAACCAGGGCTATGATTGCATCTTCGGCAGCCGCTTTATGCCGGGTGGTGCGATTACCGATAAATCGGTGAAGCGCTATCTGATCAGCCGGGGCGGGACGTGGCTGGCGAACGGGGTGTTGGGCACGCGGCAAACCGATATGACGAGCGGCTTTGAGCTGTTCTCGCGCCGGGCTTTGACGATGGTGCTGGCACGCGGCATCCAGTCGCGTGCGCATTTTTTTCAGACGGAGATCAAATTCTATTGTCGCCATTTGCGCTATATCGAGATACCGATTCACTACCGCAGTCCCAGTCCGCGACTGGGCTCATCTGCTATGAAGGATGCGTTCCGCCAACTCTGGCGATTGTTCCGGGAGCGGCTGCGGAGCCGGGGCACAAAGGAGGATCTGCGAGTTTATGAAGACCAGCCTGGTGGTAACCTCCATTGCGTCGCCAAATCGGATTCTCACTAGTCTGGCCGACGGGGCGCGTAGCCGCAACATTCCATTTGTGTTGATTGGCGATGTGCGTAGTCCGGCGGAGTTTGCGCTGGAGGGCTGTACGTTTTACTCCCTGGCGGAGCAGAAGAAACTGGACTTCGCCACGGCGACTCTGGTGCCCGAGCGCCACTATGCGCGCAAAAACCTGGGCTATCTGCTGGCGATCCAGGGCGGAGCTGAGCGGATTCTGGAAACCGATGACGACAACTGCCCGCGCGAAGAGTTCTGGGCCGACCGGGCGCGCACGCAGACAGTGCCGAGCAGCCGGGGAGCGGGTTGGACCAATGCCTACGCTTACTTCAGCGAGGCGCGGATCTGGCCGCGCGGACTACCGCTCGATGCCGTACAGGACGCGGTGCGGGCGTTCGAGCAGTTGCCGAACGAAGCGGTTGATTGTCCGATCCAGCAGGGATTGGCGGACGAGAACCCTGATGTTGATGCGGTGTACCGCTTGATTCTGCCGTTGCCGCAGAACTTTCGGCAGGACCGGCGGGTGGCGCTGGGAGCGGGGAGTTGGTGTCCGTTCAACAGTCAAAACACGGGTTGGTGGCGCGAAGCGTTTGCGTTGTTGTACCTGCCGGCGTACTGTTCGTTTCGCATGACCGACATCTGGCGCAGCTTTGTGGCGCAGCGCATTGCTTGGGCGAATGACTGGTCGATCCTGTTCCATGAGCCGACGGTGTGGCAGGAGCGCAACGATCACAGTCTACAGCGTGACTTTGCTGACGAAGTGCCTGGGTACTTACACAACCGGCGCATCGGGGGAGTGCTGGACGGATTGCAGATCGAGAGCGGGGTCGAGCGGATTCCGGATAACTTGCGGCGCAGCTATCAGGCGCTGGTCGAACTGGGCGTGATCGGCGGCGCGGAGTTGCCCTTGCTGGAAGCTTGGCTCCAGGACTTGCACGCATTAGGCGTTACAAATAGTTAAACAAACGCGACCTTTTAAGAAGGTTTTATTGGAGCGTGCCGGGATGAGGAATGGTTATGGGGCAGGTATTCGCCATCAAGCACGAGGAGTCCTGTTATGACTGCGGTTAGGCCACCAGCGAAGTTATGATTGACAGCGCAACGCTTCCTTCATACGCTGCGTCGTTCCGTGCGTCTCAGTCGACAACAACGCACGGAGGAGCTATGCCAAGCCTATGCTGCTTCCGAAATCAGCTCTTATACACCCTCTCACACCGGAGGAGAGGATCTTGCTGGCCGAGGCGCTCTGACCTCACACCGAATTGACGTTGTATAGTATTGCTTGGCAGCGTTCTTGCGCACTCACGCAAAATGCCTCTCATCCGAATGCACGATAAGGCGCATTATCGGGGGTTTAAAGGAAAAGGAGGGCTGGAATGGCAATTTCGCCACCTTTTCCTGAGCACTCACTGGCCCATCCCAGTGATCAAAGAAAAGACAATTTGGACTAAATACCCTATTCTTAAGAAGATAGCAGGACATGACAGCAATTTGCGTTAGAGTTTTATGACCTACCACCTTGAGATCCCGGAATCAATTGCCAGTAGCCTCAAGCTTCCTTCCCCGGAAGTAGAGCCTCGTTTACGTACTGAGCTTGCCATCACGCTCTATGCGCAAGGCATCCTTTCTTTCGGCAAGGCCAGCGAGTTGTCTGGGGCTTCCCGTTACACTTTCGCCGATCTTGTCACTAGCCGCCAAATTCCACGGCACTATACCGAGGACGAATTGACGCAAGACCTCGACTATGCGCGCGGTCAGTAACACCTCTCCTATTTCGAATCTCGCCGCTATTGGCCGCTTATCCCTGTTACAAGCACAATGCACAGAGCTTTGGATACCTTCTGCGGTCTCTCAAGAACTGGCTGCTCATCCCGACCCTGCCACGCGAGCCGCTATACAGACAGCTCTGGACGAACAATGGATACAAATCGCCCATCCAGCTGCAACTCCTCTGCTCAAAGTGCTTCTCCTCCAACTTCATGCCGGAGAAGCCGAAGCGATTGCCTTGGCGACTGATATCAAAGCAGACATGGTCATCATCGACGAACAGGAAGGGCGGCAGTTGGCGGTCCAGTCCGGATTGCCGATCACGGGTGTGCTGGGCATTTTATTGCGGGCGAAACAGCGTGGGCAGATCGCTGCGCTCCAGCCGGAAATCCAATCTTTGCGGGAGAAGGCGCGGTTTTTTATCGCCTCCTCGTTGGAAGCGAGAGTGCTTTCCGCTGCCGGAGAATAAAACATCTATTCATCCCAAAGCTACGGAACATTTACTAAATGAGAGCGTCGAGTTCCGGGGGCAAGCTGGAATGACGTCCAATATCCCAACCAACGCCAATACCAACAGTAGCTTACTCCACAAATCAACTTGCCCCCGAAGATTTACGCTCTCGTTTGAGATCTACATTCGGAACAACCGCGAGTTCATTCCCAACTTTGGCGAGCGCTACCGGAACGGCGAAACCATCAGCATCGCCTTTGTCGAATCGACCATCAATCAGGTGGTCAGTAAGCGCTTCGTCAAGAAGCAATCGATGCAATGGACCTTGCGCGGTGCCCATCTGCTGCTGCAGACGCGGACCAAGGTGTTGAACGAGGAACTGGACGAAGTGTTCCGCCGCTGGTACCCGAAATTCCGGCCGCGGCCACAACCAATCGAGACGAAACGAAAGGCGGCTTGAACCCCCGACTTTTTAGCGCACTCAGATCCGTGAGGGAGAGCCCCTTTAGAATACCGAAATCAACGCCGCCGCGCCTTGCATGCACAGAACAGAAGCACAGTAATAATATGTGAAATAGCACCCAGAATGCGATGATGAATGCCGAACAGTGGCGGCAACTCGAGCAACTCTATTACGCGGCGCTCGAGCGCGGGGCAGACCAACGCGCCGGGTTTATTGCCGAGGCATGCGGACATAATTCAGAACTACGCAGAGAGCTCGAATCGCTGTTGGCGCAGGATGCCGCCACGAGCCTGCTGGACCGGCCTGCCTGGGAAGAAGGCGCACATCTGTTCGGAAACGAAAGCGCGACACAGGACCAGGAGCGGCGGTTCACTCCGCTCAACAGCACAGTCAACTCACGTTATCGACTCGTTGAGCCCTTGGGGGCAGGCGGAATGGGAGTTGTCTATAAGGCGAAAGACATCCGGCTGCACCGGATGGTCGCCCTCAAATTTCTGACTGAACCGCGAACCCAGGGACTGGAGGCGCTGCAGCGTTTTGAGCGGGAAGCGCGCGCGGTGTCGGCGCTCAGCCATCCCAACATCTGCACTCTCTACGACATAGGTGAATACGAGCATCAGCCTTTCCTGGTTTTGGAACTGCTCGAGGGCCAAACGCTTCAGAAGCGGCTTGGGCGCGGCCCTCTGCCCATTGACGAAATTCTCGATTTTGGCATGCAGGTTTCTGACGCTCTTGACTCCACTCACGGGAAAGGGATCGTTCATCGAGACATCAAACCGGCCAACATTTTTCTCACCGCACGCGGCCAAGCGAAAATTCTAGACTTCGGGGTGGCGAAACTCGGTGTCTCAGCGGATCGCAATCTTACGAATTCCGGATATATTGTCGGCACGGTTGCGTACATGTCACCCGAGCAGGCGCGCGGCGAAGAGCTGGACGCGCGCCGACCTGTTTTCTCTCGGCGCGGTCCTTTATGAAATGGCCGCCGGTCAGCCCGCTTTTTCGGGAAGTACTCTCGCTGTGATATTCGACGCGCTCCTGCACCGGGATCCTGTCCCCGTAAGCGATCTTTCTCCCCACCTGCCGGTCAAATTCTCCGAAGTGGTTTTCCGCGCACTTGAAAAGGACCGAGAACGCCGTTACCCAAACGCCTTGGCTCTACTGGCAGCGTTAAAAGGCTTAAAGCAGGATATTCAATCAGGTCAACGGGACTCGGTTCGCGGCCCGGAAACTCCGGTCACACAAATTTCTCCAACCCTGTCTCGAATCAGAGCAGTTCCAGCTTCGGCCAGATTACGTCGACAGTGGGTAGTTCCGTTGCCACTGCCGTGGGTACCACGGCCGGTCTTGTGGGAGGCGGCCCGCGAGTGGTCCAATTCGCTTTACGCCTGACCTTCTGACATGGCTATTTCCGAATGGATTGCACGTCAGTCGGTTTTGTTGCGAGGTTTGTGAGGGTGGATTTGTTACGGTTGATTCCTGACGTCGATTTCACGTTAAACTAACCCTGGAGATGCGAATGCGCCCATTTTGTTTCGTGCTTGCGGTGGCAGTCACGATGTTCCCGCCCATCGGTGTAGCGCAACAAGACGGTCCGTACAAGGTGCTCAAGGCGGCAAGGGTCGGTGGAGAAGGTGGCTGGGATTACATCTATGCTGATCCCGATGCGCGCCGGCTTTATATTCCACGCGGCGCAACCCGCGCCGTCCCGGCCACCGAAACAGTGCCGGAGGTGCCGGCGGTCGCGGCACGGTTGACAATCTTCGATCTCGACACTCTCCAGCCTCTCTCAGAGATGGCCGGAATCGGAGGGAATGGCACCGCAGTTGACCCCCAGTCAGGCCATGGCTTCACCAGCGACCATCCGAAAGTGTCGATGTTCGACACCAAGACGATGATGCTGATCAAGAGCATCGATGTGGGTGCCGCACGGCCGGACGGCATCCTGTTCGATGCTTTTAACGAAAGGGTCTATGTCTTCAGTCATCCCACGAAGGACGCGACGGTGATCGATGCCAAAGACGGCGCCGTGCTCGGTACGGTCGATCTCGGCGGCGTGCCGGAGCAGGGCGTGGCCGACGGTAAGGGTATGCTCTATGTCGTCATGCAGGACCCAGTTGGCAGTGTCACGGCCGTTGATGTCAAAACGAGGAAGGCGATGGGGCACTACTCGTTCGTAGACAAGGGCGGCTGTAATGGACTGGCGTTAGATGTGAAGAATCAGGTGCTCTTTGCAGCGTGCGCCCGATCGGGCCACCCACCGGCTCAGCCCCCGCAACCGATGATGGTAATTCTGAGTGCCACCGACGGCAAGATCCTGGCAACCCTTCCGCTCGCCGGTAGCTCCGACGGCGCGGTATTTAACCCGGCGACGAGGGAGGCCTTCAGCACGCAGGGCAATGGCACGCTGACGATCGTCAAGGAAAAGAGCCCGACGAGTTTCGAGGTCGAGCAGAATCTACCAACCATGAACGGCGCCCGAACCGTGACGTTCGATAGCAAGACGGGCCACCTCTTTACGATGTCGCAGGAGCGGGGGCCGGCACCGCCGCCACCGCTAGGCGGGGGCCGCAGCCCTCAGGGTACACCGGTACCGGGCTCTTTTACCATTCTGATGATCGGCAAATAAGAAGTCGTCTCTGGTTCGAACGAAGCCTCCGAAGCCGCTTCCTCGAAGAATTGTCCATCTCGCAAATTTCATCTTGCCTTCTGCTGAGTCCAGCTTTTTGTACACCATGCGCTCCTCTCGACTTAGCATTTAAACAACACGCCCAAATGGATCATCAGATCCAAGGGCGTTTCCCAGGAGTAATCTCCCGGGCGTGTCTCAACGGGGTTCGATGAGGTACTTAACCCGAAGGACAGACTCAACTGATCGGGGTGCAGAAGCACAGACCGTTACCATCTGGATCGGTCACCGCAAATTCACGCAGGCCCCAGGTTTGATCGACTGGCGCTGTATGAATCGGAGATTCAAGCCGCTGCGTAATGTCCAGACCCCTCGCGCGAAAGGTCGCGTAACGCTCATCCACGTCATCCACAAAGACGCGATTGAGCGAACCGTAGACACCGTCTCCTGCATGGCGTGAGAGCTGCAGCTCGGCCCCGGCCTTAATCAGATGAGCGACTCCGTTGGCCGTCTCACGATCTTCATCGCCGGGCCACTTCCGCTCGAAATCGAGCACTTCCGTGTAGAAACGCACGGAGCGTTCTAAATCACCAGACTTGATCACAGGAACAATCTTCATAACACTCTCCCCGGACGGCATGGCAACAGCATACTGGTTCAGTAAACCGATCCGCGATGGGCTAGTGAGATCAGTCCTCTGCAGTCGGCTTGCCTTCCGGTAATTTCCGGGTTGCGCATGATCCCGGTGCTATTTGGAGCGAATGAATCAAAGCCGGCGGAGTAGTTGGTCCAATACGGCGCGACGCCTTCGACTCACCGGGACGCGGGAACCGTCGTGTAATATCGCCTCATCGCCGCGAGCCGTCGTTCGTAGCTCCTTCACGCGACCAAGCTGGACAATAGCGGCACGGTGTACGCGGGCGAAGCGCGATGGATCAAGCCGCGTCTCAAGTGAGCTTAACGACTCCCGCAGCAAATGAGTCTTCGTACCGACGTGGAGCCGGGCATAATAGTTGTCCGCGCCGATCCAATCGATTTCCGTCACTGGAATCACCAGCTGGCATTCCGTCGTCGAGACCACAAGCCGCTCAATGCCTTTCTTCTCACGCTGGGCCCGCTCGGCCGCGAGCAGAGCCGTTAGTTTGCTGGCGAGATCGGCGGCCTGCACCAGGCGCAAGCGTTCGCGCACCCGGCGCAGCGCCGCTTCAAAGCGCGCTACACTGAGCGGCTTCACCAAATAATCGATCGCGTGCGCTTCGAACGCCTGCACCGCAAATTGATCGTGCGCGGTAACGAATACCACTGCCGGCATGCGGTCTACCCCGCGCGCCCGTAGCACTTCGAAGCCGTCCATCTCGGGCATCTGCACGTCGAGGAAGAGTAGGTCGGGGTTCAGTGCGTCGAGGGCACGCAGCGTATCGAGGCCGTTCCGGCTTTCGCCCACGACGCAGATATCCTTTTGCGAAGCCAACAGTTGGCGGACGCCACGTCGGGCCAGCGGCTCGTCATCGGCTATCAGAACGCGGATGTTAGGCACCTTCTTGCGCCTCATGATACGGCAGGCGCACAGTGGCTATCACACCGCCGCCCACCGCGTTTTCGACCTGCAGCGTTGCATTCCCGCCATATAATGCCGCAAGCCGCGCGCGTGTGTTCGATAAACCGACGCCGCCTTCGGTGGGTGTTGCGAACAACCCCGGTCCGTCATCGCGCACGGTCAGCACAAGTTGATCGTTTTGGCGATCTACGCTCACTTCGACCCTGCCTGCGCCGGCGCGACGGGCGATTCCGTGGCGAAGCGCATTCTCCACCAAGGGTTGTAGCAGGAAATGCGGAACAGCAGCTCGGGCCAGCGCGGGATTGATGTCGATGCGGGGGCGCAAGCGGTCCGAAAAGCGAACTTGTTCGATCGCCAGGTATCGTCGCAGAAATTCGAGTTCACGGGAGAGCGTCGTTTCGTGACTTTCATCGTTGCGCAGGACCTGCCGTAACAGATCGCTCAGCAGTTCTAAGGTTCGCGAGGCAGCGGCGGTGTCCTGGTCGCGCACCAACACCATGATTGCATTCAGGCTGTTGAATAGGAAATGCGGGTTGAGTTGCATGCGGAGCGCGCCCAAGCGGGCTTCGGAAAGCTGGGCGGCCAAACGCGCAGCCTGAGTCTCGCGCTCGCGGGCTTGCGCGAAGTAGAAGAAAGAGTGCTGGATGCCTACAAGCGCGAAGTAGACTCCGACTCCAAAGGGGAGCGTGATAAATACCCAGCTCAAAAAATCCACCCAGAGATTCTGTGCAGTCGTGTTTTCCTGGTGTGGGAATATCTGGAGCCGCAGCAGGGTACCGAGAGCGGCCCACGCCACGCACATGGCAAGCGCGCCGAGAACATGGAGCGAGATATGGCGTAACAAGTGGGGTCGTGCAAGCGGAAGCCGTCGGCTGGCGCGAAATACAAACGGCGTGAGCAGCGCGTAGATCAGCCAGTCTATGGAATTGAAGAGGATCCAGTGCCAGTCTGGAGGCCGTCCGCCCAAACGAGCCTGCATATAGGTGTTGAATCCGGAGAGAAGCGCAGGAACCAGCCATGCCGCGAAGATGAGGAATCCGAAGCGGGGCACGCTGGGCATGCGAGCAGGCATTTGGCGAAGATAACCCGAGAGAGCGTTGCTGTCTAGTGAAGCGTCACGTTTTGCCGCTGGCTGCATGTAGCCTACCGCCCGCTGCATTTATTTGTTAGCCGGGACGGCCTTGGCTAGCATCGTGCCATGACCTATCTTCGATTTCTTGCTGGAATCGTTTGGGTGGCGATGCTGGCGACAATGCCGCTCTCTTCACAAGTCCATTCCAAGGGGACTGCCGAGCAGCGCAAGGCATCGTATGCAGCACATAAATCGGATTTTGATTATCTGCTGGGCGATTGGGAGTTCACCTCCGAAAGCCGCGATTACGGCAAATTCGGTGGACGCTGGAGCGCGGTGCGCTTGGACACGGGCCAGATTCTCGACGAGTACCGGGTGCTCGGCGACAAGGGCGAGACGTTCTACGTCAGTTCGACGATCCGCGCCTATAACGCAATGGCGGGTCAGTGGGAGTTGATCGGGATGGACGCTGGCGGCGGATTACAAGACTTCGGCACCGCCCGGCGTGTCAATTCGGACATGCATATCGAACAACGATTCGGAGTGGCCGCGGGCAAACCCATCACGCTGCGAATCAGGTACTACACCATTCAGCCGGATCGCTTTTCATGGAGTGCGGAGCGCTCCACAGATGGCGGTCAAACCTGGACCAAGGACTTCCAGACGATCGAGGCCCACCGCATCGGGCCGCCACGTATCCTCGGACCCCTTGCGCCCATGAAAAGGCCCTAAAGAGCAACCATTGAGCACGAGTACGGCTATTAGGGGTCACCTCAAGAAAGGGAAATTTACGTACGTTAAGCGCACTGTCGCAATGGGAGCGAGGCACCCGTTAGTGCGACATTGTTTTTGGGACGAGTTTTCAGACAGTTCTTGGGGTGGGAAACGGGCCTCAACCGCCCTGCTGCTGGTTGTCCAGAAAAGGATCGTTTTCGGGACAGTGTATGCGGCGAGGTAACGGCAATTCATTTGGATACAACGTGACCTTTCGGTGAGCGTGCATGACATTGAATAGCGTTTCCTGTTAGCTTCGGCACAGGGCCCAGGAGACCCATCCATGACACGGAAGACGAGCGTGCCGCCAGAACTGGAATCACTCCGG
>JAABUZ0100007780.1_pt1 | contig 12811 bp, 12 predicted proteins | sample 5562091 | NCBI WGS metagenome assembly JAABUZ01 (sample SAMN12813069, study PRJNA571459) | rock metagenome | isolation source: Antarctica rocks | place: Antarctica: Victoria Land, Linnaeus Terrace sud | collected 2015-12-21 | reverse complement strand
AAGCGCGACGCGGGCACCTCGACGTTCTTGTTCACGCCGAGGATGTCGGTGAACTGCAGCCGCAGAAAGCGTACGCCGTCGGCGCGTGCCCGCTCTAACAGTTGGGCCGCATCGGCGGGAGGACTGCCAGATGAGGCCGCCGACGGGTCGGCGCGGGGCGTCGTGCGAGACATGCGGGCAAGGTACGGCGGGCATGTGCCTTGCGCCGGGGGGCGGCTCCCGTCCGGAACGCGGGCGGAGCACCGCAACCCGAAGATCGCGGAGGACCGTATGGCGAACGAACCGAAGACCGCCGGGGACGTGATGACCCGGAACCCACGCACGGTGACGCCGGACACCCCGGTGCGCGAAGCCGCGCAGCTGATGCGCAGCGAAGACACCGGCGCGCTCCCGGTCGTCGAGGGCGGCAGCTCGAAGCGCCCGATCGGGCTGATCACCGATCGCGACCTCGCAATCCGCGTCGTGGCGGAGGGCAACCTGGACGCCCGCGTCCGCGACGCGATGACGCCGAACGCGCACACCGCGCGCGAGCAGGACGACCTGCAGAAGGTGCTGGACCTGATGGCGCGCGAGCAGGTGCGGCGTGTGCCGATCGTCGACGATCGCGGCGATCTCGTCGGGATCATCGCGCAGGCCGACGTGCTGCTACAGGCCGACGACAAGCGCGCGCAACAAACGGTCGAAGCCATCTCGCGTCCGGGCAGCTGATTGGGCGCCTGACGAAGACGGCGGCGCCGGGCCGGACATCCGGCCCGGCGCCGGCCGGCTGCGTGTAGCTTTCGGCACATGTCGACGTCCGCGCCCCCGACTCCCTCCACCACGCCGTCGCCGAGCGCGGCGGCCCGCCCGCGGTACTGCGCCGCGTGCGGGGCCGCACTGTCCGCCGGGGCCAACTACTGCCACCGCTGCGGGACGACGGTGACGGCCGCGACGGATGGAGCCGCGGCCGGCGGACGCGCGCGTGGGCGCAGCATCGGCGAGGTCGCGCCGTGGGCGGTCGCGTTCGTCGCGTTCCTGGCTCTTGCGGCGATGGCGGCCGGCCGGAACCTCGGCGCGTCGCGCGGCGGCGGGCTCGACGCGCCCCAGAACGCGCTTCCCCAAGCGGCGCTCGGCGAGGGCACCGCCCCGGGCGCCGGCCCGGGCGCCGGCGATGCGCCCGCGGCGCCGTTCGCGAACGGCGCGTCCGGCGCCGCCCGAGGGCGCGCCCCGGACCTCTCGAAACTGTCGCCGCGCGACATCGCCGACCGCTTGTTCGACCGCGTGATGCGACTCTCGGGCGAGGGGAAGGTCGACAGCGCGCAGTTCTTTGCGACGATGGCGCTGCAGAACTACGAGCGCATGCCCCAAGCGGGCGTGCCGCTCGACGCCGACCTCCGCTACGACATGGGGCGCATCGCCGAAGTGGCCGGGCGCGGCGACGTCGCGTCGGCGCAGGCCGACACGATCCTCCGCGCGAATCCGACGCACCTCCTCGGGCTCGTGCTCGCGATTAAAGGCGCAGCGCTGCAGGGTAACCGAGCGCGGCTGACCGACGCGCAGCACCGCCTGGCGGCGGCGGCGCCGGCCGAGCGGGCGAAGAACCTCGAGGAGTATCAGCGGCACGGGAACGACATCGACGCGGCGCTCAAGCTCGCGACCGCGACCGGGCCCGTCGCGCCGCGGTAGCGCCGGACGTCCGCCCTCGTCGTGCCGTCCCGTTCCGACACGCCGGCGTTCCCGCCGTTGACCGCCGCGCCGGACCGCCCCACGCCGGACCGCTCCACGCCGGACGCCACGCGCTCCGGCGAGGCGTCGGCCCGAGGTGGGGCGCCGTCGGCGGTGCTCGTACTGGCCGTCGATGCGCGCGGGCGCGTCGTCGCGGCCGACACCGACGCCGCAGCCCTACTCGCGCCCGGCGGACCCGCGCTCCGGCGCGGCGCCGACCTGCCGGGCGCGCTGCGTGCCGCGGGCGAAGGCACCGCGGCACTCGCCGTCGCCAACGCGCTCGCCGCGTGCGGCGGGGGCGGCGTGATGTTCACCGTGCACGACGCCGGCGGACTCGCCCGCGCGCGCTGGCGCCTGCTGCCGCTGCCGGTCGCCGGGGGCCCGGGGAGCACGGCGGCGTGGATGGTCGTCGTCGAGCGCGAGCCCGACGGCGCGCCCGGGTGGCGCGAGGCGGACACACTCGCCGCCGTCGCCCGCGAGCTCGCCCGGGTCGGAGACGACGGGTCGGCCGCGCTCACCCAGCTCGCCCGGGGCGCGCTGGCGCTGTTCGACGCGGCGGGCGCGTGCGTCGTGACGTTCGGCGACCCCCAGGCGGTCCCGGGCCACGCGCGCGTCGCCGCCGCCGCCGGTACGCTCGAACCGCTCGCGCAGCACATGACGCGGCGAATGCACGAGCCCTCGCTATTCGGCGACGTCGTGCGCTCCCGCGACGTCGTCGTCGTGAACGACGCGGAACACGACCCGCGGATCGACCCACGGTACGGCGTGCCGTTTGCCATGCGGCAGGTCCTCGCGGCCCCGCTCGTGATCGACGGCGCGGTCGCCGCGGTGCTCTGCGTCGTGAACGTGCCGCACGGCGCGTTCGGCGGCGCGGACGCGGAGTTGGCGCGGCGGCTCGCCGACCACGGCGCGCTCGCGATGCGCAACGTGCGCCTCCTCGCCGCGCGCGCGCTCGCGCAGGCGCGTGCGGAGGCCGCGGCCGCGGTCGCGCAGGTGGCGCTCGGCGCGCACGACGCGGCGTCGGGCGCGGCCGCGATCCTGGCCGAGGTCGATCGGCTGGTGCCGACGCCGGGAAAGCTGCTGAGCGTGACGGACCGAGAGCGAGGCGTGTTGCGCTGCCTCGCGGCGACCGGTGAGGCGACGCCCGTACTCGGGGCCGAACGCCCGCTCTCGGAAACGCTCCAGCCCGACGCGCTGGCCCGCGGCGAACTGGTCGAGGTGCCCGACCTGCGCGCGGTGCTCGGCGGCTGCGGACGCGGCGGGGAGCACGCGCCCGCCGGCGGCGTCGTGCTCGTCCCGATCATGACGCGCGGCGTGCTCATCGGCGACCTGTGCGTGCACCACCCCGCGGGGGCCCCGGTCGGCGCCGAGGCGCTCGAGACGTTGCGCCTGCTCGGCCCGTCGGTCGGCGTCGCGATGGACATGCTGCTGCGCGAGGAGCGCGAGCGCGCGCGGCTCGACGAGGAGCGCCGGCGGGAGGAGCAGATGCGGCAGGCCGAGAAGCTCGCCGCGTTAGGCGAGCTGGTCGCCGGCGTGGCGCACGAGATGAATAACCCGCTCGCCGGAATCTCGGCGTTCGCCGAGCTACTCCTGGAGGAACCCGGGGGATCCGCGTTAGGCGCCGAGGACCGCGAGGCGGTGCGGCTCATCAAGCGCGAGGCCGACCGCGCGACGGCCGTGGTGCGTGACCTGCTGACCTTCGCGCGCCAGGCGGCGCCCGCGTGGGGCCCCGTCGCGCTCGACGCCCTGCTGGAGCGGACGGTGCGCGTGCGGGCCTACGCCGCGCGCGCGGCGGGGGTGGACCTGCGCCTCGAGGTCGAGCGCGACTTGCCGCCCGTGCGCGGCGACGAACGCAAGCTGCAGCAGGTGTTCATCAACCTGATCGCGAACGCCGAGCACGCGCTGCGCGGCTCGGCCGGCGGCGAGCGCCGCGTCACGGTGCGCGCGTGGCGGGCCGCGCCCGGGCGCGTCGGCGTGCGCGTCAGCGACACCGGGCCGGGCGTGCCACCCGAAGTGCTGGGCCGCGTGTTCGAGCCGTTCTTCACGACGAAGCCGCCCGGAGAGGGCACGGGGCTGGGGCTCAGCGTGAGCTACGGCATCGTGCAGGCGCACGGCGGCGAGCTGCGCGGCCACAACCTCCCGGGCGGGGGCGCGGCGTTCGACGTGCTGCTCCCCGTCTCGGCCCCGGAGGCGCGATGACCGACCAGCACGCGCGCGTGCTCGTCGTCGACGACGAGGGCACGATCCGGCTCGCGGTCGGCCGCTTCCTCGAACGGCGAGGCTACGTAGCGACGACGGTCCCAGACGCCGCGGAGGCGCTGCGCGCGCTCGACGCGGCGCCGGCGGGGCACTACGCGCTGATGCTGTGCGACGTGCGGATGCCGGGGATGAGCGGCGTCGAGCTCGTGCCCCGCGCGCGGGCGGTCGACCCGTCGCTCGCCGTGGTGATGCTGAGCGCGGTGAACGACGCGGCGAGCGCGCGTGCGGCGTTCACGGCGGGCGCGGTCGACTACCTCGTCAAGCCGGTCGAACTCAGCGCCCTGCAGGCCGCGGTGGACGCGGCGCTCCGGCGGCGGGCGCTCGAGGTGGGGCGGCAGGTCGCGGAAGACGCGCTCCGCGACGAAATCGCGGGGCACGAGGCGGCCGTCGCAGAGGCGCGCCGGCGCGCGGAGGCGTCGACGCGCGCGACGGGCCTCGCGGTCGCCGAGGCGCTGGTCGCCGCGCTCGAGGCGAAGGACCCGTACGCGGGCGGCCGCGCGACGCGGGTGGCCGCGCTCGCCGCGTCGGTCGCCGCGGATCTCGGCTTCGACGAAGACACGGTCGAGTCGGTCCGGCTCGCGGCGCGGCTGCACGACGTCGGCACGATCGGCGTCCGCGACGAGGTGCTCCACAAGCCGGGCCCGCTGACGCCGGCGGAGCGCGCGCACGTGCGCGAGCACGTCCGCCTCGGGCTCGAGATCCTCGCCCCGTTAGGCGCGGTCCCCGGCATGGCCGACGTGCTCGCGGCGGTGGCCGACCACCACGAGCGGTGGGACGGGACGGGGTACCCGCGGGCGATCGCCGGCGAGGCGATCGCGCCGGGCGGGCGGGTCCTCGCCGCGGCCGACGTGTGGGACGCGGTGACGTCGGCGCGGGCGTACCAGGGGGCGATGGCGCTCGACGCGGCGCTGGAGTACCTCGGGACGCTCGTCGGGGGGTTGCTGGATCCGGCGGTGTACGAGGCGTTAGTGCGGGTGGTTCGGCGGGGGGAGGCGTTGCGCTTTTTGGAGTGAGGGGAGATAGCAGTCGGGCCGGGGCGGTGGGGCCGGTCGTCGGGTCGGACCGTCGCGCGAGCCCGTGACCGGCCGGGGATACGACCGCAGGGGTGATGGAGCAGGGGGCCAGGGCTGACTTGCTCTTGTCCTTCCTGCTCCATCACCCCTGCGGTCGTATCCCCTGCATTTGTATCCCCGGCCGGTTCATCCCCTGCCGTCGTATCCCCGGTCCGTCACGGACCCGCGGGAGAGTCTACCCCAACAACCGGTGTTACCGCCCCGGCCGTTCCGTCCCCCAACACCGCTCGCGAGAGCCCTCTTACCGCCGCCAGTGCCGCGCCGTCGTCCACCGCCGCGCGTCGAACAACGCCGGGTCGAGCGACACGTCCGCGCGGATATCGTCGTACTCCTCGAGCAGCGTCCGCGTCCCGCCCGTGTACGCCTCGACCCGCGCCGCAACCCAGCCGCCGCCGACGGCGCGGTAGTCGCCGAAGCGGATATCCGTCGTCTTCGTCGTGTCGCCCGCCGTGGGCTCGAGCAGCCGCACGAACACGAGCCGGTCCCGGTCGACCCAGTACTGCGGCGAGTGCAGGTCGCCGGGCGCCCCGCCCACGACCCACACGGGGCGCCCCTCCCAACGGTCCTCGCGCACCGGCCGGCTCGGGAACCCGAGGCTGCGGAGCACCGCCTCGGTGCGCGAGACGGGCTGGGCGTAGACGTCGAACCCGAGGACGAGCAGCGGGTTGTGTCCGGCGACGCCGGCGACGAGGCGACCGTCGCGGACCACGTACTGGCTGTCGCTCGCGTAGAGCGTCCCGCTGCGGAGGGTCGAATCGCGGTCGACGCGCAACTTGCCCGGCATCGAGAGCGCCTCGTACCACACCTCGTGGCGCTCGCGCCCGTCGCGCCCGACGAGCGTCGTACGCTGCGTGAAGGTCAGCGTGCGGTACCACCGGTCGGCGTACCGCGCGCGCATGGCGTCGAGGAGCGACGGGCCGCTCGCGGGCGCGGGGGCCGGGGCCGGTGCGGGCGCGGGCGTCGACCCGCCGCACGCGGCCGCCAGGGCGGCGGTCGCGGCAATACCCAGCGTGACGGCCGCGCGCGTGACGGCGACGCGGGCGCGAAGACGGCGCGGAGAACTCGACATGGCGGGAATATTACCCACCCGCACCCGTGCCGGACGCGGTGCGTGCTGGACGCGATCCCGAGCGCGGTCCTAACTTGCGGCTCCCTCGAACACCTCCCGCCCCGCCCCGATGTCGATCCCGCCCGTCGCCTACGCCGTCCCCCGCCCGACCAAGTACTGCCAGGCCTGCGGCTCCGTCGTCGACGCCGCCGCGGTCCTCTGCCCGCACTGCGGCGTGCAGCAGCCCGGTACGGCCCTGGCCGGGACACCGTACGGCAGCGCCTCCGAGAAGCGCGTCCTCGTCGGCTTCCTGCTCTGCTTCTTCCTCGGCGTGTTCGGCGCGCACCGGTTCTACGCCGGCAAGATCGGCACGGGACTGCTCCAGCTCTTCACGCTCGGCGGGTTCGGGATTTGGGCGCTCGTCGACCTCATCTTTCTCGCCACGGGCAACTTCTGCGACGGCGACGGGAATCGGATCACCGAGTGGACCTGAGCGTGCGTCGTTAGGCGCTTCTACCCCGCCGCCGGCTCGATCTCCCGCAGACGGCGCAGCGGCGCGACCAGCCCGGCCGTCACCGCCACCACGAGCAGCGTCAGCGTCCCCCCAAGCACCACGCTCGGCGCCGCGCCGAACAGCTTCGCCGTCACGCCGCTCTCGAACTCGCCGATCTCGTTCGACGAGCCGATGAAGATCTGGTTCACGCTCGACACGCGGCCGAGCAAACGGTCGGGCACCATCAGCTGCAGCAGCAGCGCGCGGATGTTCACGCTCACCATGTCGACCGCACCGCTGAAGGCGAGCAGTGCGACCGACAGCGGGTAGCTCGTCGACAGGCCGAAGCCGATCATCGAGAGGCCGAACAGCGCGACGACGGCGAGCAGGACTACGCCCGGCTGCCGGACCGGGGGGCGGTGCGCGAGCGCGAAGGCGACCACCACCGCACCGGCGGCCGGCGCCGCGCGGAGCACGCCAAGCCCTTCGGGTCCGACGTGCAGGATCTGGTCGGCGAACACCGGCAGCAGCGCCGTCGCGCCGCCGAACAGCACCGAGAACAGGTCGAGCGCCATGGCGCCTACGAGCACGGGCTGCGTCCGCAGATAGTGGAGGCCCTCGAGCAGGCTCCGCATCACCGGCTCACTGGTGGGCATGCGCGGCATGGGCGTGTACCGTACGGCGACGAACGCGGCGAGCCCCGCGGCCATGAGCACGAGCGCGACCGCGTACGTCGCGGGTGGCCCGGCGAAGCCGTACAGCAGACCTCCGAGCGCCGGACCGCCGACGGCGGCGGCCTGCCACGTCACACTCCGCCAGGTGACCGCGTTCGGCAGCACGTCGCGCGGCACGAGCTCGGAGGCGAGGGCCTGGCGCGCGGGTTGGAGGAAGCTGCGCGCGACCCCGCTCACGACGATCACGCCGTAGATGGCGCGCACGAGCCCCGCCCTCGCGGGCGGCCGCAGCGCGAGCGCGAGCAGCGCGGCCGAGCAGAGGAAGAGGACACCGGTCGAGGCGAGCACGAGCGCGCGCCGGTCGTGTCGGTCCGCCACGTGTCCCGCCCACAGCGCGACGCTGATGAACGGCAGCGCCTCGGCGAGCCCGATCAGGCCGAGCGAGAGCGCATCGTGGGTGACGGCGTAGACCTGCCACGCCACGACGACCGTCTGGATCTGTGTCGCCAGCGTGAGGGCGAGCGTGGCAACGGTGTAGCGGCGGAACGCCCCGATGCGGAGCGCGGCGTACGCGTCGTGGCGCCGCCCCGCGTCGGCCGCCGCCCGGTCGGGGTCAGGCGTCAGGGCGCGACGATGGGCGGGACGCGGTGCCGTACGCGTCGGCGCTCGTCGCGGCCAGGGTGCTCAGGTCGAGCGTACCGTCGCGGTACGCCGCGTCGATGGCGTTGTCGTCCGGGGCGCCGATGAGCGACGACGGCGTGCGGCCCGTGGCGCGCATCGCGAGCGCCCACAGTGCGCTCACGCCCGCGATGCTGCCCGAAACCCCGATCAGGAGGCTCATCACGTCGAGGAGCACGTGGCCGCCGAGCGGCAGTCCCTCCATGCGCGCGAGCAGGCGGTAGCCGCCGATGTAGGCCAGCTTACCCCAGACCGCGAACGCGAGCACCGAGACGCCGGCCTCGACGGCGCGGCGCTGCCACGGCCTCACGGTCGGACGCGGAAGGCTCGACACGGGGTTCGCGAGCGGTGGGCGGAGCGAAGCGTGGCCGATCATGGCGACGGGAAGGCGGGAAGGGCCGACGCGACGTGCAGGGAAACGGACGTAGCACACAGGGTACACCGGCGCGCCCGCAGGTTCAAGACTGGGCGGTACCGATCGAACCGGTTCGGGCTGGTTCGATCCACGCAAGATAACCGCGTGGCACGCGGCAGTGTACGCCGCGGCGGCGGCAATGCGCGGTTAGGCCACCACGGCGCGGAACGCCGGCGCCCGACGGGCGCGCGTGGCCTGCTCGAAGGCGTAGGCGAGGCGAATGAGGCGCTGCTCGCTCCACGCACCCGCGAAGAACGACAGGCCGACCGGCAGCCCGTGGACGAAGCCCGCGGGCACCGTGATGTGCGGGTAGCCGGCTACCGCAGACGGCGACGAATAGCCGCCGCCGAAGTGGTCGCCGGTCACGAGGTCGATCGTCCACGCCGGGCCGTTGGTCGGCGCGACGATCGCGTCGAGGCGACCCGCCGCGAGCGTGGCGTCGATGCCCTCCGCGCCCGCGAGGCGGTGGTTGTCGGCGACCGCCTTCTCGTACGCCGCGTCGCTGAGCGGGCCCCGTGCTTGGCTCTGCTCGAACAGCTCCTGCCCGAACCAGGGCATCTCGCGGTCGGCGTGGCGGGCGTTGAACGCGATGAGGTCGGCGAGCGTGCGCGGCATCGGATCGCCGGCCGCGTTCCGCACCGACGCGTCGACCCCGCGCATGCGTTCGGCGAGGTACGCGTTCAGGCCGGCCTTGAACTCGTACTGCAGGACGTCGTTCTCGGTCCCGTCGAACTTCCCGAGCGTCGGGATCTTCACGGGATCGACGAGGACCGCGCCCGCGTCGCGGAGGGCGCGGAGCGCGCCGTCCATCACACGGTCGACGTCGGAGTGGAAGCCGAAGCTCGAGCGCAGCACGCCGATCCGCGCGCCGCGGAGCGCGCCGGCGTCGAGCCCGGCCGCGTAGTCCGCGACGACGTGCGCCTGCGCCGCGGGCGTCGCCGCGTCGCGCGGGTCGGCCCCGCCGGAGGCGAGGACGCCTAACAACACGGCCGCGTCGCGCACCGTGCGCGCCATCGGGCCCGCGGTGTCCTGCGAGTGGGAGATCGGGATCACCCCGGCGCGGCTCACGAGCCCGACCGTGGGCTTGATGCCGACCACGCCGTTGATCCCCGACGGGCAGACGATCGACCCGTCGGTCTCCGTCCCTACGGCCAGGGCACAGAGGTTGGCCGAGACGGCCACGCCCGACCCCGAGCTCGACCCGCACGGCGAGCGGTCGAGCGCGTACGGGTTGCGCGTCTGCCCGCCGCGCCCGCTCCAGCCGCTCGACGAGCGCGTCGAGCGGAAGTTGGCCCACTCGCTGAGGTTCGTCTTGCCTAACAACACGGCGCCCCCCGCCCGCAACCGCTCCGCCACGAACGCGTCGCGCGGCGCGGGCCGGCCGGCGAAGGCGAGCGAGCCGGCGGTCGTCTGCATCCGGTCGCCGGTGTCGACGTTGTCCTTGAGCAGCACCGGAATGCCGTGCAGCGGCCCGCGCACGCGCCCCGCCTTGCGCTCCGCGTCCAACCGCGTCGCCTCGGCCAGCGCGTCCGGGTTCACCTCGATCACCGCCGACATCCCCGGCCGTCCACCGCCGGGGCGGTCTACCGCCTCGATACGCGCGAGGTACGCCGCCGCGAGCGCGTGCGCCGACGCGCGCCCGCTCGCCATCGCCTGCTGCAGCTCGGCTACCGTCGCCTCCTCGAACGCGAACGGCGGCGGGACGAACGGCGCGGCGTCGGGCGCTGGCCGCGGTGTCGCACCGGCGGCCGCGGACGGCAGCGCGAGCGTGGCAGCACCGAGCGCACCGGCGGCAACGCCGGCGTTGAGGAAGGAACGACGGTCCATGAGCGAGACGGGAGGGGTGGTCGACGTCCACAAAGAGAACCCGGCACGCGGCCGGATGCTATGTGACCCGCGGTCCGTCACGCGCGACACACTCCACGACACACCATGAGCCAGTCGCGCTGCCGTTCGGCGCCCATCGTGAACGTCGCCTCCCCCGCGACGACGAACCCGCGGCGCCGGTAGAACGCGACGGCCCGCGCATTCGCCTGGTACGTAGCGAGCCACAGCGGGTCCGCGCCGCCGGGCTCGGCCCGGACGCGCCGCTCCACGGCGTCCATGAGCGCGCCCGCGACACCGCGCCCCTGCCACGCGGGGTCGACATACAGGCGGGCGAGCTCGCGCGGATGCGGCCCCGCGCACGGGGGCGGAGTCGGCGCGTCCGCGGCCGGACGCAGGCGGAGCTGCGCGTAGCCGGCCCATGCGGGTGCCGACGCGCCGACGACCTCCGCGACGAGGGTCACGAGCGCGGGATCGACGAGCTCGGCACGCTGGCGGGCGGGCGTGAAGTGCGCGCCCGCGTACGCGGCGACGTCCTCGGGGCGACTCGCCGCGACGTCCCCCGCCCCGCCGCACGCGTACGTGGTGGTAAACGTGCGCAACGCGAAGGCCGTCAGCGCGGGCGCGTCGTCCGGCGTCGCGGCGCGCACGCGGACGGTCGGATCGGCCGAGGCTGGCGCGGTCCGTGCCGTCATCGCGCGCACCTCACGTTCACAGGAGAGTTCGCATGAACAAGTCGTTCGCCGCCGCGCTCGTCGCGGCCGCCGCCCTCGCCCTGCCCGCGCGCCACGCGTCGGCGCAGGCCGCGACGAAAGACACCGCGTATCACCCGCGCAACGTCAAGGAGGCCGCGAGCAACACCGGGCACGAAGCCAAGCGCGTGTTCAAGCGCTCCAAGAAGACGGTCGGCAAGGCCGCGGTCGACACGAAGAACGCGGTCGTGGGCGCGGCCGGCTCCGTCAAACACGCGGTCGCTCCGAAGAAGCACACCTCGCACGCGGCCGCGAAGGCCGACAGCACGACGCCGTAACGGAACACGCCGGTCAGCCGCGGGCCGACGCCCACGGCCGGCCACCGCCCGCGGGACAGCGGTAGACGAGCCCTTCGAGCCCGCCCGCGCCCTGGAGCTGCCACGCTTCTTCGCGCGGGTGCGGCTCGACGGAGAGCAGCGTCCCGTCGCTGAACGCGATCTCGACCGCGCCGCCCTCGGCCACGTCGAGCGCCTCGACGCGGCGTCCGACGAGCGTCAGCAGCGGCGCGAGTCGTTCGGGCTCGGCGGGGTCGACGTGCCGGGCTTCGCCGTCCGCTTGCTGCAGCGTGAAGGGCACGCCGACGCGGAGCTCGATCGCGTCGTGGAGCGAGTAGGTGAGCAGCCGCATCGCGCGCAGCTCGACGAGCAGCTGCGTGACGCGGTGCTCGTCGAGCAGGAGGACGTGGCCGCCGGGGCGTTCGTCGAGCGTCGCGGACATGGTCGGAAGGTAGTCGCGCCCAGACCTGCGCCGGAACGCCGGCGCCGGCCGGCGGGTCAGCGCGCGTGGGCGAGGAAGAAGGACAGGAGCCAGGGCGAGAGCGGCACGCCCGGCGCCGGGCGCGGCGCGAGCACCCACGGGCGCCGCCCGCCCGGCCACGCGTGGGCGTTGCCGTGCACGAGCAGTTGCGCGGCGGCGAGCGCGCCCGGACACCCGGCGTATGCCTCGGTGACGACACGCGGGTGTGCGCGACGAACCACGGGTCCGGCGCACCCGTTCCGCCGCGCCCAGAAGGCGAGCGCGACGCGCATCGACTCCGCGAAGCGATAACGCCCGCCCTGCCCGCGGTTCTCCGCGAGGTCCGCGCGCAGCTCGGCGTCCTCGCCGCCGCGGACGAGCCACACCGGCGTGGGCGCAGGCGGCGTACAGGCGACGTCGGGCATCGTCCCCTCGACGCTCGCCACCGCGGCGACGAGCCCCGCCCGGTCACAAGCGAGCTTCAACGCGAGCGTGCCGCCGATCGAGAACCCGGTTGCGTACACGCGGGCGCGGTCGACCGAACCTTCTGCGGCGAGCGTGCGCACGACGGCCGCGGCGAACGCGACGTCGTCGACCGAATCGGACGACGCCGGCGCGCAGCAGGCGCCGACGTTCCACGTCCGCGTGAGCCCCGCGAGCGCGTCGCCGACGAGCGGCACGCGGGCGACGGCCGCGAAGCGCGGCACGCCGTCGGGGTAGGCGACGAGCACGTGCGCTCCGTCGGCGGCCGCGTCGAGGTCCGACTCATATTCCAGGACGCGCCCGGTGCCCGCATGTCCGTGGAAGGCGAGGACCAGCGGGAGGGGCTGCTCGGGGTCCCACGCCGCGGGGTGGTGCAGCCGGTAGCTCCGCAGGCGACCGCCCACGGTGAGCGTGCGGACCTCGGTGCGCGGCGTGCCGACGACGAGCGCGGGCCAGACGACGCGAAGCGCGAGCAGCGCCGCGCCGAACGCGACGATGCCCCAACCGGCGCGGCGGGCCCGCCGCGCCCACACGTCCGCGCGACGGCGTCCGCCGTGCCGTCGGTCACCGCCGCGGCGATCGCGCGTCGCGGGCGATACGGGCGCCGTCGGCCCAAGCCGCGAGCTGTTCGTCGTCACCGGACACTCATCGCCGCGGTGCCGTGCAAGCGGAG
>JAABUZ0100007778.1_pt1 | contig 12812 bp, 9 predicted proteins | sample 5562091 | NCBI WGS metagenome assembly JAABUZ01 (sample SAMN12813069, study PRJNA571459) | rock metagenome | isolation source: Antarctica rocks | place: Antarctica: Victoria Land, Linnaeus Terrace sud | collected 2015-12-21 | reverse complement strand
CGCACGTCCACCCGCACGCGCGCGTCGACTCCGGCGGCGATCACGATTGTGACTCTTTGGCCTGTTGGCCGTGTCGAGAGCGGGGCGTCGCGCCAGCGCGCGTGACCGACCCCGGCCACGAGCCAGACGGCCACGGGTGCAACCTGCGTTGATCCTTGGACGAGGGTGGGCGTGCCCATGATGGTGGGTGTGGCGGTGGCTGTGTTGGTCGGGGTGCTGGTCGAGGTCGCGGTGGAGATCGCGGTGGAGGTCGGCGTGGGCACGGCGAGATGGGTAGGATGCGGCGGCTCGATGGGGTGCGGCGGCTCGATGGGGTGCGGCGGCTCGATGGGGTGCGGCGGCTCGATGGGGTGCGGCGGCTCGGTGGGCCGCACCGCTGTTGCTGGCGACGTGGCTGGTGGTACGCTCGTCGGCGCGATTGTCGGGATGGGCGTGGGGGAGATCGTCGCCGGCGGGGTTGTCGGCGTGGTGGCCAGCCCGATCAGGGGGGAGCCCGCGCTCTCGTAGCGCCCGGCGAGGATGCCGGCGACGCCCACGTGAGCCGTGTACGATCCCGGCGCGGGCGGCGCGAAGACGAGCGCCACGGCGCACGAGGTGCCCGGCGCGATCGTGAAGTTCGGGCAGCCGGCGAAGGCACCGCGTGCCAGCCCGAAGGCAAGGCCCTTATCCGCGGTCACGTAGACCTCCCCGATCCGGTACACCTCGTCCGCGTCGTTATGGACGAGTGCGCTCACGATCACCCGGTGGTGGCCGTCTCCCACCGTCGTCGGGAAAACCGGTGGGTCGATGACGATGGCGTCGCTGAGAACGCCCGTGGCGGTGGCCGTCGTCGTGGGCGTGGGCGTGGTGGTGGCCACCGTCGTCGTGGGCGTGGTGGTGCTGGTGCTGGTGGCCACCGCGGGGGAACTGGCCGCTACGGGCGTGGGGATGCTGATCGCAGCCATCGTTGCGGCGGCGAGGCCGGCGGCGGCACGGCAACGTGGTGACATCATCGGTCTCTCTGTCCTTTCTGTGCGGTCATGGCAGTCTGGTCCAATCGTAGGCGTGGCCATTCTTCACGGGGGCTGTCGGCAGCCGCGCCGGGCGGGTTGCGAACACGATCACACCGGGCTCCGTCGCCGTTGCGGGAGCCGCCGTCGCCGCTGCCGCCGTCGCGGGGGCTGCTGCCGCCGCGGGGGCGGGTTGCGCGACGACACGCACCGGTGCGCGGGGTGTCATGGCCGGCGCGCGGGGCGTCCCGGCCGGACCCGGCCTTCGCGCGCCGCCTGCGCGCGCGTCTCACCGCGGAGGAGGCCGCGGTGCGGCGACCACGGCGGCGCGCCGTGGGTGGCGGCCAGCGCGCGGTGGCGGGGCCCTGCGGGTCGGGCTGGCGGCGGCGACGTTGGCGGTGGTGATCCTGGTGGCCGTGGCCGTGGTGGAGGTCGGGGTGATCGCCGCCCTCACCACCGCGCTGGCGTTGGTGGTCCTGGCCGTGGTGCTCGTCGTGCGCGCCCGCCAGGGGCAGTGACGGCGGCCGGGGACGGGAGAGTGCCGCGCCGGTGTCGCCGAGCGGGGAGGGGGCACGGGGTGGAGGTGCGAGCGGTCATGGTCCGCGCCGGGGAGGGTGGTCCCCTCGCTGCGACGCTCGAAGGCCCTGCCGCAGGCGCGCGGCCACCAGCCTAGTCGCCGCTGCGCGACGCCTCTCACCTCCCATTCTCGCGCCCATCGACTTCTTTTCCCGCACTTCTTACACGTAACCTTCGCGTTCTCTCACCTCCCCCTTATGCTTCGCGTTGCGACCCGCTAGCGGCCTCGCATGGTGGACTAGGAACTGTCAAGGGGCCACGTTTATGCAGCTGCCGTGCATGGTTATGCATTGCGACGCCGGCGGCGTGGCCCGCCTGGGAGCCGGCCCCGTGACGGCGCACCCGCTCGCGCCACCGGCGTCGCTACCACGTCGAGGCCCGCAGCTCCTCCGCTTGCTTACAGAGAGATGTTAGGGCGAGAGTTGAGTCTTGATCCTGCGTCTTGATTGTCGGCACTGGGTGTCCCCTCTACCACGGCCCCCCGTCGGCATCAGCTGTCCCCTCATCCAGCAGACAACCGCCCCCACGGCTGCTGAGAGCGTCCCGAGAGCCACCGCCCCCACCGGCACCGGTGTGACATTGCGTGGAGACTCCTCCCGCTTAGGGCGCGCTCTCCCGCCTGGCCCCCGCACCGCCAGCGCAGCGCGTCGCCCCCGGCCGCCAGCGCAGCGCGTCGCCCAGCTGAGGACCGTCAGGAGCCCCGCCTGGACCGCGCCACATGACACTTGACGCTGGTGGGAAGGACACCTTCCTCAGACACGTAAGCTCGACAGTACAAAGTGCGACCCGTAGCAGCATGGAACATCCAGACGTTGCGCCAAGCCCTCATCAGAGTGAAACCGCACCCCCGTTTCTACGCGTTTGGATGCCGAAGGACAGCTTCCCACCGGCGTCAAGTGTCATGTGGCGCGGTCCAGCGGGGAATCCACGTGTTTTACACGTGGAAAACATGGGGGAAGGAGGATCGTCCGATGCCTAGGAGTCAGAACCGGCGCACGATCGACGTCCCTGTGGGTCTCTACGAGGAATGGAAGGCCCGCGCCGCGCCGGAAGGGACCACCATCCCCGCAATCGTGCAAGCGCTGATCATCGACGGCACAAGCGTCCAGGAGTGGGACAGGGAGATGACCGGGATACTCCACGAACTGCGACGAGATGTGCGCGTCTTTCGAGCGGCGCAGAACGTCTGGTTTGTTACCCAACATTCAGCCACCCGCCCGTCAGGAGGCATACATTCAGGTGAAGAAAAGGGCTGACATGTTACCCAACACCCAGCGATCACCGCCACGGCGGAAGGATCAGCACGGCGAACGCAATCGTGGAACTGATCACCACGAAAACATTGTCATGAGGAGGGCATTCTCTTGGGCGCGTTAAGTCACACCTCTTGCTGGCCTTGGGCGCGGCCGCCGTCGCCGCCGGCCAGCGCGTGCGCTACTTTGGGGCCGCCGCCCTGGTCGAGACGCTCTACCGCGGCCTTGCCGACAACTCCGTGGGCCGCCTCATCGATCAGTTCCTGCGTCACGACCTGCTCATCGTCGACGAGTTGGGCTTCGCGCCCCTGGACCCCGTGGCACCCAGCTCCTCTTCCGCTTCGTGGCCGCCGCCTACGAACGGCGCAGCTTGGCCATCGCCAGCCACTGGCCCTTCGACCAGTGGGGCCATTTCCTGCCCGAGCAGGCCACGGCGGTCGCCTTACTCGACCGCCTGCTGCACCACGCCGTCGTCGTGGTCACGGCGGGCGAGTCGTACCGCATGCGCGAGGCCCGCACCCGCGGAGGAGGTGGCCCGATTCCCCTGGCCTAATCAGCCTTATTGGGTGGGGACTTTTGGTGGCCACCAGTGGGGACTTCATATTGGCCATTGACACCCGTTGAGCAGGAAGGTCACGCTGGTTCCTGCACCAGTTACTTCGGCCTCGGGGACAGCCATCTGGAGGCCTGTCCTGGCTCCCGTCGCCATCCGACCCCCACATAGCTTCGGATGGTGACGGGAGCCAGGACAGCGCCCAGCGGAGGTGGACCTGTGTCGGTCTACCCTGGGTCGTGGTCGCAGATACAGGGCGATGCGCTGGAGAGGGATGGCCACCACAGGGGTGCATCGTGGCGTCGCGACAGGGGAGGCGACGCGACAGCGGCGGGATGGCGTTCGCGCACCACCCGCGGGCTACCCCGCCCGCCAACATGCGTCGCATCGCGGCATGCAGCTGTCTTTGCATGGATGAAGCAAACGGCCAGCACAGCCTATCCCGCCTATGCCGCTCACGTCATGGATTTCGTATGCCCATAGGTTTAGCCACTCCCGGACATGGTCGTCGCGACCAGCCAGTCATCGAAGCAGGCCTGGACCGGGGCGTTCGTCGCGCCGCCCGCGAGGTAGGCGCGCAGCCCCACCGCCCCCGGCCCCGCCAGTCGCGGCTCGCTGTCCGTGGCGCTGTACTGCCACGTCGCCGGCTCGGCCTGCCCGTCTGCCCAGGCCTTGACCTGCAACGTCGTCGGGCTCGCCCCTGCGACGCGCAGGCGCACCCACACATAGGTGCCGGGCGCGACGGTCAGGACTGCCACCGTCGCCTCCGCGCCCACGTTGTACTCCACCCCGGCGGTGACGCGCGTCGCTTGCACCCCCACCATCCCCGACGGGAGGATGTGCAGCTTGCCGCGGTACTCGCTGCCGTCGAGCGAGCGGCGGGCCAGGAGGTAGGCGTAGTCGCCGCTGCCGGTGGGCGCCTTGTCGAAGGAGACGCGCGCGCGCTCGTCCACGTCGCGGGCGGAGACGGCAGGCAGCAGGGCGGCGCGGTTGGCCCCGTTGGTGGCCAGGCGCATGGCACCGGTCCCGCTGCCTACAGCGAAGTCGGCGGGGGAACCGTTGCCGGTGTACAGCGCGTAGGGACCGCCCGCGTCCGCGCTCCCCCAGCCGCCGAGGACGCGCCGGCCGAACCAATCGGCCGCACGCTCGGGGCCCGGCGACCGATACAGCTCGGCGCTGGCGGTACCGCCACCGACGGCAAGGACTTGCCCGTCGGGCAGCAGCGTCGCCGTGTGGTTGGAGCGGGGCGCAGCCATATTGCCGGTGGGCGCCCACGTCCCGGTGCCGGGGTCGTACACCTCCGCGCTGGCATCGGTACTGCCACTGGCGACGAGGACCTGCCCGTCGGGCAGCAGCGTCGCCGTGTGGTTGGAGCGGGGCGCAGCCATATTGCCGGTGGGTGCCCACGTCCCGGTGCCGGGGTCGTATACCTCCGCGCTGGCGAGAGGAGTGTCATTGAAGCCGCCGGCGACGAGGACCCGCCCGTCGGGCAGCAGCGTCGCCGTGTGGTAGGCACGCCCCTCGTGCATGCTGCCGGTGGGCGCCCACGTCCCGGTGCCGGGGTCGTATACCTCCGCACTGCCCGTGGGGCTGCCGGCCCTGCCGCCGGCGACGAGGACCCGCCCGTCGGGCAGCAGCGTCGCCGTCTGACCGGTGCGCGCGACACTCATGCGGCCGGTGGGCACCCATGTTCTTGTGTCGGGGTCGTACAGTTCCGCAGCGGTGGTGATGCCATGGTAGCCGTCGCCGCCAGCGACGAGGACCCGCCCATCGGGCAGCAGCGTCGCCGTGTGATGGGCGCGATCTATGCTCATGTCGCCGGTGGGCGCCCACGTCCCGGTGCCGGGGTCGTACACCTCCGCGCTACTGGTGGCGCTGCCGCCCCCTTGCTGTCCATAGCCGCCGGCGACGAGGACCTTGCCGTCGGGCAGCAGCGTCGCCGTGTGATTGGAGCGTCCCACGTGCATGCTGCCCGTGGCGGACCATGTCCCCGCCTGTGGATCGTACAAATCAGCGCTGGCGAGGACATGGTAGGCGCTTCCGGGCGCTGTCGGCTCCCCGCCGGCGACGAGGACCTTGCCACCGGGTAGCAGCGTCGCCGTGTGATCGGAGCGTCCCGCGCTCATGCTGGCGGTGGGGGACCACGTGCCGATGCCGGACGGTCGGGGGGCGTCAGGGATGTACACCTCCGCGCTGGAAAGCGTCGTGCCGATGTCAACGCCGCCAGCGACGAGGACCCGCCCGTCGGGCAGCAGCGTCGCCGTGTGGTTGCGACGGATCGCGCCCATGCTGGCGGTGGGGGACCACGTCCCCACGCGCGGGTCGTACACCTCCGCGCCGATGGTGCCGCCGCCGACGACGAGGACCCTGCCGTCTCGCAAGGACGTCGCCGTGTGGCCGCTGCGCGCTATGCCCATGCTAGCGGTGGGGGACCACGTCCCCACGCGCGGGTCGTACACCTCCGCGCCCGTCTCGGCATCCTCGCCATTGTCGCCGCCGGCGACGAGGACCCGCCCGTCGGGCAAGAGCGTCGCCGTGTGGTTGCGACGGATCGCGCCCATGCTGGCGGTGGGGGACCACGTCCCCGCGCGCGGGTCATAGATCTCGGCGCTGGCGAGGAAAGTGGCATCGTCGGGCGTCCCACCGGCGACGAGGACCCGCCCGTCGGGCAGCAGCGTCGCGGTATGCTCCTTGCGCGGCGTGCTCATGCTGCCGGTGGGCATCCATGTCCCCGTGCCGGGGTCGTACAGTTCCGTATCGGCGGCGGCACGCGTCGCGCCATCGTCGCCACCGGCGACGAGGACCTTGCCGTCGGGCAGCAGCGTCGCCGTGTGAAAAGCGCCGTGTGCCCTGTGCATGCTCCCGGTCGGAGCCCATGCGCCCGTTGCGGGCGTATAGACCTCGGCGCTGGCGAGCGCCGCGCCGGAGGAATCTTCGCCTCCCGCCACAAGGACCGTACCGTTCTGGAGCAACGTCGCCGTGTGGAACGAGCGCGTCGTGCGCATGCCGCCGGTCGGCGACCACGTGCCCGCGCGGGGGTCGTAGAGTTCGGCGCTGGCGGTAACGGTGCTGCCGAAGCCACCGCCAGCGACCAGGACCTTGCCGTCGGGCAGCAGCGTCGCCGAGTGAAAAACACGGGCTGCCGCCATGCTGCCGGTGCCTGCCCACCCTCCGACGCCATCGGCATGCGCCACCCCTGGCCAGGGCACCCCCATGCCTAGAAACAGGAGTGCTAGCCCAAGCATGACTTGCCTGCCCCACCGTGCAGGTCGCCGCCCTTGCCGCCCATTGTGTCCGCGCACGTGGCCCCCTTTACTTATTACAGATCCCTACTCACGACTCACGCGATCCGCATGCGTAACCCGTACCATTACCCTTCAGACCTCGTTGACAAGGCCTGGGTCCCTCAAGTTCGATGGCGCCCGATGATGATAGTGTGAGAACACCAATAGGAGGGAGGAGTACCCCATGACCACCATTGATTGTATCATCACGCTGTTCTGCCGCGTCGATGGGACGCCGCGCGACGCGCCTACGCACCACGGGAGCGACCGCGTCCGGGCGAGGAGACGGCCTTGGCCCTGCCGCTCGTCCTTGTAAAGATGCTGCTGGCGAACCTCAATGGAGCCCCGTCGGCAGGTCGGTGGCACGCGTGACCACACGCCGTTTGACGCGCCTGAAACTCGTGACGTAGGGTTCGCCAGCAGCATCTTGGAAAGGGAGCGGTGAGGGGGCCTTATCGAGAGTGTCTGTGGACTAAATAGCGTGGCCCGCGACGGCCCGGCCCTCCGCTGCCGCCGCTTTTACGCGATATCGAGATCCCATCGGTAGGGACATGCATCGTCGGACCCGCCCGCGCGACGCGTGCGGAAGGCCCGATTCTGACCAGAGCGGCGTGGGGCAGACGGCGGGAGCGGGTGTTCGGCTGACCTCCGGGGCTCTCGCGTATCCGGTCCCTGTCGCCGGCAAGGGCGTAGGCCGGTGAGCGGTGCCGGCGTCCCGCGGGGTCCTCAATGTCGCCCACGGCGCGGGCGCGGGACCGCTCGGGATGTCGGGCCGGCACTCCTTTGCCCCCGCGGATGTCCGCGTCGGCGCGGGTGTCGGTGCTCGTCGCGCCAGGTACGATGCTTGCGGGTATGGTGATTGCCCTAAGCGTTGGGCGCCCCGGTCCGGCTCGCACCGCGCGCGTGCAGGCGTGGAACGACGCGGGATGGCGCATGTCGGAGGAGCCGCCTATGATCACCAGAACCGAGCACGAGCAGGCGACGCGTATCGCGACGGAGGCGGGCCAGGCGCTGCTGTCGTTGCGCCAAAACTTGGAGAGCGACGGGAGCAACGCCCGCGAGATCGGCGCCGCCGCGGACCGCCACTCCCACGACCTGGTCGTGCGGGCGTTGAGCGCGGTGTACCGCCAAGACCTTATCCTCTCCGAGGAGAGAGTCGAAACCTGGTCCGGCTGGGGAATTGGCGCGTCTGGATCGTTGATCCCCTCGACGGGACGCGCGAATTTGGCGAGCCGGGTCGGACGGACTGGGCGATCCATGTGGCGCTGAGCGTCGGGGGGGTGCCGGTGGCGGGCGCGGGCGCGCTGCTGGGCCGTCGGGTGACACTCACGACGGCGGCGCCCTCGCGGGTATCCCCTCGGTCCCATGACGCTCCCTTGCGCCTCATGGTCAGCCGCACGCGGCCCTCGGCGGTTGCGCTGGGCCTTGCCGCGCACTGCCGGGCGGTGCGCGTGCCGATGGGCTCGGCGGGGGCCAAGGCGATGGCCGTCGTCCTGGGTGAGGCCGACATCTATGTCTATGCGAGCGGCCAGTACGAGTGGGATTCCGCGGTGCCGGCGGCGATCGCGACCGCCGCCGGGCTGCACGTGTCGCGGATCGACGGCACGGCCTTGCAGTACAATCAGGCCGATCCCTGGCTCCCCGACCTGCTCATCTGTTGCCCCGAGTTGGGCGCCAGGACGCTGGATGCCTTGCGGGAGCTGTCAGCGCGCGGGTGGGCATCCGAGGGGAGTGCCCCGCAAGCGGAACTGCCGTGAGCCATGGAGGTCGGGGCGGGGGGCCACGCCGCGGGATGGGTCGCCGGGCGCACTGCGGGCGCTAGATCGCCGCCGGCACGACAGCCTCAACCTCCAGCAGTTGCAATAATGCTATTAACCATGAGGAAGTCGTCCTTCCCTCCCAACGGTACCTGTCTCTACGCGGATCACCTACGTCAGTGAGACGGCGTCCAACCAGACCGGGCCGGTTGTCCCGGCCAGATTGAATGCGACGGCCGCGTTCGGGTCAGCGGCCGTCACGGACAACGTCATCGTGTACCGCTGCCAGCCGCTCCCAAGAGAGTAGTTTTGGCAGCTATGCACCACGTAAGGCGCGTTGGCCTGCTGCGCGCATGCCTGCATGCCTCGCGGTGCGGCGGCCTTCGCCCAGAAGCTCAGGGTATACGTGTGCCCACGGCCCAGCGAGAGCCCCGGCTGCTGGAGCTGCACGTAATACGCCTGTGCGTTGCTCTGGGTCACGCTGATTTTCGTGGAGTACGCACCGCTGACCGCCGTCGTGGGGTCACGTGCAAACGTCGCGGTCGCACCAGAGCGAACGGCAAGCGGCCACCAGTCCGCCCACCACCCTCCGCCCATCTCAAACGAGGAGTTGTGGAGCAGATTTGTCGGGAGCGGCGTGGCGGTGGGCGGGAGCGGCGTGGCGGTGGGCGGGAGCGGCGTGGCGGTGGGCGGGAGCGGCGTGGCCAGAGGGGCAGCAGAGGATTGTGACGGCGTGTCAACCACGGTGACCTGGTACGGGGCGAGCGTGTAGATGACGGTCCCGAGTTCCACCGCTATCTGACTCCCGCCTTGATTAATCAGCAATGTCTTCGCTGACGAAGCCAGTGCTTCCACGCTGGTCGATGAGACGGTTGTCGCGTAGATCGGTACACCGGGGCCGAAGTAGTCGTGGATCGCTTGATAGGCGTAATAGGCCGGGTAAGGGTGGCCGCCACCGCTGCGTTGTGCATCGGTGAACAGACTTTCGATATCCGCTTGTCCCGACGTTGCGTAGCTATCCCCGCCCGGGCTCCAGCGTAGCGACACCGAAGCGCCGCTCCTGAGTTCATGGTAAAGTATCGAGGCCAGACACGCCCCCTGGAAGTTGTCGGGCATATAGCTCAGGCGGCCCTGGTTGACGTCGCAGTAATCCTCGGCCCACCAGATGGGCAGATTGGCGTAGCCGGGAAGGGCGCGGACCTGACTCGTGATGGCCTCGAAGCGGCCGGTGCCTGCTATAATCTGGTCCAGGTCGGGCGGGGTCGCGTTGTAATCGACGACGGAGTAGTCGAGATCAAGGAAGTCGGCCCCATGCTTGTTGGCCAGCCAGTACCCGAGGAAGGAGATCTGCCAGGGTGGTATCGGATTCCCGTCCGTGCCACTGCCGGCGGTGCCCCCCCCTTGCACGGGCAGGTATGGCCCCCCGACCTGGATGGCGGGATTGACCGCCTTGAGCGCGTCGTAGATACCGTTGTAGAAGGTGGTATAGGCGACCGCGGACCAATTGAAGCCCTTCACCTCGTTCCACACCTGGAAGTGCGTGATATCCGGGTACCGTTGGGCGATCAGTCGGGCCAGGTCCGCGTAGTCTCCATAGTGCGCTGGGGTGGGTGCGGCGTTGTAGTCGGGCTCCCCGTTCGTGCTGTACCCCAACGTCGTCATCCAGGCGGGGGAACAACAGAGCGTGAGGACCGGCGTGCCCCCGAGCTGACGCAGCCCGTTGACGGCGCTGTCCAGGTCGGACCAGTCGTACGTCCCCGGCGACGGATTCGGGTCGCGCAGCCCCCAACCATAAATGTTGCGATTTTCGTATGACACCCCCTGGCTTAACAGAGTTTGCGCGGAGGCCTGAGCTGCGGGGTCCAGTCCGGAGAGTCCCAGCCCGTTGTAGATGTGACTGACACCGACGGCCAAGTGGCTCGTCGCCGCAGGCGACGAGAGGTCTACGTTGACGACGACATCGGGCTGGGAGTTCGCGTGGGCCTGACCCACGTGGTAGGCAACGGACGCGACGGCGACGGACGCGATTAGAATGAAGCTGAACACAACTCGACGGAGGAGCGGGATGGATCGTGACATGGTTGTTATCCTGACGTGGCTGGGCAATGTTGTAGCGCAAAAACCTCGGCTATGGCGACCGAGGTTGAGGTGCAACATGGGAGCGCCCCTCGGACTTCGGCAGCCGGGCTAACTCCTGGAGTCCCTGGAGTCCCCTAGCTTTGTGTCCCCGCCTCGCGACGGGTTTACTTTTATCGGTCACACCACTAACGAACAGCCTTGCCTCTCTGATGTACATCAAGAGGCCTGTGATGGTCCATAGCCCGTTCGACCCCACCTCCTCAGGCGGGGTCGGACGGGCCATGGACCGTCGCCGCGGTCCCGCGGCCCTACCGGGTTGAGGACCTGCATGAGGTGGCGAGAGGGATCTGGCAGAACTCAGTACACAGCTCCGCAAAACAGAATGGGAGGGGCCAAAAGGGTAGCACGACCCTTGAGATCGAACTGCTTTTGGCGCTGTCCTGGAGCACATCGTAGGGGATGAGCAGCCTTGTAAGATTTCACTCATCCTGAGCCAGCTCCACACTCACGCGTCGGCTTTATTTCACTCGTGTTGAACAAAATATTTCACTCATGCTGCGCCTATCCGCGGAAATTATCACTCATGCTGCGCCCATCGGCACGCTGCACTGCAGATTAGTCCTAAAACGGCGTCATCGAGAGTGCGGGAGAGCCTGGAAGTGTTGGCGAGGTCTGTATTCTATGAGCGTTGGGGCGAGGTGCGCGCTGATATAGGCCGCATAGCCTTGATCGACAGCGGGAAGAGATGGGAGGTCGGGCTGATGCGCGCCAGAGCTTGTGTGCGTTCTGAGTCCTGACTCAACCCTCAAAAGGACTTAGCTTTCCCGTCGGGATGGGTATCCTTAAAGGAGAGCTGTCTTCTCAGTAGGCCGGGCCACGAGAGGGTAGCGCAGGCTAGCTGACGGCGGCCACTGTGACCCGTGAAGTGAGAGGGCGACTGCAACATATGCGCCGGCACCACGTTTTCGCCGGTTTCACTGTTCTCCTTGTGGTGCTTGTATCGGCAGCTGCCTTTAGTGCTGCTATGCATAGGCCCACGCCGTTGACGCTACCCTCCTACCAGCACGTTTTTGTCGTCGTCCTTGAAAATCACGGGTATACCGACGTGATCGGGAATGCGAATGCGCCCCGGATCAATCGATTGGCGCGGATGTATGGCTTAGCGACCAACTACTACGGCGTGACACACCCGAGCGAGCCGAACTACGTCGCGCTCATCGGAGGGGGTTACTTCGGCATCCAGGACGACGCGCCGTACAGCACGACCGTTGGAGGGGTGAGCCACACCATCGACGCCTCCAACTTGGCCGACCAGCTCCACGCTGCGAAGCTGACCTGGAAGTCCTACCAGCAGTCGCTGCCGTACCCTGGCTACACCGGCGCGTATTACCCTAGCGCGAGCAACTCGCTCTACGTGTCCAAGCACGATCCCTTTCTTAACTTTGCTGACATCCAGAGCAATCCCACGCGCTTGCAGCAGCTCGTGCCCGACACCCAGCTCCTCACTGACCTGCGCGCTAGCACGGTCCCGACCGTCAGCTTCATCAGTCCCGATCTGTGCCACGACATGCACGGTGGGGCACCGAGCTGCCCGAAGGCCGCGCAGTCCGGGGACGCAAACGAGGCTCGTCTGATCAGGCAGGGCGATGACTATGTCGGCGCGCTCGTGCATCGAATTATCGGCGCGCCCCTATGGACGCAGGGCAATAACGCCATCGTCATCACGTGGGATGAGAACGACAGCGGTTCCGCTGGGGTAACGGGCTGCTGTCGTGCCAATCCAGGCGGTAGTCAGGTCGCCACAATCGTGATCACGAGCTTTGGGATGCGCGGAGTGCGCGACAATACGGCCTACAACCACTATGCGTTGCTCCGTACGCTGCAAGACATCTTCCATCTAGAGTGCCTGCAGAACACCTGCGACACAGCCACCGTCAAGCCCATGACACTGCTCTTCGCAGTTCCTACGTAGGTCCATCGTCCTATTGTGCCATGCCGTCCTATCTGAACATTCCTTCCAAAACTGCATCATCGAGAGTGATACGGATCTGTCAGAACTCAGAACACACGTTGCTACTCGCCTCTGATTCGCTCCAGACCAGCAGCCAAGACCTTCTCAATCTTGAAGGTGGATTGACACTTTTGACTACTCCCACGTTGGTTTGCAGAACTGCATTCCGAGTTCTGACAGATCCTCGACGCCGAGCACCACGCGCTCCCCGCTCATGCGCACGCCTACCGCGATGACCACCGCTTGCGGCACGACCCGCCCGTCGATCCGCACCTTGATGTAGGTGGCGTCCAGCCACACATACGGATAG